>ERZ772937.59-NODE-59-length-98514-cov-22.509440_pt1 | contig 98514 bp, 87 predicted proteins | sample MGYA00512113_ERZ772937 | MGnify/ENA primary metagenome ERZ772937 (study PRJEB29015, sample SAMEA2737649) | human gut metagenome | biome: human gut; feature: human-associated habitat; material: faeces | place: China | collected 2012 ... | reverse complement strand
ATTTGATGATATCCGACATGAAGCGGATGGCATTGAGTATTGGTATGCAAGAGAAAGCATATAGTTACAATTGAACTGGAGGATAATAAAGTGAAAAATATTGTAAAAGACACAATTCACGCGAATGGAATAGATATTGGAATATATACACAGGATTTTCAAAATGAATTTATATCATTGACGGATATTGCACGCTATAAAAGTGATGAAGCAAAGGATGTAATTAAAAATTGGATGAGAAGCAAAGACACAATAGAGTTTCTTGGTTTATGGGAAAAATTACATAATAATAACTTTAAAGGGGTCGAATTCGACTCCTTTAGAAATCAGGCGGGATCTAATGCATTTACAATGTCACCTACAAAATGGATAGAGACTACTGGGGCAATAGGAATCGTATGTAAATCCGGACGTTATGGTGGCACTTATGCACATTCAGATATCGCATTTGAATTTGCATCATGGATTTCAGCAGAATTTAAACTTTATATAATCATGGATTATAAAAGGCTGAAAGCAGATGAAAATAGCCGCTTTTCATTAAATTGGAATCTAAACAGAGAAATATCAAAATTGAATTATAAAATACATACAGATGCAATCAAAGAAAATTTGATACCACCGGAATTGACACCAGCACAAATCAGTTTTACATATGCAAATGAAGCTGATATGCTAAATGTGGTTCTATTTGGCAGAACAGCAAAACAATGGAAAGATGCGAATCCAGATATAAAAGGTAATATGAGAGATGGTGCAACACTAAATCAATTATTAATTTTGACCAATTTAGAAAGTTATAATGCAGTATTGATTCATCAGGGGAAAAACCAAAAAGAAAGAATGGAATTGCTTCGACAATTGGCTTTACAACAGATTCATACATTAGAATCAATTAGTACAGATAAGCTTCTTAAATTACGATAAAATCAACTTTTTTGATGTAAGTACGGTGGAATGTTTGCTTTTCATCACATTAACAAAAGCTTTTTTCATGCGTAAAAATATAAACCTTATGTTTTTACGGAACAGGGAGCATATCTGAAAATATTGCAGAACCTATAACTCCCAAGGCAGATATTCCATAATGATTGCCAGAACAACCGCCGGAAGCATATTTGCCACGCGGAATTTCTTATCCTAGACAAGGTTCACACCCACGCAGAAGATCAGGATAGAGCCGATGAGGGAGAGATCGGTAATGGCGGCATCTGTCATGACCGGTGCAATCAGTCTTGCCAACAGCGTGACCGCACCCTGGAACAGAGGGTCTTTGGCATTGCCTGTTTTTTTCTTTGGTAAAAAATCTGTTGAATACAGTGCCGGCCAGTCCGGCCACAGTAATGCCTGCGGTATTGATTATAGTTCCCAGTCCGATCATCTTATGTGCTATTTGCTATTCGAAAGCTTAAAGCGACTTACCTCTGAGCCTTAGAATAGTCTCCTTCTTATAATTATCAAAATAGAAAATTACAGACAAATTTCCAACAGTCAGTATAACTTACTTCCCATAAAAAATAAAAGAATCCCGGACACAGAATTTTCACAGAGTGAACACTTTATTAATACAAAATTCCCCTATACTTGAGAAAACAAGTAATTCTGAACGGAATCATAATCGGAGGTTTACCGTGAAAAATAAGAAGATCAAACAGCTGATAAACTCTGAGAGAGCAGAAAAAAAGGGTAAGAATGACCGTAAAGGACGTAAGAAGTGGATGGTTGTTGTCCTGATTCTGGTACTGGCGATAGGAGGCGGTTCGGTGACAGCAGTTGTGATACTGCGTAAAAACGGGAATGCGACAGCATTTTCCATGCCGGGGAATATGGCAGGACTCACACTGACGGAAGATATGGTGGCGGCTTCCGGTGTGACCAATGTGGGTATTACAGAGGAGACCTTCGATGTGGAGAATCTGACCACTGATCTGGAGATAGAGGAAGTATACGCTGTCTCCGGGGAAGAGGTAACTGCCGGGGATAAGATCCTGAAGCTGACGGAAGACAGTGTGGCGGAAGCGAGAAAAGAACTGGAGAGGACGCTTCGGGATGCAGAGCTTTCGTATCGTACCGGCAAGATCGAATATGAGCAGAATCTCATCACGGCAGAATACACAAAAGACAGCGCGATCCTCACCGGACAGCAGGCGAAAGAGGTCTATGACGAGACGGTGGCGAGTCTGCAAAGTGCTGTGACGAAAGCAGAGGAGGAACTGCAGGAAGCCGAGGATGACATTGCGGAGTATGAATCCTATGTGAATGACGGTTCCTATAAGAGCTATTTTAAAGTCGATGAGTATCAGGCAATCTATGATGAAAATCTGAAAGCGCTGACGGATAAGATGGACGAATGGGGTGTCAGCTGGTCGCAGGTCACCGGCGGTGGCGGCTCGGTACAGATCGGTGGCGGAGCCGGCAGTAATATGCAGAGCAGAGGAACGTCTAACGCAAGCATTTTAGCTTCCCTCTACAGTGTTCTGGAGCAGAACCTGAAGGATCTGGAAGAGGCACAGGAGAAATATGACGATGCCGTCACCAATGCTTCTTTTAACTTACAGACATTACAGTTAAAGCTTCCCAGCCTTCAACAGGCAGTCACGGAGGCAAAGGAAAATAAGGAAATCCAGCAGGCACAGGCGAAGCTGACCTACGAGACGGCACTGTCTACGGCGGATCGTGCAGAGAGCGACTACAATACAACGGTGGAAAAGGCAGAATCCGATCTGGCGGCACTGAAGAGCACTTATGAAGATGCAAAAGAAAATCTGGAACTGTTTGAAAGCAGTGTGGGCGATGGTTATTTTTATGCTTCCGAGGATGGAACCATCCTGCGGACTGTTGTGCGGGCAGATCAGAATCTGACTTCCGATGCGGTGGTATTCGTATACAGCAATCCGAGGGAACTGACCGTGACTGTATCTGTTGACCAGGCAGACATTGCGAAGCTGACCGTGAGTGACAGTGCGTATGTGCAGTCTTCCGCAAACGGCGGATTCACCGGTGAGATCACAGCCATCGATCCGGTATCTTCTTCCGACAGCCGCACCAGTGTTACTTACAGTGTGACCGTGAAAATCATGACAGAGGACGAAGAAAATGAAAATAGTAGCAGCCTGAGTGCGAACGAATCCGTGACGGTTATCTTCGGTATGACGGAAGAGGAGATCGCGAGGATGCAGGAACAAATGCAGCAGCGCATGCAGGGCGGTCCCGGGGATGTCTCCGGGGGTGATGCAATGTCGGAGGGCGGAACGGTGCCGGAAGGAAATTCCGGTGACAGAGAGCGCCCACAGGGTAGACCCGGTGATGAGAGTTCAGAAAGCGACAACACGACGGACGGTAATGTAGGTGATGATGTCAGGGGAGAGGAACAGCAGGGAGGACAGACACAGTCATGAAATTAAAAAGTCCACATTTTGAAAAACTGAAATCCCTCACAAAGAAGCAGAAAAAACTGATCCTGGCGGGGATTGCACTGCTTCTGCTGCTTTTGGCAGCCTGTTATACCGTGTTTATTGCACCGTTACTTCAGAAAGAACAGTGGATCTACAAGGAAGAGACGGTGGAGCGTGGTACTTTAAAGGTAGGTGTGACGGAGAGCGGTTCTCTGGAATACAACACAAAATCCGTAGATTACGATCTGGATCTGGATGTCAGTGACGATGACGAGGATGACAGTGAGGAAGATGACGATGATACCGTACAGAAATATCTGAAGATAGAGGAGATCTATGCTGCCAGCGGGCAGCGTGTCACCGAAGGCGAGGAACTGCTGAAATTCACGGAAGACAGCGTGGAGGCGGTTCGGGCGCTATTGCAGAATGCGGTAGTGGAGGCGCAGGCAGACTATGCGGAGGCAGAGAGTACCTATGAATTGTCCCTGCTGGAAGCCCAGACCGACTACGATACCCAGAAGATCAGTGCTTCTTATGCGTCGTCCATTCGGAATACTTCGGCAAGCAGTGTGGCAAATAACGTAACTTCTCTACAGGTGCAGCTGGAGCAGAAGCAGGCGAATACAGCTTCTCTGCAGGAGAAGCTGACAGAAACTCAGGAAGATTATCAGGATGCATTGGAAGATTATGAAGCGGCAAAAGAAGGTTATGAAGGCGCCGGAACCGATAATACAGTGAATTTTATGACAATACAGAACGGTTATCTCAGTGCCAGATCCAAATACCAGCAGGCAAAATCAGCGTTGACGCAGGCAGAGGATGCTTTATCGGAGAATGAAAGTGCTATTACCGATCTGCAGAACCAGCTGGCAGCGGCACAGGCAAAGCAAAAAATCGATAAGCTGGATACAGAAGAGACCTATCAGGAAGCGGTGATCACCGGGCAGAATGCCCAGACCACTTACAACGCTGCTGTGGAAGATCTGAAGGAGACCTTACAGGAAGCGGAAGAGACGAAAGAAAAACGGGAAGAACAGTTACAGGCGTTTGAGGATTTTGTCGGAAGTGATGGTATTATCTATGCCACAGAAGATGGTGTGATCACAGAGGTCAGCTACGAAGCGGGAGACCGCCTGACGACGACAGGAGCTTTGTCTTCCTATGCAACGTCGGATGACATGCGGATCTCCGTGGATGTGACCCAGGAGGATATTGTGGATCTGAAGGTTGGAGATGCGGTAGATATCACCTTTACGGCATACCCGGAGGATTCCTATACCGGAAGCATTCTCTCCATCAATACCACGGCTACTTCCGATTACAGCAACACGGTAAGCTATACTGTGGAGATCAGCGTGGAAGGTGAACTGGAGCAGCTCTATGGCGGCATGACCGCAGATGTGATCTTCGTTACTGAAGAAAAAGAAGATGTCCTCTATGTATCCCGTAAGGCGATCGTAGAAGAGAACGGCAAGACTTATGTCTATCGTAAGACAGCACTGGGCGGCAGGGAACTGGCAGAGGTAGAGACCGGTATCACCAACGGTGTGGACATCGAGATCCTGTCAGGACTGGAAGAGGGCGATACCATCTACCTGGCAAGTAAAGTCAGCTCCGAGGAAGAAGTCAAGAGTACGGAGGAGACTGCTGATTCCGGCAGCAGTTCTGATACCGCAGTGGGCAGTGATACGGAGTTCGGGATGTCGGAGGATATGCAGATGCCGGGAGGCGGTGACATGCCACAGGGTGGTCCCGGGGGTGGTAATTCCGGCAACTTCGGCGGTGGAATGCCGGGCGGTCCCGGAGGACAATAAATCAGACGGATGGAGCAAATGTTGAAAATCAGACAGGAATGATTGGGAACAGTTATGAAGCAGAATGAAAATGGGAAAAAGATCAAAGAAAATATAAGAAATCAAATGCGCCGGATCGGATCATGGAAAAGCTGGTCTAAAAAACGCAAGGTCACCACAGGTGTCTGTGGTGTCTGCGTGATCGCTGTAGTGGCTGGTGCCATTGGTCTCTCCGGTGGTTCCGATACGGAAGTCATCTATAAAGAGACCACGGTAAAATATGGGACACTGGTCAAAGGTGTGACGGAGAGCGGCTCTGTGGATATCGGTACGGTGGATCAGACCTTTGATCTGGATATGAGTGCCCTGCAGAGAACGGATACTTCCGGCAGCCGTTCCTCTGGCGGCGCCTCCGGTAGTACTGCCGGCAGCAGCTCTGGTTCTGGTGGTTTTGGCGGCATGAGTGCTTCCGGCGGCGGAGCCCAGGGAGGCTTAGACATGTTTGGGCAGATCTTCAATATGGGAGGCAGCAGCTCTGGCAGCAACGGTGATGATTCTACTCTGACCGTGGCGGAGGTAGTGGTCTCTGTGGGGCAGCAGGTGTCCGAGGGAGATCCCCTGTACCTGCTGGAAGAAGACAGCGTCTCCGACCTGGAAGACGAATTGCAGTCTAACGTTGAGAAAGCAAAAGCGGATCTGGAGGCGGTGGAAGCCGACCAGACCCTGTCAAAACAACAGGCAAAATACACTTATGACAGCAGCACTGCTTACGGCAGTTATATTGACACCGAGTACAGTACTACATTGCAGGAGCTTCAGAATACGGTGGATTCTGCGGAGAGCACACTGGAGCAGGCGAAGAGCAGCCTGGAAGATTACCGGGCACAGCTGGAGGAAGTAACGGCAGCCTATGAGGATGCGGCACAGGTATTATCGAACTGTAAATACAGCCTGAACAGTACGGACGCAGCAGATGATACTTACGGATATGTCTATTATGCGCAGCTGACGGAGCAGGCACAGTTCACGGCAGATTCCCTGGAGCAGCAGAAGGAAGAGCTGGAACAGAGAGTAGAGCAGGCGGAGGAAAATGTAACCACTGCCGAAACCGCCTACAATAAGGCAAAACGAGAACTGGAGCAGGGGAAACTGACCGCAGCCGAGACTCAAAAACTGCGGACACTGGCTTACAATACCGCACAGGAGACCTATGACATTGCACTGGGGTATCTTGCGCAGGAATTGTCCGATCAGCAGGAAACCTATAATGAGACACTGGAAAAATGGAACGAGTTCAGCACCTATATCGATGGTAATGCAGTATGTGCAAGATACAACGGTGTCATCACCGGCGTGGAGCTGGAGGCCGGAGACAAAATCAGTACCGGAACCTCTCTGGTTACCTTATACGATATGGACGAAGTGACCATGACGGTAACAGTAGATGAAGATGACATGACGAATATCTCTCTGGGATCTGCGGCAAATATTGCATTGACGGCATATCCGGAAGATACCTTTACGGCAAAGGTGACGGCTATCGGAGATGCAACATCGGATTCCAGTGGAAACATAACTTATGACGTAACTGTCACATTAGAAGGGGATGTTTCAGGACTGTTCCAGGGCATGACAGGAGATGTGACTTTCGTTACGGAACAAACGGAAGAAGTGCTGTATGTCTCACGCAGAGCCATTATCACAGAGGATGACAAGACTTATGTAAAAGTGAAGACTGCAGATGGCAGCATTGTGAAAAAGGAAATAACGACAGGACTGTCAGATGGTTCTAACGTGGAGATCTCAGGAGATATTGCAGAAGGAGATACCGTATTGATCGAAAGCAGCATTACGAAGTAGAGCGGAGACCTGTGGGAAAGTAAGGTCAATGGAAGGGAAGAAGTAGAATATGAGATTATCCGAAATATTGCGTCTGGTGTGGCTGAACCTGTCACAGAATAAATTCAAAGTGATCCTGACTTCCATCGGTATCGTTGTGGGATCCGCCACCATAATGCTGGTGCTGGCGATAGGTACCGGTGGAAAAGAAGAAGTGGCGGAGCAGTTCAAGAACCTGAATGCCGGAGCCATTGATATTTCCTGTGACAGCAGTGACAGCGGCGGTTTTAGCTTTGAAATGCCGGGCGGTGGAGGAAGCGTTACCGTCACCAACATGGGCGGAGGACCCGGAGGAGGTTCCGGCGGCGGTACGTCTGGTGGTTCCGGCGGTGGCATGGATTTCGGCGGATTCTTCGGATTCGGACAGGAGGAAGAGAGCGAAGCCGTGACATTGACCAGTGAAGACTGTGATGATCTGGCGACTTTTGTCTCCGGAATCTCTGCAACTACGATCTCTTATTCCACTACAGCATCGGTGGAGGGAGGCGACATGACCTCTGCTTCCTATTACACCATTGCCGGTGTGGAGGACAATTATGCTGCCATCAGTAATCTGGAAATGGCCATAGGGGATTTCCTCACAGAAGAAAACAACGAGAGCAAGGAAAAGGTGTGCGTACTGGGTGCCACCGCGGCAAAGGAAATTTTTGGAAGCGCCTACGATGCCTATGACGGTACAGTTTATATTGATGGGCGCCCCTATATAGTGTCAGGGGTACTATCCGAGATGGGAACTGTGGCATCCGGCATCAGCCCGGATACGGCAATCTATGTACCTTACGAAACCGGCATCAAATACATTACCGGTACGAATATCAGTCCAACCATCACGGTCATTGCGGAGGATGTGAATCAGGTGGATACCGTAATGACGGATGTGGAGAGTGCCTTAAAAGAAAGCTATCCCAACACCACATTTACCATCAGCGATGCCGGAAGCAAGATGGAGGCAGCCTCCGCTTCCAATGAGACTTTGACATTACTGCTGATCTCTATGGCAGTGATCGTATTTATCGTCGGCGGTATCGGTATTATGAACGTGCTGTTTGTATCCATCAAGGAGCGTACCAATGAGATCGGTATTTTGAAAGCGCTGGGCTGTTCCCGGAAGGATATCCTGTTGGAGTTTTTATTGGAGGCAAGCTTTACCAGTCTGGTAGGAGCGGTACTGGGGGTATTGGTGGCGCTTGGAATCACCCCGTTAGTGCAGTTGTTCAACGTGAGAGTGTCCCTGTCGGTACAAGGTGCAGTATTGTCGCTGTTGTTTGGTGTCTTCACCGGAAGTATCTTCGGCTTCTATCCGGCGTATAAGGCATCGAGACTGATCCCCGTAGAAGCTTTAAATCAGGAGTAGTGCGAAAGGTGTAAGGATTATGATGGAAAACGCAATGATCACCATGAAAAATATAAATAAAGGCTATATGCTGGGAGAGGAGCGTCTGCCGATTTTGAAGGACATCAATTTTCAGGTAAATAAGGGAGAATATGTGGCAATCTTAGGCCCTTCCGGTTCCGGTAAGACTACGTTAATGAATATGATCGGCTGTATGGATGTGATGGACAGTGGGGAATATTATCTGGATGGCATGGCAATCCACGAGACCAAAGAGGACGACCTGACCATGGTGCGCAACCAGAAGATCGGGTTCATTTTCCAGAACTATCAGCTGATCCCGACCTATAATGTCATGCAGAATATTATCATGCCCCTGCTGATGCGCGGCATGACCCACGAGGAAGCAGAAGAAAAGTGTAAAAATACGATCAAACTGCTGGGGCTGGATCATCGTATCGGACATAAGCCCAACGAATTGTCCGGCGGACAGAAGCAGAGAGTATCCATTGCCAGAGCACTGGTGGGACAGCCGGCGATCCTTCTGGCGGATGAGCCTACCGGTGCACTGGATCAGACCAGCGGTAAGGAAGTACTGAAGCTGTTCCGGGAACTGAACGATATGGGCAACACCATCGTCATGATCACCCACGACCTGGGCGTTGCCCAGTCCGCGAAGCAAATTGTCCGCATCGTGGACGGACAGTTGCAGGAGTAAAAGACGCCCCCTTTTCCAGCTTGCGTGTGTCAGATGCATATAGTAAAATAGTACACAGAAAAAGCAGAACTAAAATAAGCTTTTGATATGGGTGGATTATGAAGAGAAACAGTGACAGGCGTTCGGAAAATACAATCGTATTCAGCTATCTGAGAACTTATTTGATCGTATTGATCATACCGTTGATCATCTGCTCTCTGTACTGCGGGCGGGTGATCAGCATCCTGGAGCGAGACGATACGCTTCAGGCGGTGGAAAAGCTCCGCTATTCGGAGACATCGGTGGACACGCTGCTGGAAGAGGCGGAAGGCGTCGGCAGTATGATCCTTAATAATGTAGCGGTGCAGAATTTTACCGGCAAGGCAGACGCGCTGCAATATCCGAATACCTACAGTATTATAGAGCTGCAGAGGACATTGCCGGATATTTCCTATACAAATGAAAATATCTACGGATATTTTATTTTCTTTGATCAAAGCCAGCTGGTGATCAACAGGAACATTGCGTACACTTATCCGGACTTTTATGAGCTGTATTTTCATGAACAGCAATATGATACCTATGAGGAGTGGCTGCAGAACAAGACCGGGATGAACAGACAATACGGTATTCTCGCAAGCCGTGAATATCTCTTCGGACAGGCAGGCATCACCGAAGAGATGATGACCTACGATGTCCCGCTTCCGTCATATTCCTTCGAAGACAACAGTCTGGTCAGAGTCTGTATCCGCAAGGCTGCGGTGGAAGCATTGATGCCGACACTGGCAGAGGATACGGCACAGATGATCCAAAATGACCAGGGGAAGCTGTTATATTGTGAAGGAATGATTGATGCACAGGAGACGGAGGAACTCCTCGCAGCCTCCGGTCGGGAAAAGGATTATGACGGCGTACATTGCAAATATATTCGTTATCAGGGCGAGCAGTATCTGCTGTTGTCCGCCACTTCGGAACGCACGGGATTGACATATTCCTTCCTGCAGCCGTCCCTTGCCGTCAGAGTCAGAGGACTTCAGACGGTGCTGTATATGGTGCTGCTGATCCTCTTCGCCGGACTGGTGGGAATCATCCTCAGCATCCGGATGTCTTATAAGACAGCGCGACCGATCAACGAACTGTTGAAAGAAGTACTGGTGAATGATAATGAAGTCAATGGAAATACGATGTTTTCCCATCTGCACAATTCGTACCGGAGACTTATGACAGCCAACAGCGAGCTGCAGACCGCGATGGAAGAGCAGAAGCCTTTTCTGCAGGAGGTGTTCAGCTATCAGCTGTTGTACGGCAATATCGGTCTGGACGATGATATCTATAAAAATGCGGATTACGTACAGTTTGCCTATCGGGATAAGGTATTCTGGGTATTGCTGTTCCGCGGCAGAACGGAACAACTGCCGGAGGGACCCTTGCAGGCGCATAATCTGTATACCATCGTACTGACGGAACTGATCCGCAAATTCCTCCCGGACAGACAGGTGATCACAGCCGGTGAAGACAAAGTTATCGTGATCATGGAATTGCCGAAAGAGCAGCGGGCGGAATACCACAGACAATCCGAAGCTCTGGTACAAAAGCTGGGACAGGAGCTGCCGGAAGCGCTGGCAGACGGGATCGGGGTATACGGCGGAACCGTGGCAGAGGATCTGGCGCAGATCAGTATTTCTTATGAAAATGCCATGTTGATGCAGCTCTATCAGGAAAAAGACGGCTCCCGGAATATTATTTGGTATGAAAAGCAGAAGCAGGTGAATACCTATCCGACGGAAGAGAAATGCCGTGCGCTGCTCCATCAGGTACTGAAGGGCGATGTGGAAAATGTCTATCAGACGTTTGCGGATGTGATCGAAGAGTATTTTATTCAGGGAAGCCTGAATCCCTATCTCCAGAATCTGCTGCTGGATGAGCTGCAGATCAATCTGGTACGGATCATGGATATCCTGCGGGTATCCGACAACGAATATCAGGAATTCTGCCAGAGACTGGAGCGCAATCATAATGACGATATGCTGGAGCGGATCCGGATCACGAGGAATCTGTATCTGGAGCTGGGACAGAAGGTATACGAGCGGAAAAACGGCAAGGTCGTGGAGCTGTCCGCAGTGATCGCCTATTTGAACCTCCACTATGCAGATCAGGATCTGTCGCTGACGAGTACGGCGGAAGCCATGCAGGTAAGTGAGGGATATCTGTCCACACTCTTCAAACAGGAAACGGGAGTAAAGTTCTCCTCCTACGTGGAACAGCTTCGAATGGAGCAGGCAAAACAGCTGCTGAGTACAACATCCATGACCATACGGGAGATCACACAGCGGACGGGATACACTTCGGAGAATTCCTTCTGCCGGGCGTTCAAGAGAGTGACCGGTATGAGCACGACGGAATGGAAAACCCAGGAAAAATAAGGGTTTTCGGACATATTGAAAGGATTGCATATTCATTTTAAGTAAATGAATATGCAATTTTTTTGCGCCTTTTTTGGGGAGGAAGTTTTGCATATGCGTCAAAAAGAGATGGATATATACAACACCATATGGGGTGTGTTTTAATCGGGCTATCAGGAGGGCAGACAAAAAGCTGCCAAACAAAAAACAAAAAGAAAAAGAGAAAGGAGAGTTGTGGGAGATGGCAATCGCACAAAAAAAATCAGCCGGAGCCTCCTCTAAAAAAAGCCTGTTGAAATATCTGCAGGGGCACTGGCAATTATATCTGATGATCCTGCCACCGATCATTATGCTGTTGATCTTCGCATATGGACCGATGTACGGTATCCTGATCGCTTTCAAGGATTACAAGGTATCGCAGGGAATCTGGGGGAGCGCATGGGCGAAAAACCACGGGTTCTACAATTTTATCAAGTTTTTCAAAAATTATAACTTCTGGGAGTGTATACGGAATACGTTGACCCTGTCCCTGTATTCCCTGTTAGTATCTACCCCCTGCTCGATCATCCTGGCATTGTGTCTGAACTATGCAAGAAATGTAAAGTACCGGAAAACCGTACAGATGATTACCTATTGTCCCTATTTTATCTCTACTGTCGTGTTTGTAGGTATCATCAAACTGGTGCTGGATACCAGAATCGGTGTGATCGGAAGCTTCTTATATGATACGTTCGGTCTTAACATCATGGGCAGCGCATCCGCATTCCCGTCTCTGTATGTATGGAGTGGTGTCTGGCAGGGAGCCGGATACGGAGCCATCATCTATATGGCGACGCTGGCAGGCGTAGATATGCAGCTCCATGAGGCGGCGATCATCGACGGCGCAACGTTATTGCAGCGGATCCGCTATATTGATCTGCCGGAGGTGATTCCGACAGCAGTCATTATGCTGATCCTGAATATGGGAAGCATTCTGAATGTAGGATCCGAAAAAGTGCTGGCGATGCAGAACCAGAACAACCTGAGCGCATCCGAGGTCATCAATACCTATGCCTACAAGGTGTCACTGGTTTCCTCGTTCCCCGATTTCTCGTATTCTACGGCGATCGGACTCTTCCAGTCACTGGTGGGACTGATCCTCGTACTGGGAGCGAATAAAGTGGCGGATAAGGTATCCGGCAATGGATTTGTATAGGAGGCAGGAAGACGATTATGGAAAAGAAAGGAATTACGCAGGATAAAGTCGTGTACTTTATCAACAATATACTTCTTCTGATCTTCGCAGTCATTGTCCTGTATCCTCTGATCTATGTGGTAAGCTGCTCTTTCAGCTCGGGAGATGCGTTGATGGGGGGAAAGGTGCGTCTGTTACCAGTGGATTTTACTTTTGAAGGATATAAGACGGTATTTGGATATACTTCTATCTGGGTCGGATATAAAAACACGATTATTTACACTTTTATTGGTGTAGTGATCAGTCTGGTGATGACGCTGCTGGCGGCATATCCGCTGTCCAGAGATGATTTCAGAGGGCGGAAGGGATTCACACTGTTGTTTGTGTTTACCATGATGTTCTCCGGAGGCATGATCCCCAGTTATCTGCTGGTCAAGAATTTGCATCTGCTGAATACGATGTGGGCGGTGATCCTGCCCGGTTGTGTCAGCGCCTATAACGTGGTCGTTGCCAGAACCTTTTTCAAGCAGTCGATCCCCAAGGAGCTTCTGGAGGCAGCAGAGTTGGATGGTTGTTCGGACTTCAAGTTTTTTATCAAGATCGTTGTACCGCTGTCAAAAGCGATTATCGCAGTGCTCTGCCTGTGGTGCGCGATGCCGTTATGGAACGGATATTTCAATGCCATGATCTACATTCAGGATGAGAAAAAATACACGTTGCAGCTGGTATTGCGGAGAATTCTGCTGATGTCTCAGGTAGATTTCTCCAATGCAGCATCTCTGGATTTTGATCTGTTGGCAAAAAATCAGTATCTGAGTGAAATGCTGAAATACGGAACCATCGTACTCAGTTCACTGCCGCTGATGATACTGTATCCGTTCATTCAGAAATATTTTGCCAAGGGCGTTATGATCGGATCGGTAAAGGGCTAAAAACAATAAATCAAATATCAATCAAAAATAGTAAACCGAAGGTTTATTATGATAAAATTATTTTAAACAGGAGGTATTTCATGAAAAAAAGATTTTTACAAAAGCTGGTGGCTGTGGCAACCGCAACGACTCTGATGGGAAGTATGCTCACCGGATGTGGCTCACAGGAGACGCAGGGGGAGAATACGAGCACCGGGCAGGAAAGCACGACAGAGGAGGATCCGTTCGCGTTTGATTCTGTCAGTGATGTGACATTCCCTCTGAAAGAGAAGCTGACACTGGATGTGTTCGTATATGCTGCCAATACCGGTGGTGGTACAATGCAGGACAACTATGTGACCGACTGGATCGAGGAGAAGACCAATATTCATCTGAACTTTGTATATGACGTAGATGGAGATGAGGCGAAGACCAAGTTGAATCTGGTTATGACAGATCCGGACAGTATGCCGGATATCTTCCTGGCTACGAGATGGTCCAAGGCAGAGACTGCATTATATGCAGAACAGGGGTTGATTCTGCCGCTGGATGATTATCTGAAGGATGCTACAAGATGGAACGAACTGAATGAGATTAGTCCGATGAGAAAGGGCGACCTTGTATTATCGGATGGACATATTTATACCTACGGTGGAGATGGAGAGAACTTCCATAATAACTACCAGAACCGTGTATGGATCTATAAGCCCTGGGTGGATCAGCTGAATGACGGCAAGATGCCGGAGACTACCGATGAACTGTATGACTTCCTCGTGGAGGTCAAGACACAGGATCCTAACGGAAACGGCAAAAATGATGAAATCCCCATGAGTGGATATATCGGAGGCTGGTGTTCCGATCCTACTGTATGGCTGATCAATGCGTTTGTACAGTGCAACAATCCTCTGAGCAATACGAACCCTACAGTCGGTGCAGGGCTGACTGTGAAGGATGGTAAGGTCAATTATTCCGTTATGACCGATGAATATAAGCAGGCATTGACTTTTATTAACAAGCTGTATGCGGAAGGGTTGTTGGATACACAGACCTTTACTCAGGATTCCAATCAGTTTGCGGCATCTCTGAATAATGAAGAGCATCTGGTAGCTATCCATGCAAGTGGCAGAAATCAGGCAGATAAGGCAACATTTAACAATGGTGAAGACGGTGACTGGGAGAACTGGGAAGTACTGGAGCCGGTAGCTGGTCCGAACGGTATCCGTCTGGCAGCCAGAGATCTGAACAATTATTTCTCCAGCGCGCTGGGAATCGTATCTGCAAACTGCAAATATCCGGAGATCGCAGTGGCACTGTTTGATTTCCTGGCAAGTGAAGACGGATCTCATACACAGTCTGAAGGACCTCAGGGATATGCATGGGATTATGTAACAGAAGGAACCGGTCTGGGCGGTGGAACCGCAACTTACAAGGTAACAAAGCTCACCGATGATTTTGACTGGACAGCAGCAGGTTTTGCGAAATCTTATGAGCATTACAGTTGGCCTTCAGATGCTTGTATCCGTACTGACAATGCGGAATATCGTGGACAGTTACTGGTAGAGAACCCGAAGATGAATCTGGAGTATATCTTACAGCAGGCAGCAGAGAAGTATCAGAAGTATGCTCCCGCAGATGATACACTCGTACCCAATATTGCCTTTGATACCGAATCCGCACAGAAGATCTCCGAATACTCTCTGACGATCGGCGGATATGTGAATCAGGCTACCGTACAGTTCATCACAGGTGATCTGAACATCGACACAGATTGGGATAACTATATTACGACTTTGAAAAATATGGGCGTAGAGGATTATCTGAAGATCTATCAGGAACAGTATGACAATTATATGGCAAATGCAGCAAAATAAGGAGAGACAGGAGCAATATGACAGGATATTTTAACAATCCGATTCTGCCTGGATTCCATCCGGATCCAAGCATATGCAGAGTGGGAGAAGATTACTATATGGCAACTTCTTCGTTCGCATATTTTCCCGGAATTCCGCTGTTTCACAGCAGAGATCTCGTACACTGGGAACAGATCGGTCATGTGATCCACAGAAGAGAACAACTGGATTTTGATAACTGTCAGATGGCGTTGGGGCTTTGGGCCCCAACGCTACGCTTTCATCAGGGAAGATTTTATCTGATCAATACCTTTGTATCAGAAGGACTCCATGAAAAGCGGATGAATTATATTGTGACAGCAGAGAATCCCGCAGGTCCCTGGAGTGATCCGGTTGTCGTGGAAGGTGCGGATGGCATCGATCCGAGTCTGTATTTCGGGGAAGATGGAAAAATGTGGTATATCGGTAACTTTATCTGCCAGCCGGAACAGTACGACGGACATCATGGGATCTATCTGCAGCAGATCGATCCGGAGACATTTCAGTTCTGCAGCGAGCGATATGTTCTGTGGGACGGAATACAGACACAGGGAAAATGGCTGGAGGCACCGCATATTTATCATCATGGGGACTGGTACTATCTGATGGTGGCAGAGGGAGGCACTTTTACCAACCATTGTGTGATGATGGCGAGAAGCCGCGAAATTACGGGACCTTATGAGATCTGCCAGAGAAATCCGATCGTGACTCACAGACATATGCCGTTGATGAGCGAGATATCGGTGGTGGGTCATGCAGATCTGGTGGAAACCACCCGGGGCGAATGGTGGATGGTATTGCTGGGAGTCCGTCCCTATGAAGGATTCCACTATAATCTGGGTCGTGAGACGTTCCTCGTTCCGGTGACATGGGATACTGAGGACGAATGGCTGAAAATAGACAATGCCAATGGACAGGTGAATTCCAGAGAACGTAAGCCGGAGCTGGAGGAGACTGTATATCCCGTGCGTGAGAGCTTTACCGGATTTGAAGGAGGCAGGCTGGGACTGCAGTGGAACAGTGTGCATCCGCTTCCGGAGGGAGCATATTCCCTGACGCGGAGAAGCAGCTTTTTAAGCCTGCGGTTGCGGAGTGAGAGACTGGAAACCGTGAGCACACCCTCCTTTATCGGCAGACGACAGGAGCATAAGGAATTCCAGGTGCAGACTGCCATGGAATTCGAACCGCAGTCGGAGGATCAGGAGGCAGGACTGGCTCTGTTACAGGATGAAGGCTACAATTATCAGTTCCTGATCGGAAGTGAGAATGGAGCGAAATGCCTGCGCCTGTATCAGGTAGAGCAGGGTGAGAAGATGCTGCTGAAGAGTTGTGTCCTTCCGGAGCAGGGCAGATGGTATATGACCATACGCGGGCAGGCAGAATATTATAATTTCTATATTTCATCCGAAGAAGGCAGTCAGGAACTGTTCTATGAAAAGGCTCCGGCAGCGGTTCTGAGTACCCGATATCGTGACGGATTCACCGGCGTGTATATCGGAATGTATGCTGTGGCAGCTACGGACAGTGACAATTATGCGGAATACGACTGGTTCCAGTATACACCTGCGTAACAGATAAAAAATAATAGAAATATACAGATATAAGGAGACAGAGAGTTGAAACGAAAGGGAAATCTATGTTATAAAGGAATCGGTCGGCTGTCCCCGCAGACAAACTACAGTGAGGACGGAGTGTTACCGGAGGATGGAATGCCTGTCGGAACAGGTCGTATGGGGACACTCGTCTGGCTGACGCCGAATGCATTGCATATGCAGATCAACCGGGTGGATGTCTTTGGAATGGATTCTTCCTCCCATTCCGTGAACGGAACGGATTCGGATTTTTCGGAGGGATGTGCCTTTTTTGATATCGAACTGGGCAGGATGGATCAGCCGGTATTTGATGAAAATACGACACAGGAGCTGTCGGTCGAGAACGGTCGTATGACCATCCATGGCAATGGTGTGGAAATCTGCTGTTATGGAAATATGACGGAAGAGCATGGTGAGGAGGATTTCCTCATCGTGGAAATACAGGACAGAAGACCGCAGAAGGAACGGCTCCGTGCCGATCTCCGGACACTGCGCTTCTTAAGTCAGTACCCGGTCGGATGCAATAACCGTAACTATCGGAATCCGGTGATGTACAAAGAAGGTGTTGTCTCCTACCAGAAACAGAACTACCAGCTGTCAGAATCGCTGCTGCACAAGGAAGCACACCGGATTGGACTGGAGCAGATCTTCACAGAGAAGGCGTTCTATTGTCGGAGTCTGGTGGAGGTGGAGGCGCCGGGCAGCAGGGTGAATACCTGGTATCGCAATCCTACAGAGGTGGTGCTGGAGACAGAGGCGGAGGATGGGAATTACGTATTTGCCATCGCGTCCTACGCAACATTGCAGAAGGATATGGAGTTCCGGAAGATTCCACTGGCAGAGCGCTGCGCGGATATGGCAGCTCTGCGGAGGCAAAACGAAGCGTGGTGGAAGAGCTTTTGGGAGAGAACTCCGCTATATGATTTCACCAGTGAAAATGGCAGAGGACAGCAGATCACAGAGGATATCGACTATTTTTATTATATTATGGCGATCACATCCAGAGGCAGTTATATGCCGCGGTACGGAGGACTGCTGTTCAGCACCGGCGGAGACTTCAAAATGTGGGGTGCACAGTACTGGTGGCACAATTCATCCTGTTATTATGCCGCATTGATCTCGTCGGGCTGCACAGAGCTGGCGGAAGCTTTTGTAAAGCATATGAAGAACTGGCAGCAGGCGTGTGAAAAGGCAGCCGTACAGCAATGGGGCAGCAGGGGACTCTGGATCCCGGAGACCACATGGTTCAACGGACCGGAAGAGATCCCGGAGGAATTGCAGACGGAATTCCAGGAACTGTACACTTGCAAACGGGACTGGAGCGAGCGGACGGAAGCATTCCGAAAATTCGCAGAAGGACGTAACAGCTTCGATTCCCGTTACAGCTATCTCTCCCACAGAGCGGACGGCAGGGAAGAACGCGGTTTCGGACCGTTTGGATATGTCAGTCATATTTTCTCCACGACAGCGAAGATCGCTTACTGGATGTGGCGGCTGGCAGAAATGAAAAATGATGAGAACTGGCTGCGGGAGAATGCTTATCCCTTCCTGAAGGGATGTGCGGAATTGTATGTGAATCTGCCGCTGATCCGGGAGGAAGAGGACGGAAAGCTCCATATCATACATACCAATAATCACGAGGTGATGTGGGATTGCAGGGATGCGGTATCCGAGCTGGCGGCAATGCATGGGATCCTGCCGATCGCCATCAAGGCAGCGGAGAGACTGGAAATCGATCAGGAGGAGGCAGCAGAGTGGAAGGAATTCCTCCGGAAGCTTGCGCCGATGCCGGTATCCACGGAACCCGAGGCACTGACGACGGGAGAGGAGCAGGAAGAATGCTGGGCAAGCGCCCGGTCGCAGGCAAGAAAGGGAAATGCCAGCCATGAACACGTTTCCGATCCGTTGATCCTGTATGATCTGTGTACGCCGGAGACGGAAAATGAGGAGATCCGCAGGCTGGGTCAGAATACACTGGCGATGACAATGAGGCACTTTGGCTATGGCAGGGAAGTGAAGGTAAATACGCTGGATATGTGCGTGGATGCGGTGGCGCGTTGCTGTCAGCCGGAAGCGATGGAAGAATTTGTCGGAGCAATGCATGATCTGAAAGATTATGAGAGAGATTTCACAGATCTGGAGGCGTGCGCACAGACAAAGATCCTGGCAAACCGTATGACGCTCAGAGAGGGACCACAGGCACCGGATGTCCAGAGACTGGGACATATCACATCGTCGATGGCGAATGCGGTATGTCAGGGGTATCCCAAGGCGCCCGGAGAAGATCCGGTACTCTATCTATTCTCATCTCTGCCCAGTGGTTGGAACGCGCATATCCGGGTGAATACCGAACATGGCTATCTGGCAGAGGCGGTAGCGGAGGATGGTATCTGCAGCTGGATCCGTCTGATCGGAAGCACGGACAAAATGGTGCTGCGCAATCCATGGGGAGAGCGGCAGGTAAAGATCGCTTACGAGCAGACAGAGGAAATACAGCAGGGAAAATATCTCACGATAAGCGGCAGCTGCAGGATATGCGCTGTATAAAAAGACAGGAAAAATAAAAAAGATAAGAAAAGATAGGAAGAAAACAGGAGAGGGACATGATATTTGATCAGATTTTATTCCATAATGTAGAAGAACTGGAAGAGACGGAAAAAGGGTATTTGCTGCGAAGAGTCTGTAAGAAAGTCCGGGACGGGATCAGTGACGGTGTGCAGAATAATCGTTTTGCCACCGGCGTAGAGCTGCGGTTCCGGATGACAGACGGTGCCGTGGATCTGACGCTGAGCAGCGAACTGGTGGCAGAAAGCGCTACGGTACATATCTTTTTCGGATCTTTTCAGGGAGGCGGGGAATATTCTTCGAAAAATGTCGGTCCCGGAAATACGACGATCCATATAGAATATCCGACAGGCATGGAGAAGCTGCGGCAGCTTGCGGAGGAGTATCATCTGCCCTATGATCCGGAGGTGGTGCGGGTGGTGATGCCCTATACTCCGTGTTATTACGTCGGAGTGAAGGGGAAAGTGGAGCCGCCCCGCAGCGGAGACCTGCCGGAGAAGACGTATCTGGCGTATGGTTCGTCGATCACACATGGAAGTCTCGGATTGATCCAGCCGGATTCCTATGCATTCCGGATCGCACAGCAGCTGGGGACAGATTATCTGAATCTGGGATTTGCCGGGTGTGCGTTGATGGAAGAGGAGATGGCGGAATATCTCATATCCCGTAAAGATTGGGATTTTGCTTCGGTGGAAATGGGAATCAATGCGGTAGGAGAGAAACGGAGACTGGAGCTTGCGGAATTCGAGCGGAGGATCGATCGGTTTACACAGATCCTGGCGGCGGATCCCCGACCGGTATTTGCCACATCGATCTTCGTATTCAATGGAGAGGATGCAGAGCAGGAACTGGCGGAGAAGATGCGCCGGATCGTGCGCAGATATGCGGCAGAACGTCTGATATTCACAGATGGTCTGCAACTGTTGGGAGATCCGACACTGATCTCCGCGGACTGCACACATCCCAGTGTCAGAGGCATTGAGCAGATCGCAGTCCGCTGGGGACATATCATGCAGGAGACCCTGCAGATGACAGACTTTTGAGTATATGGGGTTGGGAGAGCGTCAGATATTGTCGCTGTTCCAGCCCCAGTATTTTACGGTCTGGTACTTCACGTAGACGTGATCCGGCGCGATGCCCATGACTTCGTCGAAGATCTTGCAGATCTCTGCGGTCAGTGCGGAGAAGGCTGCGGCATCCTCGTCGCCGAAGACACTGACATCGACCATAGCCAGCGGCTCGCTGTTGTCACCGCGGAAGTAGAGGTTGTAGTTCGGCTCGAAGCCCAGCATAAGCCAGTTCTCGGATTTGCCGGGAACGATGGAGATTGCCTGTCCGAGGCGGGTTTTTAATGCCTGCTCCTGTTCTGCGGAGACAGACGTACTGATCTTGGAATTGATAAAAGGCATAATAGTTCCTCCTTGTATATTATATAGTCTTTCTTCCATAGTAAATCCGGAATGGGTCGGAAGCAAGGGTTTTGTAAAAGCTTTTTGTGAAAAAATATATACAATGTATACAAAGGAAGTCAATGGCAAACACTTTTTTCATGAGAAACCGGACAATCGTCAGGATCGGGATTTGTAGAGAAAAGAGGCTGCCATGCGGGATGATCTGGGGATAACGACGAGAATAGAGAACGGAAAAGCGTATCTGGAATTCACACTGCCGGAGAAGCTGCGGGAGGGAGACGCTTGTGGCGGGCGGCTCCGGATCGTGATCAGAGAAGCCGGAGACGGAAGGCAGATATTCTGCGGGGAGTATGATCCCGGGGAGCTGGAGCCGATGACGGCGCTGCTGTTGCGGCCGCATCTGTGGAATGGGATGCGGGATCCGTATTTATATGAGGTGGAAGCCTGCGGGAACTTCCGGGTGGATGACGCGCTGACACAGCTGTGGTGGCGGCAGAAGCTGGCGATTTATGACCTGCGTGTCATAGAGAAAAAGGGAATCTTTCTAAACGATGCAGAGCTGCCATTGCACGTCGTGGAATATCATCTGCCGTGGGAGAGCGGGAACGCGGATCAGAGAGAGGAGGATGGCGGCTGGGATCCGGAGATGGTTACACAGGATTTAGAGCTGCTTGCCTGCATGGGAGCCAATGCATTGCTGGTGCGGGAGGAGCCGGACTGCTCACAGATGCGCTTTTTCCACCAGATCTGTCTCGAACGTGGATTCCTCACGGGAAACCGGTGGATAACCGAGGAAAAGATTCCGGTGTATCGTGGATATCCGAGATCCTCAGGCTGCCCCGGCGAAACCGTGCGGGAAGAAACCGCGACCGCCCAGTCACCGGAGGAGCTGCTGGCTCCTGACGGCAGGACGCTGACAGAGAACTATTACCGCTATCAGGCAAAGTGGGGCACACAGCCCGTGCTCTGTCCGGCGCTCTCGACCCTGCATAGACAGCCGGACGGAATGCTCGCTCTGACGGTTTACAGCAATCAGAAAAAGGTAGCGCTCTACATCGAGGGAGTGCTCTTTTTATTCCAGTCCGGCGGACCGGAATATATCTTCGAGGATATCCCGGTGGCGAAGCTGCCCTTGCGGCTGGCTCTGGAAGCCGGGAATCTGAATACGGCGCTGACGATCAGCCGGATCCCTTCGGGTTCACACAATTTTCACAAAGAAATCACCTTTTCATGACATTTGCCTCATACAATAATATAGTCGAATTGCGGGAGCGGGTTACCGCGCAGCAATTCGGGATATCAACAGGTGGGGGAAAGAACACCATCTCAGGGAGGCAAATATGATAGAAGTAAGCAATCTTACAAAAAAATATGGTGACCATATTGCCGTAGATCATCTCTCTTTCCGTGTGGAAAAGGGACAGATTTACGGCTTTCTTGGTCCAAACGGCGCAGGTAAATCCACGACCATGAACATCATCACGGGTTATCTGGCAGCCACGGAGGGTACTGTGACGATCGATGGCAAAGATGTCCAAAAAGATCCGGAGGAGGCAAAGCGTGCCATCGGTTATCTGCCGGAGCTTCCGCCGCTGTATGTAGACATGACTGTCAGAGAATACCTGGATTTCGTGGCAGAACTGAAAAAAGTGCCGAAAAAAGAGCGGAAGCAGCAGATTGATGAGGTCATGGAAATGACACAGATCACCGATATGCAGCAGCGTCTGATCAGGAATCTGTCAAAAGGTTACAGGCAGAGAGTCGGACTGGCGCAGGCAATCCTTGGCTACCCTGAGGTTATCATTCTGGATGAGCCCACGGTAGGTCTGGATCCGAAACAGATCATCGAGATCCGTGATCTGATCCGCAAGCTGGGGGAGAATCATACCGTGATCCTCAGCTCCCATATTCTGTCGGAGGTCAGTGCGGTCTGCGACCATATTATGATCATAGCCCACGGTAAGCTGGTAGCCAGTGATTCTCCAGAGAATCTGCAGAAGCTTATGAGTGGTTCCATGGAACTGGATCTGGAAGTAAAGGGAAGCATCGCTGCGGTGAAGAGTGCATTGCAGGAGATCTCACAGATCGACCGGATCGAAGAGAACACGGAGGCATCCAAAAATATTGCAAAGCTGAAAGTGATCTCCAAAGAGAATGCAGATATCAGAGAGCAGGTATTCTATGCACTGGCAGATGCAAAGCTGCCTATTTTAGAGATGACCCATGCGGAGAAGTCTCTGGAAGACATCTTCCTGGAACTGACCGAGGATGTAGCACCCACACAGCCGGAGAAGCACAAACTATTCTCAAAAAGAAAAAGGCCGGAAATGTCAGATGCTGCCGCACAGCAGACAGAAGCTTCGGAAGAGGAAGCACAGCCCGGAGAAGAGAAAAAAGAAACTGTAACTACAAAGGAGGCGGAATAATATGCTAGCCATTTATAAGAGAGAATTGAAATCCTATTTCCGTTCCTTTATCGGATTTTTATTTATTGCAGTCACCCTGTTTTTTCTGGGACTGTATTTCAGCGTTTATAACCTGATGAACGGATATCCTTATTTTGCGTATGTGGTATCCAGCGTTACCTTTTTATTCATGCTGACCGTGCCGATCCTGACCATGCGTATCCTGGCGGAGGAAAAGCGGAGCAAGACGGATCAGCTGATCCTGACGGCACCGGTGTCCGTAGGCGGCATCGTTATGGGAAAATTTCTGGCGCTGTTAACTATATTTGCCATTCCCGTAGCGATCATCTGCTTTTACCCGCTGATCATGGCGCAGTACGGCAGTGTTCCCATGGGAGAGGCTTACCTGTCGATCCTGGCATATTTCCTTTTCGGAATGACCGCCATTACCATCGGTCTGTTCCTGTCCTCCCTGACGGAGAGCCAGGTCATTGCAGCAGTACTTACTTTTTTAGTATTGTTCCTGGGATATATGATGGATTCCATCTGCTCCATTATTTCCAGCACCGGCAATCTGTTGACAAAGCTGCTGCGTTGCTTTGACCTTTACACACCATTTTCCAACCTGTTAAATGGCACACTGGATGTATCTTCTATCGTATATTATGCATCCGTTACGGCATTGGTCCTGTTCCTGACGGTACAGTCCATTCAGAAACGCCGATACAGCATGTCCGTGAAGAACTTAAGCTTCAGTGCTTACAGTACCGGTATGATCGCTGTAGCTGTAGCGCTGGTAGTAGTCGTTAATATTATCATGGGCGAGATGCCTTCCGGCTGGACAGCAATCGACATGACCAGCCAGAAGCTGTATTCTCTGACAGATCAGACCGTCGACTATGTGAAAAATATGCAGGATGATGTGACAATCTATGTGTTGGTAAATCAGGACAATCAGGATACCACACTGGGGCAGACTTTGCAGAGATACGATGATCTGTCGGATCATATCACCGTGGAATATGTGGATCCCACCGTTAACCCGATGTTCTATACCCAGTACACCACCGGCAACATCAGCACGAACAGCCTGATCGTGGTCAGCGACAAGCGCAGCAAGGTCATTGATTACAACGATGTCTATGAGTCTTCCTATGATTTTGACTATTCGACCTACAGTTATAACACCACGACCACCGGTTATGATGGCGAAGGACAGATCACCAGTGCACTGGATTATGTGTTAAATGATGATATGCCCAAGGTATATATGACAACAGGACATAATGAACTGAGTTTAAGCAACACTTTTACATCCGCACTGAACAAAGAAAATGTGGATTATGAGACCGTAAATCTGATGGATCTGGATGCTATCCCTGACGATGCGGCCTGTCTGTTCATTAACGGTGCCACCAGCGATTTTTCATCCGATGATAAGGATAAGGTGATCGACTATCTGAACAACGGTGGAAAAGTCATCCTGGTAACCGGTTATACCGATGAGGAGACACCCAATATAGATGCTATCTTAAGCTACATGAATCTGAGCATTGCCAAAGGACTGGTAGTGGAGAATGATTCCAACGGCTACTACAGAAGCCCGTATTATATTCTGCCGACACAGAGCTCTGACAGCTATACCTCCGGTACCTACGGAAAATATCTGTTCCTGCCGTATTCTCAGGGCATCATCGTCCCGGAGGAAGTAAGTACCGACGAGACAGCCACCGGCGATATTACCTATGATGTATTCCTGAGCACCTCCGACAGCTCTTTTGCAAAACAGGATGTTAACAATACACAGGATTTTTCACAGGGTGAAAATGATGTGAATGGTCCCTTCGCATTAGGTGTTGAGGCAGTAAAGACTTTGGATGATGGGGATGCGACACTGATCGTGTACGGTTGTGAGCAGCTGTTCACCGACGATGCCAACTCTGTCGTCAGCGGTGCGAACCTGACCCTGTTCACCAATACGTTCAGTGGAATGGCAGATCATGAGACCTCGGTATCCATTCCGGTAAAAAGCTATGAGGTATCTAATCTGGTAGTGGATTCCGCACAGATTCTGTTGTTGGGACTGCTGGTTACTGTGATACTGCCTATCGGCTGTATGATCGCCGGATTCGTGATCTGGTTCCGCAGACGGAAGAAATAACTGAAAGGCGTGAGATATAGATATGAAAAAGAAACAAAGACAGATGATCGGAATGCTGCTGGCACTGGTGGTGCTGGCGGCAGCATTCTTGGGCATCCGCCAGTATAATAAAAATGCATCGTCTGCGGCTTCCACCACCGAGGATACACAGGAGACGGTGCTGGATGTGAACTCCGATGATATTACCAGCTTCCGCTATGTATATAAGGGAGAGACCTATGCCTTTGAAAAAGAGGATGAAACATGGTACTATGCGGACGATCATTCCCTGAATCTGAACCAGGACCGGATCAAGGCGATGATCCTGAAGGTGGCACCGTTAAAGGCAGATCAGGTGATTGAAAATGTGACGGATATGTCACAGTATGGACTGGCGGATCCGGAGCGTACCATTCAGTACGAGACTGCAGATCGCAGCGTGATCATTAACGTCGGTAATCTGAATTCCATGACCAGCCAGTATTACGTCGCATTTCCCTCTGAAATGAAAGTGTATGTCGTGGCCACCAACGTGGTGACCGGATTCAATTATACACTGGAGGATCTGGTGGAGGTGGAGGAGACCGCTGAAGAGACAGAAAGCACCGAAGCTACAGATACTACGATAACGGAAAGTGAGACAACGGAAACTGCGACGGAGACCGAGAATGTCGAGGCTGAAACCGCAGAAAGTCAAACAGTGGCAACAGAAACTACGGAAACCGTGGAAGCCAAATAAGTATCACAAATAATAAAGACTGCCCCTGCAAAAGAGGCAGTCTTCACTATTGTTAGGGATTCTCACCACGAATGACAATGATGTCATTTAATTTCAACATCGTATCTTTATGAGGCAGAATGGACAGATCCTCCCGCAGAATGAGGAAGATCGTGACCTGTTCTGCCGCTTCCATTTCTTCCACGGATTTGCCGGCGAAGCGTTTATCCACGAAGATCTCGGCGATCTCATGAATATCTGCTTCTTTAATATTAGAGAGACTGCTTTTGCGCTGGTACTGTTCTACAAAACCGGCACTGATGATACCGGTGGGGATAGCCACGGCACCGACACCGAGATAGGCAATACTGATCGCCATGATCCGCCCCAGCGTGGTGATGGGATAGATGTCTCCGTAACCAACGGTGAGTAATGTCGACATGCTCCACCAGATGCCGCTGAAGGCATTGCGGAATACTTCCGGCTGGGAATCATGCTCCACGCTGTACATGCACAGACTGCTGGCGAGCATCAGGATCAGGACGATGAACACGGAGGAAATGATCTGATTGCGTTTTTCATACAATACCGTAGTGATGACATTGAAAGAATCATATCGGGCATTCAGGCGGAACAGATGGAAGATCCTTGCCACCCGCAGCATCCGGAAGATGACCATGCCGGACAGGAAGAAAAAGGGTAAAATTGTCAGCAGGTCGATAATGCCGTCGAAGGAGATCAGAAACCGCAGCCGGGAGCGGAACTCGCTTTTATCAGGATATAGATAGTCTGCAGTCCAGATCCGCAGAATATATTCCACACAGAAGATCAGAATAGTGATAACCTCGATCAAGTGAAATACCGGAAATAAAATAGCAAGCTCATCAAAGGTTTGCAGAAAAGTCACCAGAATATTTGCACAGATAACGATAGCAATAAAAATATCAAAGAGCCGGCTCAGACGGTTACTTTTGTCACCGATCTGGATGATGTTAAATACTTTTTTCTTCATGTTGAATCCTCAATGTTTTTTGGGGCAGCGCCAGTGAATGCTTGTGATTCCATCATACGGAGGTGGAAGAGGAAAGTCAAGAAATGCGGTGACAGAATCCGTCAACTTTCTTAAAAACAGTCATATATTATAGTAAATCCAAATACAATGAAAGGATACAAAAATATATGGCTAGATTTACGAACCAGGCACAGCTTCGCTATGGAAATGAGATTACAAACTCCAATATAGCAGTGGGTGAGATCACGGAGGTATTCTGCAACCAAGACAGCAGTGCGGGATACCTACGGGCAGAATGAAAATGTGACGTATGTGATCAGCATTGTGAACTCAGGAACTACAGCATTTAACGGAATTACAGTAACAGATAATCTGGGAGAGTATTTGTTTAATACCAGAGAACTGACACCTCTGACGTATATTCCGGGGACCGTAAAATACTATGCAAACGGAATTTTACAGGCAACACCGGCTGTAACGGCAGGCCCTCCTCTGACAATCACGGGAATTACCGTGCCTGCGGGAGGTAATGTGACACTTACCTATGAGGCTGAGGTGAACTCTTATGCACCGCTGGCAGCAGAGGCTTCCATTACGAATACGGCGACGATTGCCGGGGCAGGGGTCACTCCTGTTACTGTGAACGAGACAGTAAATGCGGTAAGCGGACCGCTTCTTACGATCACAAAGTCTGTCAGCCCCGTACCTGTGACAGAGAATGGAACATTGACATATACGTTCCTGATACAGAATCTGGGGAATACGGCAGCGGATGCAGCTACCGGTGTCGTGATCACGGATACCTTTAATCCCGTATTGGAGAATCTGACTGTGAATTTTAATGGAACTGCATGGGCAGAGGGAACAAACTATACGTATGATACGAATACCGGATTATTCACCGGAACTGCAGGAGGTATTACCGTACCCGCAGCAACTTACACCCAGGATCCCGTTACAGGAGCGTGGGGGATCAACCCCGGTGTCAGCACACTGGTGATCTCCGGAACCGTATAAGGGCTGGCGCGCACCTAAGGCTGGCGCCATGCAACCCATTCGCAGTCACTGCGTAACTTGCTCATGGACGGCTGGCGCCGTATAAATCTAAAATAAAAAGTCACTGGAAGTACATAAATGTCCTCCCAGTGACTTTTTATTTTATCCTTGCATGGCTTGTAGCTTAGCCAAAGTATCTCTTTAACAGACCCTCAAATGCCTTACCATGTCTTGCCTCGTCACGAGCCATTTCGTGTACGGTGTCATGGATAGCATCCAGGTTCAGAGCCTTTGCTCTCTTAGCCAGATCAAACTTACCTGCGGTAGCACCGTTCTCGGCATCTACTCTCATCTCCAGATTCTTTTTGGTGGAATCGGTTACGACCTCACCTAACAGCTCAGCGAATTTTGCAGCATGCTCAGCTTCTTCGTAAGCAGCCTTCTCCCAGTACAGACCGATCTCGGGATAACCTTCTCTGTGAGCTACTCTTGCCATTGCCAGATACATACCAACCTCAGAGCATTCGCCCTGGAAGTTCGCACGCAGATCAGCAATGATATCCTCGGGAGCACCCTTTGCTACACCTACTACATGCTCAGCAGCCCAGGTCTTGCCTTCCTCCTGCTTGGTGAACTTGGAAGCGGGAGCGTGACAGATGGGGCACTCTGCGGGAGCCGCATCACCTTCATAAACATAACCACATACCTGACATACATACTTTGCCATAATTTTTTCTCCTTTTCTCTAATGAAATGTTTTGTTTTAGTTTTCTCTTTTTGCGTGTGCTTTATAAGCACAAATATATTATGGAACGAAGCTAGTTTTCATTCAGAAAACTAGGACTCCGTAGCAACCCTGGTACAGGCGGGACAAGAGCCGTAGAAATAAGTGACATGTCCCCGGATCCGGCCGTCAAATCTCTCTCCGGCTGTCTCCATGATGGAATCAATACTATCCATGTCCAGATCAATGACGCTTCCGCATTCCGTACACACGAAATGATAATGTTCGGAAGTATCAGCATCAAAATGGTCAACACCGTCACCGACCCGGAGTCGTAAAATCTCTCCCATGTCCGACAACAGAGTCAGATTACGATAGACGGTACCGAGACTTAAGTTCGGATCCTGCTGCTTCAGATTAGAATAGATCACATCAGCGGTAGGGTGATCCTTGCGTCCCATGAGAAAGGATTTGATCATTTCCCGTTGTCTGCTTCGTTTCAGTGCCATGATAAGCCCCTTTCTCAATAATAGTAATGATTACTGTTTCTTATAAGCTTATTATACATGATGCGAGAATAATGTCAACAGAAAAATGAAAAAATTTTGTTTATATTTTTTTAATGATATTCTTGCTTCCTTTATACACAGAAGGTGGGAATCATGCTATAATGAGCGAAAGTAAAGTATAAAATATAAATTATTCACGTGCAGGTTGCTGAAAGGCAAGAGTAATATGAAATTTAAAACAAGACTTCGCGTAACATTTATAAGTATTATATTACTTCCGTTATTGTTGACGATCATGGCTTTTGTAATGATTGCTATTTACCTGATGAATTACTCTCAGGGTCTCAGCCTGACGGATATTGATTATTCCATGATGTCGGAGAATTTCAGGGAATTCACCAACACCACGGATCAGGCGTATTATGTGCTGTTGGACCAGGCGAAGGAAGACAGTAGCAGGCTGGAAGATAAAGAATATCTGGATCATATCAATGAGGAGGTATCGCGGAAGTCTACTTACATTATTGTAAGAAAAGGTGATAAGCTGTATTATGCCGGCAATGAAGAAGCCGCACAGCAGATTTTTGAAAAACTGCCTGCCTATGGTGACGAGAATCTGTCGGATGACAGCGGATATTTCTACAATGAACTGGAGAAGTATGTAAAACAGATTGATTTCACCTTCCGGGATGGAACACCGGGCAGCGTATTTATCGTCACGAAGGTCAATTCGCTGATCTCGAGACATCTGCTGATCGATATGTTCGTGGCGATCATTGTGATCCTGATCTTCACCAGCCTGATGCTGACCCAGTGGATCCACAAGGGCGTATTTGAACCTATCAATGAGCTGAATGTGGCAATGCGCAAGATCAAGGAAGGCAACTTTGATTATGTTCTGGAGACGGATGCCAAGGGGGAGATCGGTGATCTCTACCGCAATTACGAGGATATGCGTCTGCGGCTGAAGGAATCCACAGAAGAGAACATTCAGCATGAGAAGCAGAACAAAGAGCTGGTCAGCAATATTTCCCATGATCTGAAGACCCCTATCACAGCCATTAAGGGTTATGTGGAAGGAATCATGGACGGTGTGGCAGATACGCCGGAGAAGATGGACAAATACATCAAGACCATCTACAATAAAGCCATTGATATGGATCGTCTGATCAACGAGCTGACCACTTATTCCGGAATTGATAATAACCGGATCCCGTACAATTTCCACCGGATCAACGTAGCAGATTACTTCGGCGACTGTGTGGAAGAAGTCGGACTGGATCTGGAGCAGCGTGGTATCAAGCTGAACTATTCGAATCTGGTATCTCCTGACACAGTTGTCATTGCGGATCCGGAGCAGATGAAGAAGGTCATCAATAATATTATCAGTAACAGCGTAAAATATATGGACAAGCCTGACGGGCATATTGATATCCGTATTCTTGACGAAGTGGATTCCATCCGGGTAGAGATCGAGGACAACGGCAAGGGAATCGCACAGAAGGATCTGCAGAAGATCTTCGAGCGGTTCTACCGCACGGATGCTTCCCGGAACTCGGCCCAGGGCGGCAGTGGCATCGGATTATCCATTGTTAAAAAAATTGTTGAGGATCATGGCGGTTATGTATGGGCGACTGCCAAAGAAGGGGAAGGAACCTGTATGCATTTTGTATTGAGAAAATATATCGAGCTGCAGCCGGGTGGAACCAAGTAATGAATAAGGAATGAAACAGAATTGGCATGATAACCGATAATACAAGGACATTCTGTAAATGGAGGATAAATAATGAGCAAGATTTTAATTATTGAAGATGAAGTAGCAATTGCCGATCTGGAAAAGGATTATCTGGAGCTCAGTGATTTCAAGGTCGATATCTGCAATACCGGCGATGAGGGACTGAAGACCGCACTGGCAGGCGATTATGATCTGATCATTCTGGACCTGATGCTGCCCGGCATGGACGGCTTCGAAGTATGTAAGAAGATCCGCGAGGAGAAAAATATTCCCATTCTCATGGTATCTGCGAAGAAGGACGACATTGATAAGATCCGCGGCTTAGGGCTGGGTGCGGATGACTATATGACCAAACCTTTCAGCCCCAGTGAACTGGTAGCCCGTGTGAAGGCGCACATGGCCCGTTATGAGAGACTGGTGGGAACCAACCAGAAGCAGCAGAATGATATCGTGGAGATCCGCGGTATCCGTATTGATAAGACTGCAAGACGTGTCTATGTGGACGGTGTGGAGAAGACGTTTACGACCAAGGAATTCGATCTGCTGACGTTCCTGGCGGAGCATCCGAACCATGTATTTACCAAGGAAGAATTGTTCCGGGAGATCTGGGATATGGATTCCATCGGTGATATCGCTACGGTTACCGTGCATATCAAGAAGATCCGTGAGAAGATTGAAAAAGATACTGCAAAGCCTCAGTATATCGAGACCATCTGGGGTGTGGGCTACCGATTTAAAGTATAAAAGAAGAAAAATAAGATCAGAAGAGAACTCCTATGATGGATTCGGCAACAAACTGTCTCCAATAGGAGTTTTTTATCTAAAAGTGTGTTATAATCATAGCATTGCGGATTGCACCCGTGAAATTTGATTAGCGATTCCACTGATGAGATAAAGCATCGGCGGAATGGAGTGTGTTATGAACAGTAAAAAAATAATACAGTTGTCTACGACACAGAAGATCATGCTTAGCTTTCTGTGTGCCATATTAGTTGGTAGCTTCCTGCTGGCATTACCCATCAGTTCAGCTACCGGAGAAGCGGTTCCTTATATAGATGCTTTATTTACGGCTACCACATCCATATGTGTGACCGGTCTGGTGACGGTTCCCACATATTCCACATGGAGCGTCTGGGGACAGATCGTGATCCTGTTTCTGATCCAGTTGGGAGGTCTGGGAGTCATTACGGTCATGTACGGTGTGATGATGGGACTGCACAGACGACTGGGACTGGGTAACCGGTGGATGCTGCAGGATGTATTTAATCTGAATAATATCTCCGGAATCGTGAAATTCCTCCGCAAGGTTCTCATAGGTACTCTGGTGGTTGAGGGATGCGGAGCTCTTTTGTACATGACAGTATTTGTGCCGGGATACGGACTTAGAGGCATATGGATTTCAATTTTTAATGCTGTATCTGCCTTCTGTAATGCCGGAATGGATATTATGGCGGAAGACAGTCTGTGCGGCTATGTATTTCAGCCCATGGTCAATCTGGTCACGATGCTGTTGATCATATTAGGTGGTTTAGGTTATATCGTCTGGTGGGATGTACTGCGGGTTTTGAAAAATATCCGGAGCCAGAAGCTGAAATGTTTCCGACTGCTGACGCTGCACAGTAAAATAGCACTCACGGTGACAGGAATACTTATTGTAGTGGGAGCGGCGGCATTTTATATTTTTGAATACAATAATCCTCTGACGATGCAGGATTACACGGTGCCGCAACGGATCTGGGCATCCCTGTTTCAGGCAGTAACTACGCGAACCGCAGGTTTTGCCACGATTCCACAAGAGGATCTGACCAATACCTCTGCGATCATTTCGGTGCTTTTGATGCTGATCGGCGGCTCTCCGGTGGGAACCGCAGGAGGAATGAAGACAGTTACGATCGCAGTGCTGTTGGTATCTATGTTTGCCACCATAGGTAATAAGGAGGATGCAGAGCTTTTTGGGAGAAATATTCCGAAGCAGGCGGTGAATAAATCGGTAGCAGTTGTTGGTATGTTTTTTATCATTGCGTCGTTGTCTGCGATTCTTTTATCTGCAGTGACAGAGGCGGATGTGATAGATATTGTGTATGAAACAGTCAGTGCCACAGCTACTGTGGGATTAAGCAGGAACCTGACTTCCATGCTGAATCTTTGGGGAAAACTGATTATTATCGTGACCATGTATCTGGGAAGAGTCGGCCCCATATCTCTGGTAGTGGCATTCAGCACGCAGAAAAAGAACAAAAATATTGTGAAGAACCCGACAGAAGAGATCAGCGTCGGATAAAGCAGATCGAAGCAACAGGAAGGAAGAGACTATGGGAATCAATCAGACCTATGCAGTATTTGGACTTGGAAGATATGGAAGAAGTGTGGCGAAGGAGTTGGCAGAGAACGGCGCAGAGGTGGTAGCGGTGGACAACAGAGAGGCAGTTGTCAATGCAGCAATTTCAGAAATTCCATACTGTAAATGTGCGGATATTACAGATCCGGAAGCGTTGAGACAGATCGGTATTGCCAATATTGATGTGGTCATTGTGACCATGGCAAATCATCTGGAAGCCAGCGTTATGGCAACCATGCTGTGTAAAGAACTGGGCGTAAAGACCGTTATCGCCAAATGCGCCACTGAGATAAACTGCAAGATCCTTACGAAAGTAGGAGCAGACCGTGTAGTATTCCCCGAGAGTGAGTCAGGGATCCACCTGGCCAAAAATCTGTTAAGCTCCGGTTTCATGGACATTATCGAATTGTCCCAGGATGTGTCTATGGTGGAAATGGAAGTCAAACAGCAGTGGATCGGGAAGAACCTGATCGAGCTGAATCTGCGGAAAAAATATTCCATTAACGTGGTGGCGATCATCGAAGGAAAAAATGTAAATACCAATATCGATCCGGAAGTACCTCTGACACAGGATATGCGGCTGATCGTTATTGCCAACCGGGCAAAATTAAATAAACTGAAATAGAATAGCTTCGAGCTATAAAAAAGTGAAACATCTGACGGTGCACTTGAGCACAAGACAGAATGTTTCACTCTTTTTTTTATACGGTGGCAGTCGTCTGAAAAGTTGTAAACGGGTGATCAGTTATCTGCCTGGAAAGTCTTCTCATTAAAGGAACCCTGCTGTTTAGCCACGATAGTGGTACATACGGCATCACCGGTGATATTGACAGCGGTACGCAGCATATCCAGGATACGGTCGATACCCATGATCAGTGCAATGCCCTCGGTAGGCAGTCCTACAGAGGTCAGTACCATGGACAGGGTGACCAGACCGACACTGGGGACACCTGCAGTACCGATGGAAGCGATCGTCGCGGTGGCAATGACAGTAGCAATGGCAGCCGGGGTCAGAGGAATACCGTAAGCCTGTGCTATGAAAACAACTGCTACGCCCTGCATGATGGAAGTACCGTCCATGTTAATGGTGGCACCCAGAGGAATCGTAAAGGACGAAATCTGTTTGGAGACACCGATTTTTTTATACAGAGTGTCGATAGACAGAGGGATCGTCGCATTACTGGTGGAAGTGGAGAAGGCAAAGGTCATAACCGGGAAGAACTTTTTAATGAACTTAAAAGGATTCAAGCGGGTGAACACAAACAGCATGACCTGATATACCACGAAACACTGTACTGCCAGCGCCAGGATTACGCTTCCCATATATTTCAGCATAGGTACAAAAGCGTCGAAGCCGATGCCTGCGAAGGTCTTGGCAATCAGGCAGAAGACACCGACAGGGGCAGCTTTCATGACTGCAATCGTCATTTCCATCATAATGTCATTGAACTGACTGAAAAAGTTCGCCACAGTGGAGACCCGGTTGCCCATGGCAGCCAGAAGAATGCCAACAAATAAAGCAAAGAAGATGATCGGCAGCATATCTCCGGCGGACAGAGAGGTAAAAATATTTTTCGGAATAATATTCAACAACGTCTCCGCAAAATCTACCTGGGTGGTCGCGACTTCGGTGGCATCCTCCGGCAACGCAATATTTAAGCCAACGCCGGGATTGATCAGACTGGCAATACCCAGTGCCACGCAGATCGCCAAAGCAGTGGTGCACAGATAGAACAGGATCGTTTTCACACCCACAGTTCCTAATGTTTTCGTATCACCGATGGCCATTGCGCCGCAGACGAGGGAGCAGAATACCAGAGGGACCACCAACATCTGCATCAGGCGGATAAAACCGTTGCCCAGTACATAGAGAATACCGTTGATCAGAATCGTATCTCTGAAGTACCCTTCCGGCATATAATAATGGATCAGTACACCACATATCGCACCGGTTAAAAGGGCGATAAAAATTCTGGTGGACAGACCGAGTTTTTTCTTTTCTTTTTCGTGTTTTTCCACTATTCCAGTCCTCCTGTCTCATTCATATAAGCGGCCAGTGTTTCCCTCCAGTCATCGGGTTCTTCGATTCCGTTGAGGCGCAGCATCATATTATCCAGCACGGAATATTTCTCCGGAGCCCTATCTTTTACCGTGACGGTAAGCTGATCCTCTTTTCCGGCGAGACGCAGGATCTCTTCGGCAAATTCCAGACGTGTGCAGGACCCTCCGCTGCATACAGCATGGTAGATACCGTAGTGGTCGTTGTCGATGAAGAATTTCACCACCCGGGCAAGCTCAGCGGCAGAAGTGGGAACGGCGCGGTCATTGTTCCATAATTCCATGGTGGATACTTTGGGATCTGCGGCAGCTTCCAGTACTTCATTCAAAAAGTCTTTGCCGATGCCGTAGATCCAGGAACTTCGGATAATGACATAGCGGGTCATCAGCTGGATGACGAATTTCTCTCCGGCGTATTTGGATTTTGCAAACAGTCCTACGGGATTTACATCATCGAACTCATTATAGGGTGTGTCAGATGCGTTGGAAAATACATCATCCGTAGAGATCTGGATGAGCTTTGCCTGAATGCTTTCTGCAGACTGCGCCAGATTCCTCGCACCTACGGCGTTTACCTTGTAAGCCATATCCGTCTCCGACTGCGCTGCACCGGCAGAAGGATGATATCCTGCACAGTTGATGACGACATCGGGACGATTGCGGTGCATGAACAGGGAAACTGCATGTTCATCCGTGATATCCAGCTCATCCTTGTCGGTCTCGTATAATTCATATTCCATCATGTCTAACAACCTGATCAATGCCTGCCCCATGTGACCGAGGGAACCGACGATCCATATTTTTTTCATTGTGATATAACCTCCTGCAATTTGTGTGTAACTGAGAACAGTATAACAAGTATATCATAGGAAAGATTCCCGGGAAAAGAGAAAATTAAAAAGTGAGAGAAACGCAATAAAAATTGATATTAACAGAGAGAAAAGGATTTGCTATACTAACCACAGAGAGCAGAATCCGAAGGAAAAGCTCGGGATATATTTGACAGACAGAATCTGGAAAGGCAGGGAATTTATATGGCAAAATTACGTCTTGGTGCATTGGAAGCCGGCGGTACAAAAATGGTCTGCGCTATTGGCGATGAGAATGGTGAAATTTATGAGCAGATATCGATTCCTACAACTACGCCTAAGGAGACGATTCCTAAAATGATCGCTTATTTTAGGGACAAGGGGATTGATGCATTGGGAATTGCCTGTTTCGGGCCCATTGAGCTGGACAGAGATTCCGAAAAATACGGTTATATCACAACCACGCCAAAGCTGGCCTGGAGGGACTGCGATATTGTGGGGCAGATGCAGGAGGCACTTCATTGCCCCGTGGGATTCGATACAGATGTGAATGGTTCTGTCCTCGGCGAAGTGACTTTCGGACAGGCACAAGGGAAAAAGTGCGTCATGTATCTGACCATCGGTACGGGTGTCGGCGGTGGTATTTATAGTAACGGAGAGCTGCATCACGGAATGCTCCATCCGGAGACCGGACATGTGCTGATCACGAAGCGGACTGCAGATATTTATGCCGGAAGATGTCCTTATCATAAGAATTGTCTGGAAGGTCTGGCGGCAGGCCCTGCCATCGAAGAACGCTGGGGCAGGAAAGCAGTGGACCTGGCAGATTGCCCGGAAGTATGGGAGTTGGAGGCAGATTACATTGCTCAGGCACTGACCGGTTATGTCATGACGGTATCACCGGAAATGATCATTTTAGGCGGCGGTGTCATGCACCAGGAGCAGTTGTTCCCGCTGATCCGCAAGAAGCTTAAGGAATACATCAATGGCTATATCGTAACGGATGAACTTGCAGACATGGAGCATTATGTGGTGCCGGCATCTCTTCACGATGATCAGGGCATCATGGGATGCCTGGAGCTTGCAAGAAGAGCTCTTGAAAACGATCATTGATAGGGCAGCTGCTTACGATATTGCAGCGGAGACATCTGATATGTCCTATGAAAGCAGCGGATAAAATGACTCACGTTGGGGAAGCCGGACTGCAGGGCAACCTCTGTAACCGGCAGAGAGGTGCTCTCTAACAGATGGCAGGCATGGGTCAGCCTCAGATGCATCAGGTATTGCGTCAGAGTCAGATGAAAGTGCTGCTTAAAATAGCGGGACAAATATTTCTCGGATAAATGAAATTGCTCTGCCAGGGTTTCCAACCGAAGGGGTTCCGTGTAGTTATACTGCAGATAAGTCAGTATCTCACGCTGCATCGGATCGTTCCTTTTGGAGCCCATCGGGTTAATGGTTCCACAGGAAGCAATTTTTTGTATAAGTGACAACAATAAAATACGTAATCGGAAATACCCACTCAATGTATTTGGAAGCTGTCTGACAGACAGGATCTCACGGATGAGAGAAATGATGTCAGGACAGCTTTTTTCGTGGGAAAGATTATGATGCAAAAGCAATTCATGGTTACGCAGGGGAAGGAGAAACTCCGTTTCCAACAGATCGTCCGTCTGAAAGGAAATAAATTCCAGTGGAAACAACAGGGTATGATAGTCTACGCCCGGAATTGCGGAACCCATAAAATGAAGCTCACCGGGATTCACAAAGAATACGGAGCCGCCGGCCGCTTCGTATTCTTCCCCTTCAATGATGACATTAAGAGAGCCGGAGCGGACATATATGATCTCTACCTCCGGATGCCAGTGGACAGGAATCTGAAAAAAAGCAGGCATATCATGCAGGTGGTAACAGCTAAAAGGAAATTCTTTTGTTCCGTGAATGCGTTCTTCTCTTAATTCAGGGTACATAGGCAGGCCTTTCTGTGAAGTGGATCAGAGGATATTATGGTCAGATTACTATAAAAGTAGAAATAAGTCAATTTTCTGTGGTAAAAATGCAAGCTTTAGGAAAGATAAAGTAGTAATATGTAAAAATTAAAGGTACTATTCAGAATAGTATTCTGAATGGTTACAAAATGAAAATGCAAATTTATAGGAACCGCAGAAAGGATATAAAACATACGATGGAAGGACAGAATAAGTCATTATTTCAATTATTTGTACCACTGTGTCTGGAGACAATCTTTTACATGTTGTCCGGAATGGTGGATACTTTAATGCTTTCTTCTGTGGGAGATCAGGCAGTCGGAGCAGTCGGAACAGCAAATACTTATATTGGTGTGTTCATTATTATGTATTCGGTAGTTTCTATGGGAATGCTGGCTGTGATGACACAGAATATCGGTGCGGGCAGACCGGGGATCGCCTGTCAGGCAAAGACTCTGGGATTATGGTTTAATGGGATCCTGGGTGTTGTGATGTCAGTTTTTTTGTTTTTCTGTTCCGATGGGATTCTGTATGTGGTAGGTATTGCGCCGGCATTGAAGGAGCCTGCCGTACAATATCTGCGGATCGTAGGAGGCGGAAGCATACTGAACGCAATGATTCCCATACTGGCAGGATATCTGCGTGCGTTCGGATATACGAAACAGCCTCTGATCGCAACTGTGACAGGTAATATTTTAAACTTTATATTAAATGCCGTGTTTCTGTTTCGATTCCACCTCGGCGTGCAGGGGGTTGCATCCGCAACAGTGATCTCCAAAGTAGTGAATCTGATATTGATCGTGATCTTTGTACGGCGGCTGATCCCTGCAAAAAAATATTCGGAGAGGGTAAATTCCGGAGAGATTTTGCGGAAGATCATCCGGATCGGATTACCTTCCGCTTTGGAGAATATTATTTATAATGTAGCGATGACACTGGTGATCCGTTTTCTGAACCAGATGGATACAGAAGGAATCAATGTGGCAGCCCGCTCCTATACGGTACAGATCACGAATTTATCCTTTTGTGTGGGAAATGCGCTTGCCCAGGCGAATGCCATTATGACCGGATGGTACATGGGTGCGGGAAAATATGAAATATGTGATAAGCAGACGAAAAAATCTGCGGCGATCGGAGCGGTACTGGCGATGGGAACAGAATTTCTGTTTGCAGTCAGTGCCCCGGTCCTGATCTCTTTTTTCACGCAGGATAAGAGTATGGTAGAACTAGTGCAGAAGCTGATGTTTATTGACATTGCCCTGGAAGCCGGACGAGTCACAAATCTGGTATACGGGAATGCTCTGAAAACCAGTGGAGATGCTGTATTTCCGGTGATCCTCGGAGCTGTTTTCATGTTTTTGTGTGCAGCGGGAGGAACGTATCTGTTGGGGATACAGCTGCATCTGGCAGTAGTGGGTGCTTATATCGGTCTGACAGCAGATGAATGCTGCCGTGCAGTCGGCATGCTGCTGCGCTGGCGGAGCGGAGCATGGATGAAAAAAGGATTGATCGAAGATTGATGGAAGTGATCCGGGAGTACTATAAGACGGTATACCGGCTGGCTTTTGCCCAGATGGGCATTCTCTTGCTTTTCGTAGCTTATCATAGCATAGCGCATTTTTTATAATTAAAATATTGACAATATGAAAAAATGTGTTATAGTTCTAAATGCAAATGCAACTCATTTGCATTTAGAACAAATATATGATTAAGTATTCATTTGATAAAGAAAGTATGGAAAGGTAAGAGTTATGTCGGAAGTTATTTTAGATACTTTAATAGATAGTATAAAGCTGGTGCCATTTTTGTTCCTGACCTATCTGGCTATGGAATATCTGGAGCATAAGGCCGGCGAGAAGACCACGCATATGGTGCGTAAGGCAGGTAAAATGGGACCGTTGATCGGTGGTGTGGCAGGTGTGTTGCCTCAGTGTGGATTCTCAGCAGCGGCATCCAACTTATATGCAGGCAGGGTGATCACCTTGGGAACACTGATAGCCATTTATCTGTCCACTTCTGATGAGATGCTGCCGATCCTGATTTCGGAGAAAATGGATATCCGCTTTGTACTGGGTGTGCTGGGAGCGAAAGCAGCCATTGGTGCCGTAGCCGGATTTGTGATCGATCTGTTGGTCCGGGAGAGGAAGATGCATCCTCATGACCATGTTCACGGGCATGAGGAAAATGATCATGAAGAGGAAGAGCACATTCATGAAATCTGTGAGCATGAGAACTGCCATTGTGAAAAGGATGGCATTTTTCTATCTGCGGTAAAGCATACGCTTCACATTACCTTTTTCATTATAGTCATTGGATTTGTTCTGAACACAGCACTGCATTTTGTGGGAGAAGATGTTCTGGCCGGACTGATCCTGAACCGTCCCGTACTGGGACCTGTGCTGGCAGGAGTGGTGGGACTGATCCCCAACTGTGCAGCATCTGTGACCATAACGCAATTGTATATCAGTGGTGTGATCAGCCTTGGAGCCATGATGTCCGGATTGCTGGTGGGAGCGGGAGTAGGACTGCTGGTGTTGTTCCGCGTGAATCCGGATAAAAAGGAAAATCTGAAAATCGTGGGAATTTTATATGTGATTGGCGTTTTGGCAGGAATTGTGATAAACTGGCTGTAGGCACAAGCAGTGCCAAAATTGAGAGCTGACTCTTTGACTGCTTGCAGGCATAAGAGGCAGATCCAATTTTGATAGGGCAACGCCCGTCCAGTGAGGGAACGCAGGGCGTTACCGAGCTGAGCAGCACTGCGGATGCCCCGGATCGCGATATTAAAGGACAGATATCTATGGAAGAACATAAATGTGAACACAATGATATTTCCTACCCTAAGGGATTGAAATGGACCAAACAGAGAAAATGCGTGTATCAGGTGCTGGAGGAAGCGACCGAACCCCTCAGCGCCGTGCAGATTTACAATCGTATTGAGAAAGAACACGAAGGCAGCGATTATGCTGTATCCACAATCTACCGGATCCTGGCAACATTTGAAGAACACGGAATGGTAGAGAAGACTACGTTCATGGGAGACGGTACCGTAGTATACGAACTGAACCGCGGGGAACATACCCATTATGCGGTCTGCCTGGAATGTCATAAGCGGATTCCGCTGCCCAGCTGCCCCTTTGCACATGTGCATTTAGAGCAGGATACCGGAGATTTCACTGTCACCGGACACAAATTAGAGCTTTATGGCTATTGCAAAAAGTGTCAGGAAGCCCGCGAAAATCACTAATTTCACCTATTATATAAAAAAATCGAAAAAAATATTTAATTTTTTTTGAAAAAGTACTTGCATTATTTAAAATCATGTGATAACATATGTCTTGTCGTTGCGGGAGACACAACAACGACAAAGAAAATGCACCGCTAGCTCAGTTGGTAGAGCACCTGACTCTTAATCAGGGTGTCCAGGGTTCGAGCCCCTGGCGGTGCACTCGAGAGAATCGTTTTTGGAGACTTAGGAGCTCCGGGGACGGTTCTTTTTTTGCATAGATACCCTGATTAAGGAGATTTCACATGACTGCGATATTTGATACGCATGCGCATTATGACGATGACGCATTTAACGATGACAGAGAACAGCTTCTGGCGGCGTTGCCGGGGCAGGGCATTGCCCGGGTGGTGGATGTGGGTGCGAGCCTGGCATCCTGCCGGAAAGTGTTAGAGCTGATGGAGCAGTACGATTATATATACGGAGCCATCGGCGTACATCCCAGCGAGACCGCGGAACTGGATGAGGAATCTTATTCCTGGCTGAAGGAACAGTGCCGGAAAAAGAAATGCCTGGCGGTGGGAGAGATCGGACTGGATTATTACTGGCCGGAGCCGGATCACGAGACACAGAAGAAGTGGTTCTTGCGGCAACTGGATCTGGCGCGAGAGATCCGAAAGCCCGTTATCATTCATTCCCGGGATGCGGCGAAGGATACTGTGGATCTCATGACGGAGGCGCGCGCGGAGGAGATCGGCGGTGTAATTCACTGTTATTCCTATACGAAGGAGACGGCGAAGATTTTCCTGGATATGGGATTCTACTTCGGAATCGGCGGCGTGCTGACTTTTAAAAATGCAAAGAAGCTGAAGGAAGCGGTAGAGTACATTCCCATGGATCGCATTGTATTGGAGACGGATTGCCCGTATCTGGCACCGGAACCGAACCGCGGCAAACGCAACAGTTCCCTGAATATTCCCTATGTGATCGCTGCCATGGCACAGATCAAGGAGATCACAGAGGAAGAAGTGTGCAAGGCGGCATGGGACAATTCCCTGAAATTGTATCGCATGGATAAATAACCGGGTAAAAAGAAATGGAAGCAAGCAAAACAAAACTATTTTCAAAAGATGATCTGAAAAAACTGATCATCCCACTCTTATTTGAACAGGCACTGGCAATCACTGTGGGCATGGCGGATACCGTCATGATCTCTTCGGCGGGCGAGGCGGCGGTCTCCGGCGTATCCCTGATCGATATGTTCAATAACCTGATCATCAGTGTGTTGGCGGCATTGGCTACCGGTGGCGCGGTGGTAACTTCCCAGTTCCTCGGAGCCGGGAAAAAAGAGGACGCCTGCAAATCTGCAAAACAGTTGATCGTGTCCTCCGTATGCATTACCATCGGTATTTCGATTTTGGTCATGGTGTTCTGTAATGGCATCATTTCCCTGTTTTTCGGTAAAATTGAAGCGGACGTATTTCATAATGCTGTGATCTACATGATGATCTCCGCATTGTCCTTTCCGTTTTTGGCTTTGTACAATTCCTGTGCAGCGCTGTTCCGCTCCATGGGAAATTCCAAGATCACATTGAAGGTCTCCGTGGTGGAAAATATCATCAACATCGGGGGAAACGCCCTTGGTGTCTATGTGCTGGGACTGGGCGTGGCCGGTGTGGCGATCCCTTCCCTGATCTCCCGTGGTGTGGCGGGTTTTATCCTGTATCACTTATTGAAAAATCCGTCCAACGAAGTGCATCTGTTAAAAGAAAGATTCCGGATCGACTGGCCGGTGATCCATAAGATCTTTTATATTGGCATTCCCAGTGGTATTGAAAACGGTATTTTCCAGCTGGGACGCGTTATCGTGGTGAGCATTATCGCTGGCTTCGGAACCGTGCAGATCGCTGCCAACGGCGTGGCGAACAGTCTGGACAGTATGGGCTGTATCGTGGGTCAGGCCATGAATCTGGCCATGATCACGGTGATCGGGCGCTGCGTCGGTGCCGGTGATTCCGGACAGGTACGGCACTATACGAAAAAATTATTGAAGATCACGTATGTTTGTACGTTCGTGGTAAACAGTATCATTCTGCTGTGTCTGCCCTGGATCCTGAAATGCTACGGATTGAGTCCGGAGACTACGCAGCTGTCCTACATTCTGGTCATGATCCACAATGGCATGGCAATGTTTTTGTGGCCAGCATCTTTTGTACTGCCGAACATGCTTCGTGCCTGCAATGACGTGCGCTTTACCATGGTGCTGTCCATATTCTCTATGTTCATGTTCCGCATCGGTTTCAGTTATATCATCGGTGTGAACATGGGCTACGGAGCCATTGGTGTCTGGATCGCCATGGTACTGGACTGGATCTTCCGCGTGATCTGCTTCGTGAGCAGATATTTGTCCGGCCACTGGCTGAAAACGGCCGGGTTAAAGGATAACAGATAGTATAGAGCATGATTTTTGCGCCCAAATAGGTTCACGGATGAACTGTTATGAGGTATAATGTGGGAAAAAGAGAGGGAGGTATGTAATATGCAGGTAGTATTGGAAAATGAAGCTTTAAAGGTAACGATCAACAGCTTTGGCGCAGAGCTTGCAAGCATTCGGGGGAAGGCCACAGATACCGAGTATCTGTGGAATGCGGACGCAAAATTCTGGAAGAGAACTGCCCCGGTACTGTTCCCCTTTGTCGGAAGCCTGAAAAATAAGGAATATCATTATGAAGGAAAGACCTATTCCATGGGACAGCACGGTTTTGCCAGAGATATGGAGTTTGCCGTGGATGTACAGACGGCGACGGAAGCATGGTTTTCCCTGAGATCTAATGAAGAAACCAAAGCGAAGTACCCGTTCGAGTTCATTTTAAAAGTAGGTTATGAATTGGAAGGAAAAGACCTGAAGGTCATCTGGCAGGTCGAGAATCCGGATACGAAAACACTGTACTTTTCCATCGGCGGACACCCGGCATTTATGTGTCCTGTGGATGGAAAAGGAAAGCAGTCGGAATATTATTTCAAGTTTGATACGGACAAAGATCTGACTTACGGATTGGTGGCAGATGACGGACAAGGACTCATGGGACAGCAAAAGGATGTACTACCGGTGAAAAGCGGTTATGCGCAGATCACAGAGCACTTATTTGACCGGGATGCTCTGATCGTGGAGGATCGTCAGGCTTCCGCAGTGAGCCTGTGTACTCCGGACAAAAAGCCTTACCTTACCGTAAGCTTTGACGCTCCGTTATTCGGGCTGTGGTCTCCCGCAGGCAAGGGAGCACCGTTTATCTGCATCGAGCCCTGGTACGGCAGATGCGACCGGACGACCTTCGACGGCAGCCTGGAACAGCGGGAGTATGGCAATACTCTGCAGGCGGGCGGGGTATTCCGCAGGGAGTACACCATCACCGTAGAATAAATCCAGAAACAGCAGCGATATGTCAGGTATCGCTGCTGTTTTTAAGTGGCTCATCTTATGAATTATTCTTGTTCTTGTAATGGAAATTCGGAATATGCTCCCATCTGTCCCGGAAATAATGGGCGATCAGCTTCGGACGGCGATCTCTGGTAAAGATGCCCTTGCGATTGCCGTCGGCACGCATGCAGCCCTGTAAGGTGGCGTAATCGGCGAAATTCCATGCCTGTTCCCCGATAAAGAAGTCTCTTCCGTCGAAGGTTTTGCTATACATTTTGTAAAGCGCTACCTGGAATTCTTCACTCCACATTTCCGGCGCACAGTTATGGAGCCCGGCGAGAGTATCGGCGCCGTATTCGGTCATCATCACGGGTTTTCCGATCTTTTCCCAGAAATCCAGTTCCAGATTCCAGGCGTAGGAAGCAGCTTCCAGATCACCGGAGAGATTGTACCATCCGTAATAACGGTTGAGACAGACTACATCCATGGTTCTGGTCACAATGTCCTTCTCGTAATTGTTCTGGCAGCAGACAAAGGTCACGGGGCGGTTCTGAGGATCCAGCCGGTGGGTAAATTCATAGAGAGAATGCCAGTAATCGTAGGCGGATTCCGGGAAATGCTCGGTATCCGGTTCGTTTCCCATGGACCACATGACGATGCAGGGATGATTTTTGTCCCGTGCGATCAGATCCCGTAGTACCTGTTCGTGATGCTCTCTTATGGGAAATGTCTTATAAGGGTCACAGCTGTCTCCGGCACCGATGCCCACGGCGGGCGTCTCGTCAATAATAACGATACCCTCACGGTCACAGAGCCGGTAGATCTCCTCCGCGTAAGGGTAATGGCTGGTGCGGAAGGAGTTGGCATGGATCCAGTGTAGAAGATTAATATCCTTTACATCGAGGCAGAGATCCAGTCCTCTTCCGCGGAAAAATGAATCCTCATGCTTGCTGAAGCCCTTGAAATAAAAAGGCTCCCCGTTGATCAGAAACTGCGTTCCCTTCACCTCTACGGTACGGAAACCGAATTCTTCCGTATAGCAGTCCTCTCCGTAATGAACTTCCGCCTTGTACAGGTAAGGAGTGCCGGGATAAGGCTGCCAGAGATGGACCTGCGGGATCCGAAGTTCTCCCTTTCGGCCGGTGGCTTCTGCTTTGCAGTTGCTTTCTGCGTCTATGATTTTTAAAGTGACAGGAGCGTCACTATCCATCCCATCCGTGAGAATTTCGTAATTTAAGACGCCGGTGTCACCTTCGATAGACGGGACCAGAGTAATGTCTCTGATGTAGGACGCCGGAGTGCTGTAGATGCGCACCGGTCGGTTGATGCCAGCAAAATTAAAGAAATCAAAATTCGGCAGATTCTGTTTCTTTCTCCATATTTTTGCGGCTTCCACACTGGGAATGCCGGGATTGTCCGAGCCGAAGAAGGCAATATTACCTTCGTTGCCGATGGGCAGAGTGCTGTGGCTGATCCGGTTGTCCACAGCGACACCGATGGTAAGGTGGCCATCCTCCGGAACCAGATCCGTGATCTCAACTTCAAAGGGGAGAAAACCACCCTTATGTGTCATAATCAGTTTCCCATTGATATAAACTTTTGCAACATGAGTTACGGCGTCAAAACGCAATACCTGGCGCTGCCCGTTGTTCCCGCACAAAAGAGCTGGGAGCACCACGGTTCGCTCGTAATAAGCCCAACCGTAATGATTCCGATAAGCCGGATCATCCTTCTGGTCATTATAAGAAGCCGGCACGGCAATCAGGTCCATCTCCTGCGGTCCGCTCCAGAGATCCTCCGGCTCTGTCTCATCTCCTAATTGAAATTGCCATACTCCTCCCAGATCGATCAAGCTGCGGGAACGGTTCATGATTGGATATAACATGGTAGTCCTCCTTTTGCCCTGTGGCCTGTAATTGCGCTTATTATAGGGCAGGACAAAAGGAAAATCCATGTGATTATTTTTAAGAAGTATGTAAATTTTTATGAATCTGGCAAGTCAGTAATTAATGGTGGGTATTCCTGTTTTTTTGCAAGGGCACAAATAGCGCCCCATCGCCTGGATTTAAAGTAGAAGAGCATGGCAATCATGCCGGTAATAAAGCTGGCGGAAACACTGACCATGGCATATTCGCCATAGCCGGCATACATGATGAGATAAGCGGCAGGGATTCGGACAACCCATAATAGCAGAATATTTACGATAGTGGGATAGCGAATCTCTCCGATACCATTGATAAAGCACATAATGCCATTGAACACGGCGTAGGCCCAGGTGAATGGCAGAACAAGATAGGTATATCGCTGTGCAAAAGCCAACACGGCCGGATCACGGCTGAACAACATCAGCAGAGGATGGCAAAAAGCAGTCACAAGTAATCCTCCTGCAAGGGTGACGATGCCGGAACAGAGCGGTATCTGCCATGCCCCACGGCATAAACGACGGTAGTTCCGGGCACCAAGGTTCTGCCCGGCAAACACAGTAGCCGCAGAAGAATAGGAAGTAATGGCAATATTAGCAATGCCGCTGACTTTACCGGCAACAGAGCATCCGGCTACGAAGGTGGACCCAAGCGTGTTATAAAGTGCCTGAAGCAGCACATGACCGACAGAATAAAGTGCGGTATTCAGTCCGAGCGGCAGGCCGATCTTTAACATTTCATGAAGAATAGGAAGGTCAAAACCATGCGCAAAAACCGGAAAATTCATGGCAGGATAAGTATGACGGATGTAGAAGATGCTGAACATCCAGGACAGAAACAGTGAGGCAGCAGTTGCGATGGCAACACCGGTGACGCCCATTCCCAAACCGGCAGTCAGTACAAGGTCCAGAACAATATTGGTAACGCAGGAAATGCCAAGAAATAACAGCGAGGAAGTACTGTTTCCCAGACCTCGTAAAATACCTGCGTTAAAGTTATATCCCATATTGCCGAGAATGCCTAACGTTGTGATACGCAAATACACAATGGCATAGGGCATGGCATCGGCAGGCACCTGCATCAGCCTGAGAAGGAACGGTCCGGCAGCTACGCCTAACAACGTAAGCGGCAGACTGGCAGCGTACAGAAAAAACACTGCGGTTTGTGCAAGCTTACGCAGTTGATCGGCATCGGAGGCACCTGCCGCTTGTGAAATCAGGATGGATATTCCAGAACCAATGCCAAGAAAGATACACAAAAGAATCTCCAGTGGCTGGGAACTTGTGGCTACAGCGGCCAAAGCGGATGCATCACAGAAATTACCGATGACCAAAGTATCAACGGTTCCGTATAACTGTTGTAAGATATTTCCGATGCAGATCGGCAATGCAAACTGTGCTGCGCGGCCTAAAATAGAACCTTGTGTCATATCGATTTTACTCATATTCATTGACAATCACCCGCTTTGTAAAAATGGTAAATATTTAAATTGTAGAATGTAAAAATTCATCAGCTGATACTGGCTTGGTTCAGAGTCTATGCCAAAACTGTGTCCAGGGTTTTATGTTGAGAAAGCTTTCGATGCTGCCGGTTATATTCTCTATTGTAATATAATCATAATGTTGCGGAGTATCGGGATGTAGCTTGAGCCTCTTCCGTGTGCAAATTGGAAATTGTCAGTGCATCATATCTCGAAAGCAGAAGCTTCGCATTCGGCGGCAGTACACAGTCTGACAAAAGTACATTTTTGATTTTATGCCCAGGTGCAGTAAAACCATCAATTTCAATGGGGGCAACGGATTCCACTGTGCCGTGCTCCTGTTTTTGTCCGGTCAGATGCAGCCGTTCAAAGCGAAAATCTTCAAAATAAGGCTGCTCTGGAGCAGGAATGCCGTCATCATTGTATGGAACAGAATGAATGAGCAGGCGGGGGAAGGTGCAGTCGCGTACAGTGACATTGCGCACATATCCGCCACGCTTAGGGGTTCCTTTGATTTCAATGCCATTGGAAGAGGCAGCTATATCGCAATCCCAAATTTGCACATCTGCAACACCGCCAGACATTTCACTGCCAATACAGATACCATGACCGCCGTTGCTGTGGCAGTCAAATACGCAGATATGCTTTGTAGGACGATTAATGGCATTACCTTCGGGATTCTTACCGGATTTGATGGCAACGGAGTCATCTTCGGTTTCAAATTCCGTTGCAAATAACGTGCAGTTTGTGGAAGAATCCGGGTCCCAGCCATCGCCGTTCCAAATACCGCCAGAGCGTAGCGTGCAGTGGTCAGTCACAATGTCATCACAGTAGATCATATGGACATTCCATGCTGCGCCGTTTTGTAAAGTCAGCCCTGTAATACGAATACGGGAGCAGTTGCTTAAATTAATAAGTCGTCCGCGGACACGTCCCGGAATGGTACGGTCATTCTCACAGGTGGCAACCAGTGCAGCATTTTGGGCAAGATATTCCCTGAGATTCTCCCGTTCGATATCGATCATGCGCTCAGCCAGAACATGCCCACCGCCACTAATGGTTCCTTTCCCATAAAGCAGGATGTTTTCGCAATTTGCACCTGCGGTATGATCAAGCTGTCCGGCGTTTAAAAGACTGCGGTAACATTCCTGCTCCGTGCCTTCAAAACGGCTCCAGATACGAGGCAGATAATCTGTGGGGTCAGAACTTCCCTGTAAAACAGCATCTTTCTCCAGATACACGGCCATACAACTATGTAGATTAAGAGCTCCGGTCAGATAGATTCCGGCGGGAAAGTATACTTCGTCATTTGGTCCGCAGTCTGTAAAAGCCTGTTGGAGTGCGGCAGTATTCAGCGTTTTTCCATCACCCACGGCATTGTAGGGTTCTTCCGTTACATAGATGCGGTGCCGTGCAGGTGAGGTACAGATGCGGATACTGCCGATATTGTAGACAGTAACACAATATTCAGTATTGGGTATCAATTCTGTGAATGTATAATGTGTCCGATTTGTGTGAACAGAATGTCCACCATCGAGAGAAACTTCATATACTGTGTCGGCATTGGCATTTTCCGGCTTATTCCAGAACACAGTTGCGGTGTTGGCAGTACAGCGTGCGGATAGTAAAACGGATTCCATAAAAATCCTCCTTTTCTTTTTTACTGCTTTCATTGTAAAAAAAAGCACTGAGAATGTCTATATCAATTATTTTCATTTATGTTAATAATTCCCTATTTACCCTATATCTGCTCTGTGATATATGAGATTCAATATAAATTTATCGAATATCAATAAAATTATATTGACATTCGTATTATAGAGTGATATGTTAAGGCTACCAAGAAGGAAAGAGGTATTCATTATGGAGAAGAGAGAGTTGTCGGAAAAGGAACTGCGGGAGAAAAAGTTATCTTTGGCGAAGGGGACAAAGTACCTGCTGGATTTCATGTTCTATGCGGGGATACTGGTGACGGTAAGTCTGCCGCTCAGTCTCAAATACATAGGAAAGTATCTGGAGGCAGTGGAGGAGAATTACCTTCCGGCAGTGATCATATTCGCCATTCTGGGCGTGCTGGCGTTATTGTTGATCAATGAACTGCGCAAGATGTTTGGCACGGTGCTTGCGGAGAACTGCTTTGTACCGGAAAATGTGGCGAGCCTTAGGAGAATGGGAGACTTAAGCTTTTTCATCGCGGCCATGAGCGCTGTGAGATGTGTGGTGTACCTGACCATTGCCATGCTGGTGATCATTTTGGTATTTATTATTGCAGGCATGTTCAGCAAAGTGCTGGCGATGGTATTTGAAGAAGCCGTGCGCTACAAGAAAGAAAACGACTTAACAATCTAAAAATTCAGTCACGAAGTGATAGAGCGTGTGATACGCGACTATGTAAATGACGCCGGCTGAACGGAAATTCAAAAGTAGAAAGGCATCTATTATGGGAATCATTGTAAATCTGGATGTAATGATGGCAAAGCGGAAGATCAGCCTGACGGAACTGGCGAATCAGGTGGATCTGACCCAGGCCAATCTGTCCATCCTGAAAAATAATAAAGCAAAAGCCATACGTTTCTCTACGCTGGAATCCATCTGCGAGGTGTTGCATTGCCAGCCCGGAGACATTCTGGAATATGTGGAAGATTCAAAAGAAGAGAAAAACAATTAAATCCTGAAAGGGGGAGATCACAATGCAGGAAAATACAGTAGTACAGGAAACAACTTCAGCAAATCAGGGACAGATATCCGGGCAGAATGTAGTCCGGGTGGTAGAAAAGACAGAGACTGCGGAGACAAAGCGCATGAAGGAACATTTTAATTTCTTTGGACCGGTGACGTTTCTCTATGCCGTGTTCTATGCGTTTTGCATGTTTCATAACGGATCGGGAATTACCTTCCCTTTTTTTCTCGCAGGCACTTTACTGTATTTTGTCTTCTCGCTGTCAAAACTGGAGATTACCTTGAAAAGAGGAAGCACCTTTTACATGATCAGCATTCTGCTGCTGGGGATATCCACCTTCTGCACGGACGGATGGGCAATCATCAGCCTGAATAAGCTGGCGGTCTTTTTGCTGGTAATGTGTCTGCTGCTGAATCAATATTTTGATACGAAAAAGTGGAATCTGGGAAAATATGTGGGGAGTATCTGTCAGCTGATCGTTATGAGCTTCGGCGAACTGGGCAAGCCCTTCTCCGATGGCAAAGCCTATTTTCGTGAAAAGGGAAAAGTAAATAAGAAGGTATGGTATGGGCTGCTGGGAGTAGTGATCGCATTGCCTATTGTACTGATCGCTGCCGGACTGTTAAGCTCTGCCGATGCGGTATTCCGTAAGATGACAACGGATTTCATGAACTGGATCCGCCCGGGCAATATATTCAACGTAGTCATCAGGGTAACATTTCTGTTCTTTACTTCCTATGCACTGACTTCTTATCTGTGTAAGAGAAGCATCCCGGAAGAAGTGAAGGATCGCAGAAAGGGTGAGCCGGTACTGGCAATTACGATTATGTCACTGCTGTCACTATTGTATCTGCTGTTTTCCGGTATTCAGATCTTCGGATTGTTCTTAGGAAAAATGCAGCTGCCGGAGGGCTATACTTACGCACAGTATGCAAGAGAGGGCTTCTTCCAGCTGCTGGCTGTCAGCATTCTGAATCTGATCCTGGTACTGGTGTGCCTCAGCTTTTTTAGGGAAAGTAAGGTACTGAAAGTAATTATGACGATTATGTCATTATGTACTTTTATCATGATCGCATCCAGCGTAATGCGTATGATCATTTACATCCGGTATTATTATCTGACTTTCCTGCGGATCTTCGTATTGTGGATGCTGGCGGTATTATTCGTCATGTTTATCGGAGTACTGATCAACATTTACAGGGAAAGCTTCCCTTTGTTCCGCTATGGTGTGGTGATAGTGACCGTGCTGTATCTGGCATTGTCCTTCAGCCATCCCGACTATATTATAGCCAGAGTGAATATTGCCAATGCACCCGGCGCGGACGGTACAGGCTGGGAAGAATCTGTGGCGCAGGATTACGGAGACGATTTTTTCGCCGGACCGTTTTTCCGGGGATCAGAATATAATGACTACTCTTATCTGAGTGATCTCAGTGCGGATGCAGCACCGGCCATTATTCCTTATATGGAGAGCCTGGGGTATGATTTTGGCGCCTATGAACTGGAGAACCCTACGGATATTATGAGCGAAGATACGCAGGCTCAGTGGTGGGGGAGTTATCAGCCGAAGGGATTCGGATATTATTACCTGAACCATAATAAGAAGCGTCTGGAGCAGACATCTCTGCGGACATTTAATATTTCCAGATATATGATGCGGAAACAGATAGAGGTGAGAATCGATGGAAAATAAAGAAATGAATACGGAAAAAATAAAGTTTTATAAAAAGCATCCGGTGTTGCTTGCATGGCTGATTTCTATATTTATCGGACTGGGCTATGCGCTTTTTACGATCATAGCCTCTGTTATTCATTATGAGCAAAGAGATTATGTATGGGAGATCATTACGGCTATTACAGAAATGTTTACTTGGGCAATTTTAATGGGAGCGGTACTGGTATTTCCTGTGGTGCTGACGATCAGCGAAGGAATCTGCCTGATCAGTGAAGCATGGGAACGTCCGGTGAAGGGAGCCTGGCTGTTTGACCAGCATGTATTTTGGCTGGGCGGATTCTATGAACTTTGTTATTTGGGGTTGATTATGGATGTGACATCCGCTGACTGGCAGACGCAGTTAAGCAATTCCAATAAACATACACCGATTTACAGTGGTTCTATGGTTACTTTTATAGTACTCATTCTGCTGGCATTTATAGGGTATGAGATCCTGCAGAGTATTCCGCTTCGGAAGCTGCCGCCCCTTGTGACAGTACTGTCGATTTCCGCAATGTACCTGGGATTGTTAGAACTGATCCTGTTCACAGTACAGATATTCAAACCGACGATTTTGCTTGATGGATATTTGTTATTATTTCCACTGTGCTGTGTGCTGCTGGTGGTGCGACTGCTTCTGAAGAAAATACGGGAGTGGAATGCACTGATGCAGAATGCGGAGGCGGAACACTTTGGGACGGGGAAGATTTATCAGAATCCCATGCTGCGTTGGTGTGACAACATTTTGCGGAAGGCTGCATGGTGGCCGGTGCTGGGACTGGTATTGATGTTCCCACTGTTGGGAATCCTGATCGCAATCCTCATGCTGTTCGGGCAGGCACCGGATTCTGTGATTAAAGCATTCACGGAGACCAGCGACTGGAACCTGTCTCTCAGGCAGGCACCGCAGAATGTCATGTATGATGAACATTATCTCTGCACGGTAGCTGCCGGCGGTCATGAAAAGGTCGTAAAGCCTATCCGCCTGGGGAGACGGCATGGGCATGAAGTCATTGTAAACCGTCAGCTGTGCATTGCGAACGCTTTTGAACAGGTGTTGGAAGAACGGACTCCCGGCTTCCACCGGGCGTTGCGTCATTTTTATGATACTTACGGGTTCCCTGTGGCGAGACTGATCCACAGTAAATACACGGCGGATCTGGTGTATTTTATCATGAAACCTTTAGAATGGATCTTCCTGTGCGTGCTGTATCTGACAGATGCACACCCCGAGAACCGCATTGCTGTGCAGTACACCGGCAAGACGGCAGCGCAGGTGGAAAAATAGTAAAATATAAATGGAAAAAGCTCTCCCTTTTGGATATAATAATATTTGAAAGGGAGGCTTTTTTATATGATAAAAGTGAATTGAACTAAATCGGAATTTGAGGGAGGAAACAGTATGAAAAAGATTATTGCAATGGTTCTTTGTCTTGTGTTGGTTTTTTCATTGGCTGGCTGTGGAAATAATGATCAAAGTTCAGATACGCATGATGCGAACTACGAAGAAGGTTATACGGCTGGCTACGAGGCTGGATATAATGATGGGAAGCAGCAAATGACCGACCCCCAAAAGTGCTATGCACAGTTTTCGGGGTCTTTTACAGCTACTGTTGAGCAACTCTTGCCTGATTACTGTGCGCTTCCGGGAAAAACGATTGCGGTAGTTCACTTCTTTCAGACTGCACCCTTTTTACTTCGCTTTCAGGAAGATATGACCGGAAAGCTTGTTGAAGGAACGGTTTATGTGTTCGAGTTCAAGACATTTGAAGTTGAACTTCCGGCTGATGAGGAAAATCCAGATATTTCGGATTATATGTACTCAATAGATGTTACTAATTATAGAGTTGCGGAAGATAGCGAACTCGGGTTGGACAGCATAACGCCGACTGTTGAAATAATATCGAAGTAAGTAACCGGATTATTTAATAAGCAATCACCGTGGTAAATTATCATTTATAGGATTGTCTTTTAAGGGGTAATTATACTATTACACTTAAAAGACAATTCTATTTAGATATTAAAATATATTTATTGTCTAATTAGGAATTATAAGTTATACTTTGCGTATAAGTACATTTCACTTATGAAAATTTCTATGTCAGCGAAAGCTGATGTCCCATCCGATTCCCTAAATCATAGAACCAGGAAGAAGGGAAGAGGAAAACCCACACAGAAAGAAAATCAGTTGTATCAGAAAAACAGGTAAGTTATAATGTAGATATGGCGAAATCCTTTTATTTCCGGCGGTATCTATGATTACCTGACACAAAAGGAGGAAACCATTGAATACGGAATTAAAGAGTGCAGTAATGGCAACAGACAGAGACGCCCAATACGATAACAGCGCAAAACGCCTGATAGCACATAAGATCATCCTGGCGCGGATCCTGGTGAAGACCGTGGAGGAATTTAAGGGGATGGATCCGCTCGAGGTAGCAGCACTGATAGAGGGACTTCCTTATATCAGCGCCGTGCCGGTGGAACCGGGACTGACGAATGCGGTGCATTTTCAGAATGGTCAACGCCTTGTTGGTTTTAATACAGAGAATCAGGAACTGAACGAAGGCCTGGTGCGTTTTGACATTGTATTTTATGTGCGGATGAAGGATGGCCTTTCGCAGATCATTATTAATGTGGAAGCACAAAAGGATGAACCCGGCGAATATGAGATCCTGAACCGGGCAGTCTTCTACGTGAGCAGATTGATTTCTTCCCAGAAAGAACGGGATTTTGAGAATTCGAGCTACGATGACATCAAATGTGTCTATTCCATCTGGATCTGTATGAATATGGAGGAAAACACCATGAGTCATATTCATCTGACCAAAGAAGACCTGATCGGCTCTTATGAATGGAAGGGCAATCTGGATCTGTTGAATATCATTATGATAGGGCTTGCGAAGGAACTGCCGGAGCATGATGAGACCTACGAGCTGCATCGTCTGTTGGGAGCATTATTGTCCAGAGAGCTTACAGTGGACGAGAAGCTGGATATTATTGGAAAGGAATATGATATTCCATTAGAAGAGAATTTCAGAAAGGATATGAGTACTATGTGTAATTTGAGCCAGGGAGTTAAGGAAGAAGGTATCGCAATTGGGCGTGCAGAGGGTGAGGCAGGACTCATTACAAAAATGTATAAAAACGGTCTTTCAATAGAACTGATTGCATCTGCAACAGATAAAACAATAGAAGAGGTAAAGACGATTATTGAGGGAAAAGAAAAATCCCAAGAGGCCTGAGAATTATTACCGGAAAAAACGCGTGGATGTGTAATTCATGTTTATACATTTCTGCGTTTTTTATGAAATGATAATTGAATAATAAATCGGAAGAGTTGCACGTGATGCAACTATGATATTATAATATGTTAAGCTTATGCTTGTAATGGACGGGGGAAGCGTTCGGTTACAATAAATACATAAGGAGAGATACAAAATGAGGGGCAAATTAATAGTTATCACAGGAGTTATGGCACTGGGGTTGTCTGCCTGCGGAGTACAGGGGAGTGATCCGGTGGGAGGGAGTAGTAGTTCAGAGGTTATCGGATCCGCAGAGGCTGCGGTAACGGAAGAGAGCACTTCAGAGACTGGTGAATCCATGGAAGCGACAGTATCCACGGAGACTGTTTCCGACACTACGGCATCCACGACAGGTCCTTCTTACGAAGATGAGGACGCATGGCTTCCCTGGGAAGACTACGGGGAATGTTCCAACACTGTGAAAGACTTCTATAATGACGATGAGAAAAAGACCTATTACTACGAAATGGATGAGTTCTTTTTTTCCGATGAGAAGTATGCCAAAGTGAATGATTATCTGCAGCAGATGTATGAGAATTACAGAACCCAGTATGAGGAGGAAGGGGAGGATCACTCCGGGGCCTATGAATTAGTCGATGAAACTCTTTCCGAGGGACAGCGGTATGATGACAATTATCTGGTATTCAATGGCATTACTTTAGCGGATGACGAGTATGTCAGCCTACATTTTAATGACACGGTTTATTATGCAGGAGCAGCGCATCCATTATCCTATTACATACCCGTGACGATCTCCGTTGCCACCGGCGAAGAAGTCACTCCGGAAGAAGTTTTGGGGAAGACCTGGGACGAGATCCGGGCAGCAGGCTCTATTGAAGAAGAAAACGAAGAAAATTTTAATGCCGATTACGGCTTTTACATCACAGAGAAGGAACTGTGCTATCTCTATCGCACGAATTTCTTTGTAGAAGAGATTCGGATTTCTCGGTAAAAGAATCGGATTGAACTGACAGGGCAAAAGAGGTATACTTATTTCCGGAAACGAACGGAGGTACCGGGATGGAAAAGTTTACCCCTTCAGAGCTTTGTGCAGACATTAAGATCTATGATTATAAGCAGAAAGTAAAATATGATGAGAAATCCCTGGTGATTTTTGAGAAAACAGGGAAAATGATAACAGCCGGAAAAGAGTGCGAAGGCATGCTTTACGCTCTTCCGGCTAATTCTATTGGTTTTTCTCCGATCGTATTGGGAAGAGTCAGCGACTATACCTGTGCGGAAAAGATGCTAAAGCAGATGCTGTGCCGGTATCTTGGCAAGGCATCATTTACGGGATACGGAGAAGGGCTTATTTTTATTCACGAGAAGCTGAACGAAGTGGAAATGAAAGCCTATTTCGATCTTCTGTATCAGGCGGGAGCCAAAAATGTGGTCTATGCAGATGAAAGCGTGAAAGGAATCCCGGAGGGAACTCCCTGGGAGGATGTGATCTGGGGAATGAAGAACACTTATAAAAATCTTCGTTTTGCCGTGGAGATTACGAAGGAACAGCCTATGGATTACCTCAGATATTCGCTGGCGGAGCTGGCAGAGAACTGTAAGCGGTGGGGGCTGGAAGAGGAATATAACAAAAGAGTAATGGAGATGAAATAATGGTATTAGATGTTTTAGGATTACTGTCAGCCTGTTCGTATGCTTTGGACTGTGTGGAGGCAGAACTGGTACATGTGTCTGACAAACATGCGAAGCGTGTGGCATACATGAGTGTCTGCATGGCAGAGCAGCTGGGGATCAGCGATGAGAGCCTGCAGGATCTGGCAGCATGTGCCCTGTTGCATGATAATGCACTGACACAGTATATTCAGGAAGAATTACATAAGGATGTTGCAAATGTTCCGCAAGCTTCTCAGGTAGGAATTCACTGTACCCTGGGTGAAAAAAATATACAGAGACTTCCCTTCCATACGGATGTGAAGAATGTAATTCTGTATCACCATGAAAATGCCAATGGGAGTGGACCGTTTGGAAAAACATGGGAAGAGATTCCGCTTTTTTCCCGCATCATTCATTTAGGCGATCTGTTGGACCGGGCGTACGGTGCAAAGGGCTTCACGGAGGATATTTTCAATAAAGCTTGTGGATATCTTCACAAAAATGAAGGAACCGTTGTGGACAAGGAATGTGTGGATGCTTTCCTGCAGGCATTTCCCCTGCCGCATTTTCTGACACTGGGAGAGGATAGCTTTGAGAAAAATCTGTGGGAGAAAATCCCCCGCATCAAACAGGAGCTAAGCTTCGCACAGATCAAGGAACTGGCCCGTTTTTTTGCACAGATCGTTGATTACAAGTCACCCTTTACCAGCACCCATTCCATTGGTGTGGCGGAGGATGCGGAGCGCCTAAGCCGCTATATGGGCTTTGATGAAGAGACCGTGCAGAAAATGTACCTGGCGGGCGCTTTACATGATATCGGAAAAGTGGCGGTAGGTAATGAGATCCTGGAGAAGCCGGGAAGACTCACGGAAGATGAATTTGCCGTGATGAAGCATCACGCGGCATATACCTATTATATTCTGTCTGACATTGATGATTTTGACGAGATCCGTGACTGGGCGGCATTTCACCACGAACGGCTGGACGGAACCGGTTATCCATTTGGCAAGACTGCCGCAGAGCTGAACACACAGGAGCGCATGATGGCATGCATAGATATCTATCAGGCACTGACCGAAAGCCGTCCCTACAAGAAGGGTATGCCCCATGAAAAAGCCTGCGAGATCCTGTGGGATATGGCGAAGAAGGGCTGGCTGGATGAAGCGATTGTGAAGCAGGTCGAGGATTGCTTCCGGGGATAAAAGATGTGAGGGCGATTATTGCAGGATTAATATGATGCAGATATAGGGAAGGTATAAAGATATGGATAGCTTTATAGAAGCTTTATATGGACGATCGGAAGAAACTATTCCGGAGGAATATGATTGGTTTGCACCATTGCTGGGTGATTGGGAATTTGATTATAAAGATAAATTTATAGATGGTGATCGTAGCAGGCCGCAGCGCCAGTTAAAAGGAGAGTGGATCTTCAGACGGGTATTGAACGGGATAGGTATTCAAGATATGTTCATATGTCCTTCCAGAGCGACGAGGGAGACTTCTCCACAGCCGGATGGTGAGTATGGTGTCGGACTTAGAATATATAATTCAAAGACCCATTGCTATGATATGGTATATGCATGCAAGAGTAAATTTACAAATTTGTGTTTTACCATGGAAAATGGAATATTGACGGGAACTGTTCTGGAAAATCCCAATCGAAAATGGCGATTTGTGGAAAGAAATGAAAATACATTTCATTGGCAGAATATTATCATCCAGGAGAATGGTGACATTACTGTAAATTGTGAGGTTTTCGGGAAAAGAAAAAGCGAGGAAGCGTAAAACATGAACGTTATAGACATTATGAAGCGCCCTGCGGCCTATGCCAGTGGCTATGAAAATATCCCGGGAGAGGAACAGAACCGGGCAAAACAGCTTTGCTGGGAATATAACCGGACAGCTCCGAAGGAACAGCAGAAGCGGCGGGAAATCTTACAGGAGCTTTTGGGAACCTGTCATCCGATGACAGGCATTGAACCAGATTTTCACTGCGATTACGGATTTAATATTCATACCCACGGACTTACAGTCATCAATTATAACTGTGTCATTCTGGATACCTCACCCGTCAATATCGGTGTGGGTGCATTTATCGCGCCCGGCGTCTGTCTGGCCTGCTCCGGACATGCGGTTGACCCGGGACAGCGCAGTCAGGGAATCGGTACTTCTGCACCCATCACGCTGGAAGAAAATGTATGGATCGGAACAAATGCCACGGTCTGCGGTGGTGTAACCATCGGCGCGGGTTCTGTGATCGGCGCCGGAAGTGTGGTTACCCATGATATTCCGGCGGGAGTGATTGCAGCAGGCGTTCCCTGCCGGGTGATCCGTCCCATTACGGAGAAAGATAAGATCCGGCCGGAGGAAATTCTTTTCTAAAAAAGATGACGATAGCCCCACTCTTGTGTTACTATGGTGGAAAATAATACAAAGGAGTGGGGAGAATATGTTTACAAAAAGGAGTTGGGAATCCTTTTATTCCGGTCTCATTATGGTGGGACTGGTATTTATGGTGTTTCCGGTTATTTATTTCTGCGGTGCGACAAAGGAGAAGCAGATCCTGCCGCCGCTTATCATGTTTCTGCTGGGTCTGGTGATCTTCGTGATTAGTGTTCACTTTTCTGTCAAATACCACAAGGAGAAAACGAAATACACCAAGTATAAGATCGACAAGTCTCTGACCTACACATTCACCTTAACTTACGGGGATAAGGTGGAGACCGTCACGGATTTTTCCCAGATCGAATATGCCATCAAGTGGCTGGCGAAATACCGGACGGGCCATGTGGAGATCGCAGTCACGCCTACTATGGGAAGCCTGAAAAAGTTCTACATCTGCTACACCGACAAAGATCCGTACATTCACATGCTGATCGAGCAGGAGAGAGAAGACGGCGTGGGATATTGGGAAGAACGGGGAAATTCTTACAAGATTCCCATTATGACACTCGAGCGGCTCTATGTGAAACATAAGATGATTTCGTTTGATTACCTGAACCGCAGGGAGACTGGTGTGGATGCAAGGGAGGGACTGATCTTATGATGCAGCGCTGGCGGGAAAAACTGAAATATATAGAAGCCGGAATGATCATCAGTGCGTTGATCCTTTTTGTGGCAACGTTGATATTCGGAGACAACCTCACGCTGGAAGTGATCGCATTTATAGTAGGAACCGTGTTGTTTTCCCGTGTGATCGAGCGTATGGATAAAAAAGAAATCGAGAAAATGAAACGCCAGGAAGAGGAAGAACTGAAAGATATTGTCTGAGAATAAATCCTGTTTCCCAAAGGAAGAATGATTGACACGGAGGTTAGCGAGTGCTAACCATAGGAAGAGATTTTGAAAACTTTGGGAGTGACAATATATGGATCTGGCATTCTGACTGGCGATTGCAGCAGCGATCCTGTGCGTTGCTGTCGCCATTTACGGTGAAAGTAAAAAGGATAAAAAATAGGGAAAAGAATGACACTTCAGCAATTAAAGTATGTAATAACGGTAGCAGAGACCGGCACCATCACGGAAGCAGCCAACAGGCTGTATGTTTCACAGCCCAGTTTAACCAACGCGATCCACGAGTTGGAAAAGGAAATGAATATTGTTATTTTCAACCGGACCAACAAGGGGATCACGCTTTCCAAAGAGGGAGATGACTTTTTGGGATATGCGAGACAGGTGCTGGAGCAGGCGGCGATCCTTGAGGATAAATACAAGGGAAATCCCGGGGGCAAAAAACAGTTCTGCGTATCCACCCAGCATTATTCCTTTGCCGTCAACGCATTCGTGGACCTGATCAAACAGTACGGGCAGGAAGAATACGATTTCAGCCTGCGGGAGACACAGACCTATGAGATCATAGAAGATGTGGCGCGTCTGCGCAGCGAGATCGGAATCCTGTTTTTGAATGATTTCAATGAAGCGGTACTCAGCAAGCTGTTGAAATCCCATGATCTGGAATTCCACCAGTTGTTTGTTGCCAGTCCCCATGTATTTATCAGCAGAAAACATCCGCTGGCGGGTAACAGCATAATTACGAACGAAGAACTGGAAGAATACCCGTACCTGTCTTTTGAACAGGGAGAGCACAATTCCTTTTATTTTTCAGAGGAAATCTTCTCTGATTTTGAACGCAGGAAAAATATCCGTGTGCGGGACAGAGCGACACTGTTCAATCTGCTGATCGGCCTGAACGGTTACACCGTGTGCAGCGGCGTGATCGATAAAAAATTAAACGGAAAAGATATTATCGCCGTGCCACTGGCAGATGAGAGTGACATGCGGATCGGTTATATCACACACAGAAAAGGAATGCTCAGCAGACTGGGTACTACCTACCTGGAAGCACTGCAGAAGTATTTAGGATGAATGGGTTGCCCATAGTTTTAAACTATGGACAACCCTTATTTTTACGTATTTTGCGGATTTCATCATTTCTCTTATAATGAGGACAATTCAATAAACGACAAAACAACAAAGAAATGGAGAGAATGACAATGAGCAATTTACAGACACCTTTTCGCTATGATTTCGTAGGAAGTTTTTTAAGACCGGAGAAGTTGAAGAAAGCAAGAAGACAGTTCAATGAAGGAAAGATCGATGCTGTGGCACTGAAGAAAGTGGAAGATGAAGCCATCACAGAGCTTGTGAGCAAGATCAAAGAGCTGGGCTATCATGTGATCACAGACGGTGAATTCCGCAGAGCCACCTGGCATCTGGATTTCATGTGGGGATTCGACGGCATCGGCCATACCCCTACCAAGACGGGACTTCCGTTCCACGGCGAGGCGGCCATGGTGGATGATACCTATATTGTAGGCAAGATCGGACTGACCGGGGAGCATCCTTTTGTAGATCATTTCCGGTTTGTAAAAGCATTAGAGGATGAAAATACCGTAGCAAAGCAGACCATACCTTCTCCCGCCCAGTTTCTGGCACAGTTTACCATGCCCTTTAACCGAGGTTGCACAGAGAAGCATTATCCGAATGAGCAGGAACTGATAAATGACATCGTGGCGGCCTACGGAAAAGTGATCGATGATCTCTATGCGGCAGGATGCCGGAACTTACAGCTGGATGACTGCACCTGGGGCATGTTCGCAGACAAGATCGGTCATACCCTGTACGGAACCACCAGAGAGGGAATTGTGGAGTTCCAGAAAGCCCACAAGGATATTAACGATAAGGTGATCGTCAATGCACCGAAGGATATGATCATCAACACCCATGTATGCCGCGGTAATTTCCATTCCACCTACGCAAGCGAGGGTGCCTATGATTCCGTAGCGGATATCCTGTTCGGCGAAGAGAATGTGAATGCCTATTTCCTGGAGTTTGATGATGAGAGATCCGGCGGTTTCGCACCTTTGGCCAAGGTATCCGGGGAGAAAAAGGTCGTTCTGGGACTGATCACTACCAAGTCTCCCGTACTGGAGGACAAACAGCTTGTCATTGACAGAATCCATGATGCGGCAAAATACATTCCACTGGAAAGATTATACTTAAGCCCCCAGTGCGGATTTGCTTCCTGCGAGATCGGCAACAAGCTGACCGAGGAAGAACAGTGGGCAAAACTCCGACTTGTGAAAGAAGTGGCGGAGGAAGTCTGGGGGAAATAAATAAACGTGGTTCCGGCGATTACCAGAGAGGTGGTCGCCGGAATTTTAATTATATTCAATTGTCTCATTTTTCTGGATAGGCTATAATATACCTATGGTTATCCCTGTTTAACATTTTCTAAATGGGGATTTTTGAAATATTTTGAATATGAAAAATAATACGGAGGAAGCAGAAACATGAATAAACAAACAGCCCATTACCATCTTCCCGGCCTGTTTGAATTCTATGAATTATACAGAATGTTCCTGCCGTTGTTTCGGGAGCACCGGGAATATTTTTACGACTGGTGCGACATCGGTTCCATCTACGGAGCCCCGCCGGACTGTATCTGGGGAGGCGGCCGGGTCTCACTGGAGGATCACGACGCAGGAGAAGTGCTGGCACTGTTACAGGAATACGGGATCTCAGCCCGTCTGACCTTCAGCAATTCAAAGCTTATCGAAGAACATCTTTCCGACAGAAAATGCAATGAACTCTGTGCCCTGTTTGCGGAAAATATAGAGCCGGAAAACGGCGTGATCGTCCATTCGGAACTGCTGTTACAGTATTTGAAAAGTCATTATCCGCAACTTTATCTGATATCCTCCACCACAAAAGTACTGACGGATTTTGAAGCGTTAAAAAAGGAAACAGACAGAGAAGATTTTCGCTATGTTGTACCGGATTTCCGCCTGAACAAGGCTTATGAAAAATTAAATACGCTGACAGAATCACAGAAAGACAAAGTGGAGTTTTTGTGCAATGAGTGCTGCTATTTTGGCTGCAAGGACAGGAAGGAATGCTACGAAGCCGTCAGCCGCAGGAATCTGGGAGAGGAGCCGGATTTTAGTTGTACCTCACCGGGGGCGGAGGAGGGCTATCGTTTCTCCAAAGCTATGAAAAATCCCGGATTTATCAGTGCGGGAGATATTCAGAAGATATATCTGCCTATGGGATTTTCCAATTATAAGATCGAGGGCCGAGGACTGGGCAGTGCACTGGTTCTGGAATTTCTACTGTATTATATGACGAAACCGGAGTACCAGCTGCAGGTCAGAGAAGAAATCTATCTGGACAATATGCTGGATCTGTTTTAATTATTTGAGCCACCACCTCATAAATGAGCAAAATCAGCTGCGTAGCAGATGGCGGCAGGGTCGTTGCTGTAGGAACTCTGGAGCAGATCAAGGCAGATGCCGACAGCATTACAGGAAAATATCTGTAAAAAATCAAAAACCCGGATACGGCAGAGGCATCCGCTCACCGTACCCGGGTTTAAAAAACTGATTTTTACAGAATCACCTGCTCCAGCTTCTCACGGAAGTCCGCTTCGGACATGGCGCCGACGAAGTTGGCCACGGGTTGTCCGTCTCTGAAGATCACAAAATTCGGAATGCTTGCCACGCGGTACTTCTGGGCGATGGTCATGTTCTCATCCACATTGATCTTGCCGACCTTTACTTTTCCCTCGTAAGCTTCTGCCAGCTTTGCCACGGTAGGGGCCATCATCTTGCAGGGATTGCACCAGTCTGCGTAGAAATCTACCAGAACGGGTAGAGGGGAGTTCAGAACTTCTTCCTCAAAATTAGCAACGGTAAACGTATATTCCATAAGTATCCTTCCTTTCTGTTATCTGTTGTTGATAGTATCTCAAAAATAAGATTCTATATTCGGGGCCTTATCTGTAAATAATATATTTGCAGATGGGATTGCCAACGGAGGAAAACTTTTCCTCGTATTCGGTCATGACGTTCCCCTCCATCAGCGCGGCATCGTTATGCAGATCGTAGGTGATCACCTGCGCTTTCCATCCGGCGGGCTCCAGTTCCTCTACTGCAAAATCAAACAACGGGCGGTTGTCTGTCTTGAATTCCAGCGTACCCTCTTTTTTCAGGATCACATCATAGCGGGCCAGAAACTGTCTCGAAGGAAGTCTTCTCTTCGCATGACGGTCCTTGGGCCAGGGATCGGAGAAATTCAGATAAATGCGGTCCACTTCACCTTTTCCGAATACCTTATCGATGTCTTCTGCATCCATACGGATGAATTTCAGGTTGGGAAGCTCGTCCTCTTCCATTTTCTGGATCGCGCGGAGCAATACGCTGGAATATTTTTCAATTCCCACATAATTAATCTGCGGATTCTGCTTTGCAAGGGTATGTAGGAAACGTCCTTTTCCCATACCGATCTCAATATGGATCGGATGATCGTTTCCGAAAATCTCATGCCAGGTTCCGGGGCATGCTTCCAGGGTATCTTCCGGTACGACATAGGGACTTTCCGCAATAACTTCCCGGGAACCGGTAATATTTCGTAACCTCATGGTAATCTCAGCCTTTCTTATAGTAATCTGTATTGTCAATGTACTTTATCTGAGAAAGCTTGTCAAGTCACAGGCTGGGGGATTATACTGGCAGTAGGAGGAGAAAATTTATGAAATGGATGATTGCATCGGATATTCACGGATCGGCATATTACTGTCGAAAACTGTTGGAAGCATATACGGAGGAAGGGGCCGACAGGCTGCTTTTACTGGGGGATATTTTATACCACGGCCCCAGAAATGATCTGCCCAGAGATTATGCGCCCAAGGAAGTGATCGCTTTATTGAACGAGCGGAAAAATGATATCTATTGTGTACGCGGTAATTGCGATACGGAGGTGGATCAGATGGTGCTGGAATTTCCGGTGCTGAGTGATTATTGTGTACTTGCGGAGGGGACGCAGGCAATCTATGCCACCCATGGACATATCTATAATGAGCAGAAACTGCCGCCATTGCATTTCGGAGATATTTTACTGCACGGTCATACTCATGTGCCGAAATGCGTTGTTCATGAGACAGAGCAGTATATCTGCATGAATCCGGGGTCCGTGTCGATTCCCAAGGAAGAAAGCTGGCACGGATACATGATCTGGGAAGGCAAAAATTTTGTGTGGAAAGACTTCGACGGACAGGAACATTTACGGTATTCCGTATAGAGAATGACAGCGTTCGCAGAAGGTCTTAAAAAGAATTAAAAAATAGAGATAAGACTTTGGTTTTTAGGTAAAATGGTGTATGATAAAGAATGCGCATTATCATACACCATTTTATTTTGAAGATATCAGGAAGGATTTATACATGCAGTTTTTCAGGCATTTTTCATATAGAAGTTTTTTAACCAGGGCAGTGATGGGAATCAGCGCTCTCTGCCTTTTTGCATCTCAGGGGCTTAGTGTCTCTGCTGCAACGATCAAAGAAGAGAACATCGCCCGCAATCAGGCACTGGCCATTCAGTCCAATGAAGTGGCAAGCTGGCCTACGGGACCGGTAATCAGCGCAGAATCCGCCATTTTGATGGATGCGGATACCGGAGCGATCCTTTATGCCAAAAATATCCATCAGCAGGAATACCCTGCCAGTACCACCAAAATTCTGACAACATTGATCGCATCCGAGCGCTGCAGCATGGATGAGATCGTGGATTTCTCCTATGATGCGGTACACGATATTGATCCCGGAAGCAACCATATCGCTATTGACCCCGGCGAGCAGCTGACCATGGAGGAATGTCTGAATGCCATTCTGATCCGCTCCGCCAATGAAGTTTCTTTCGCGGTAGCAGAGCATATTTCCGGAACGACCTGGCAGGACTTTGCACCGATCATGAATGAAAGAGCCAAGGAACTGGGGTGTGTTGATTCCAATTTCGTCAATCCCAACGGACTTCCCAATGAGGATCATTACACCAGTGCCTATGACCTGGCGATGATCGGAAGAGCTTTTTTTGCCAACGAAGCGCTGTGTAAAATGACAATGACACATATGCTGCACATTTTGCCGTCGGAACGCCAACCGGATGATATTATGGAAGTCAACAAGATGGAACTGATCCCCGGCGGTAAATATGCATATCCGTATCTGGTAGGCTGTAAGACCGGTTACACCGATGTTGCCCGCAGTACACTGGTGTCCTGTGCGGAAAAAGACGGCATGAAGCTGATCTGTGTGGTCATGAAAGACGAAAATCCGAATTACTATGAAGATACAATCACTCTGTTTGATTATGGTTTCAGCAATTTTCAGAGAGTGAACATTTCTCAGACAGAGACCAAGTATAATATCGAGAATGCAGGATCTTTTTACAGTGGGAATGATATTTTCGGCAACTCCAAACCGATTTTGGAACTGAACCAGACGGACAGCATCACTTTGCCGAACACCATCACCTTTCAGGATGCGGTGTCCAGTATTTCCTATGATAATACAGAACCAGGACAGGTGGCTGTGATCACTTATACTTACAATGATGTGGTACTGGGAACGGCATCCCTGGACTTTACGGCAGCGGAAAAGGGCAGTAGTGTCTTCCGCGAAAATACGGCAGAGACCACGGAGTCTGCAGAGGAAAGCGGTGCAACCGATGAAACGCAGTCAGGCACAACGACCACAGAGGCAGACAATACAGAGACAACCGAAACAGCAGGAGATAACACCGGAAACAATGGTGGAATTCCAACGGTTGCACAGAAGACATCCCTGGAGGAGGAAAACAGCACTTCCGGCGGTCCTGCGGTTATTTTCATTAATGTGGTAAAAGTATTTTTCTGTATCGTGGGAATTGCGGTATTGATCTTCCTTGCACTGTTATTACGTACGTTTTTCAAGAATTATCATTTTGCCCACCGCAGTACCCGCCTGACCTGGAGATTTAACCGCAGAAGAAATCGTTCCAGATCCCGGTATCGTTCGGTGGATCAGGACCTTCGTAACCGACGCAAAGAAGCAATCCGACAGGCGAAAAAACGTCAAAAGCCCAAGAAGTCATCCCACTTTCGTGGGTAGTATTCCGAAGGGGAGATTTCCATACATTTTGCCCAGTTTGATTTTGACATATCAATGGGTACTATGGTACACTGAATAAGAAAAAAGTGGGGTAGTATACCCGGGGAAATGAGAAGCTTAGGATAAGAAAAGGTTAAGGGAGCGAAATACCTTGGATAAGAGTGAATATAAATTAAGAGCGGAAGAAATCAAAGACTTGATCAGCCGTGGGGAGTATGCGCAGGCTGCTGAGATTGCGGATACCATTGACTGGCGCAGAGTCAAAAGTGTTATGATGCTGTGCACCATCAGTGACCTTTACAAGATCAATCGAAGATACGAGGATGCCAGAGATATGCTGCTTCTGGCATATGAACGCCGTCCGGGAGGAAGGACGATCTGCTATTCTCTGTGCGAACTTTCCATTAAAATGGAAGAGTATGTACAGGCTATCGAGTATTACAAAGAGTTTGTGCAGGTAGCGCCCAAGGATCCCGGCAGATATATTTTGCAGTACAAATTATATGAGGCGCAGGATGTCAGTTTGGAAGAGCGCATTGCTGTTCTGGAAGAACTGAAAAAGAGAGATTACAGAGAAAAATGGGCATATGAGTTGGCTTATCTATATCATAGAGTAGGACTTGCTGCCAGATGTGTAGAGGAATGTGATGAGCTGATCCTTTGGTTTGGCGAGGGCAAATACGTTATCAAGGCAATGGAGCTGAAAATGCTCCATCAGCCGCTGACACCGGAACAGCAGGAAAAATACGATCATCGTTTTGACGCACCCGGTACGCAGCAGTATTCTCAGAATTATGCGCAGGATCCCGGTTATGGACAGAACGAAACTTATGATCCGAATCAGGGCTATGTGCAAGACGGAAGTTACGACCCGAATCAGGGCTATGAACAGGGCGGAAGTTACGACCCGAACCAGGGCTATGCACAAGACGGAAGTTATGACCCGAACCAGGGCTATGCACAGGATGGAAGTTATGACCCGAATCAGGGCTATGCACAGGATGGAAGTTACGATTCCAATCCGGACAATGTGCAGGAGGGGGCTTATGATCAGGTGATTGATGACACCAGAGTCTATGAACCGGTGCAGCCCCAGCAGGCACCCGCACAGCCGGCGGAAGATGATTTCGACATTCATGTGAAGACCATGGATGTGGGACAATATAATACGATCAATCTACAGGCAGAACTGGCAGCAGGCCTGCGGGAGGTACTGAGTGAGGACCATGCGAAGGAGACTTCGGATTCCATTACCCGTTCTATCGTGGCACCCATGATCGATCCCGGGGATTCCGATACGGAGTCTCTGGATTATCCGGAGATCGCAGATGTCAGTGAAGACGATCTGGAGCCGGAGACGGAGCAGATGGAGAGCTCGGAAGTATTCTTTGGGGAGACCGGAGAAATCGGCGATCTGTCACAGGTGCCCCAGGTAGAGACGGAAGAGATTCTGCCGGAAGAGCCTGTTGTTGCAAGAAGAACCGATGTAGTACCGGAGCTATCCGAAGTACAGAAGACACCGGAAGTACAGGAAATCGTGAAGGAACCGGAAACACAGAAAGTACCGGAAGCTCCCGTAGAGCCACCCAAGGAACTGGCCGATGTGCTGGCACAGGAATCCGACGGTCAGATCAGCCTGGTAATGCCGGAGGCAGAGAGCATTGAGAAACAGATCACCGGCCAGATGAATATCGAGGATATTCTGGCAGAGTGGGAACGCAAGAAGAAGGAGAATCTGGAGAAGAGAGAAGAAGAGGTTCGCCAACATGTATTACAGCAGACCGGAGCCATGTTCACGGAGTTTGAGCAGGCGGTAAGAGACGGATTGCTGGAAAAACTGGAAAAAGAAAAAGCTGCGGACACGGCAGATACCGTGGCAGAAGATACAACAGATACCGATGAGGTAGAAGAGCTGGAAGAGATCACGGAAGAGCCTGCCACAGAGGAACCCGTGGAAGAACTGACGGAGGCTGCTCCTGCAGAGGAAGCGGAACAAGAGCCTGTAGAAGAGCTTCCGGAAGAGGATACTGTAGAAGAACTCGCGGAAGAACCTGCATATGAGCCGGAAGCAGAAGAATTTGAGGAATCTGCGGAACCGGAAGCAGAAATCTATGAGCAGGAAGAAATCGTAGACGAGGAACAGGCAGAACCGGAAGGAGCAATGGATGACGAGCCTGTAGAGGAGCCCACGGCGGAAGCAGTAGAATCGGCAGATGAGGAAACAGCCAGGGAAGAGATAGAACTGACGGCTGAGGAAACGCCGGAAGCCGGGGAAGCACCGGAACAGCCGGAGCGCCCCGCAGTAGAGCGAGACAAAGCAAAGGTTCGTGCGCTTACCAGAGAAGAGAGAGAGCTGTATGCACCCTTTATCCAGAGCAGATCTGCCAGAGAGCAGTTAGTCAAGGCCATTGATAATATCAGTCTGGCAGCCTACACCGGCAACGTGATCATCACTGGAGAAGAGGGTATGGATACCTTATCTCTGGCGAAGAACATGGTTCGCGAAATTCAGGCAACCGACAGCAATTTCTCCGGAAAAGTGGCAAAGATCTCTGGACATGCATTGAATAAAAAGGATACTGCAGATACCTTATCCAAGCTGAAAAACGGCGCGCTGATCATCTGCAAGGCATCCGAAATGAACGATGCTACGGCAAATGTACTTCACAAGGCATTGCAGCAGGAGAGTCAGGGAATCGTAATTATTCTGGAAGATACGAAGAGGGATATTGATAAATTCCTCGAGAAACATGAAAAATTGAGAGAGTGCTTTACCGCACGAATGGATGTGGAAGCCCTCAGCAATAACACACTGGTGGCATTCGGCAAACAGTATGCACGGGAGATGGAATACTCTATTGACGAACTCGGAGAGCTGGCGTTACATACCAGAATCGAAGATATGCAGACGATAGATCATGTGGTTACGGTAGTGGATGTAAAGCAGATCGTGGATGAAGCAATCGCTCATGCAAATAAAAAGACATTGAAGCATTTCTTCGATGTCCTGTTTGCCAAGAGATATGACGATGAGGATATGATCATCCTCACCGAGAAAGACTTTGTATAGCGGGAGGCGCGGTCATGACGAAGGAGAAGGTATTTATTTCCGAAGCAGATCAGTATCTTTTTGCCCAGGGGACCCATTATGATATTTACAAAAAACTGGGTGCACATCTGTCGGTGGAAGACGGCGTGCAGGGAGTCTATTTCGGAGTATGGGCACCAAATGCAGCACAGGTGAATGTCATTGGCACATTCAATGAATGGAATGAGGAATCCCATCCCATGCAGAAGCTGGGAGAAGGCGGTATCTGGGGGCTGTTCATTCCCGGCGTGGAAGAGGGAACGATGTATAAGTTCCTGATCTATGCAAGGGATGGCAGAAAGCTCTACAAAGCAGATCCTTTTGCCAATTATGCGGAGTACCGGCCGGGTACGGCATCTATCGTCACCGATATTACAGGCTTTGACTGGAGAGATTCCAAGTGGATGGAAGCCCGGGACAAAAAGGATATGAATAAAGAGCCTATGGCGATCTACGAATGCCATATTGGTTCTTTTATGAAGCATCCTAACAACGGTACCGCCGAAGGATTCTACAATTACCGGGAGTTTGCGGACCGGATCATAGAATATCTGAAGGAGATGAAGTATACCCATGTAGAACTGATGGGTATTGCAGAGCATCCGTTTGACGGTTCCTGGGGATATCAGGTGACCGGCTACTATGCACCGACTTCCCGTTACGGAACGCCGAAAGATTTCATGTACCTGATCAACGAACTGCACAAGGCCGGAGTCGGCGTGATTCTGGACTGGGTACCTGCGCATTTTGCAACTGATGCCCATGGCTTGGCTGAATTTGACGGTCAGTGCATTTTTGAACATCCCGATCCCCGTCTGGGAGAGCATCCCGAATGGGGAACCAAAATCTTCAATTACGGCAAAAATGAAGTAAAGAACTTCCTGGTAGCCAATGCCTTGTTCTGGCTCAGAGAGTTCCATGTGGACGGCATCCGTGTAGATGCGGTGGCATCCATGCTATATCTGGATTATGGTAAAAAAGAAGGTGAGTGGCTGCCGAATAAATTCGGTGGCAACAAGAATCTGGAGGCCATTGAGTTCTTCCACCATCTGAATTCTGTCATCCGTGGAACGTATCCCGGATTTGTGACAATTGCCGAGGAATCCACGGCGTGGCCGAATGTGACCAGCGATATCGGAGGCGAGGGATTAGGCTTCTCCTTTAAATGGAATATGGGCTGGATGCATGATTTCTGTGAATACATGAAGCTGGATCCTCTGTATCGTAAGGGCAATCATTACGCTATGACCTTTGCCATGAGCTACAATGACAGTGAGAACTACATTCTGCCCCTGTCTCATGACGAAGTGGTACATCTGAAGTGTTCCATGGTAAATAAGATGCCAGGTTATACTGCGGATAAATACGCAAATCTGCGTGTGGGCTATACCTACATGTTCGGACATTCCGGCAAAAAGCTGCTGTTCATGGGACAGGATTTCGGACAGGAGCGTGAGTGGAGTGAAGAGCGCGAACTGGACTGGTATCTGTTAGGTGAGAAGCTGAATCAGGGCGTACATACCTATGTAAAGGAACTGTTGGAACTGTACCGCAAGTATCCTGCAATGTATGAGATCGACAATACCTGGGACGGTTTCGAGTGGATGAATGCGGATGATGCAGAACACAGCACCTATTGCTTTGTGAGAAAATGTTCCAGCAGCAAGAACAATCTGCTGTTTGTATTGAATATGACTCCGATGAAATGGGAGAATTATATCGTACCCGTGCCGAAAAAGAAGAAATATAAGCTGCTGCTCAACAGCGATGAGGAGCGTTTCGGCGGCTGGGGCAATGAAATTCCCGCAGAGATCATGGCAGAGAAAAAGCCTTACCATTACAAGGATTATTCTATCAGCTTTGATCTGCCCCCTTACGGAGCTGCTGTATTTCTGTTCTAAGTCCGGTTAAGAAATTATAAGAAACGACCGAAATAAAAGATGAGTGTGACCCAAAGGTGCACTCATCTTTTTTCTTAACTATTCAGAGACATGTAAATATCACTAAGGCCTCTTTGAATGCTTGCATTCGTAAGAGGATTTAGTGATATTTATAGGGCGATATAGCCTCAATGGGCAAAAGGAAAGCTCTGAAAGAGCGATTTTGCGAATGAGTCTCTGAATAGTTATTTCAAGAGTTATTACCAGGAAGGACGACAAGCGTGAAGATAACATTTCAGAATCAGACGGTAACTGATACAGAAAATAGAACAGAAAGTATCCAGACGGAGAAAAATACCTGGGGCAGAGATAAGATACAGCGCAATAAAAAAAGTGTGAATGCAAATACTTTTGGAGCCGTATACGAGAGTGGGCAGATCCCAATGCCTGTAGGAAATGAAGAGAATAATAAGGGAAAATCCCTGATTGAACTGCAGCAGGATGCCGGGAACACCAATGTGGCATTACAGCAGGATTACATGACACTACTGTCACATACTATGTCCCAGGAGGATTATGCGAAGGCTTGTGAGGACGGATTTGACCCCAGAGAACTGGATCAGGATACCGCAGTTACCATCGTGGACAGGATCAAAGCAGAACTGGTGCGTTCCGGACAGAACATTGCCGGATACACGGACGACATAGATATGGACACCCTGGCGGCAGCTGTGGGCAGCGATACACTGGCACAAAGTATTGAAGAACAGTTCCGGGCAACGGATATACCTCTGACTCCTGAAAATGTAGATGAATTAAAAACCGCCTGGGAGCTGGCATCTTCTCTGCAGCAGCCCCAGGAAGGCGAGGTCGGGTATCTTGTAGATAATGGATTGGAGCCGGAGATCTGGAACTTGTATGTGGCAGAGAACAGCGGTGCGAAAGTACAGCAGAATACCGTACCGCAGGAATTGCAGGACCAGATGGATAAGGTGATCACGGATGCCGGCCTGCCGGTCAATGATGAGAACCGCCAGAAAGCGCAGTGGCTGGTGGGAGCAGGTTTGCCACTGACAACGGATACCTTGCAGCAGCTGGCAGAACTGGATACGATTGACTATCCCGTCAGTGAGGATGCTTTTGCACAGGCAGCAGCATCGGCACTCGCGGAGGGGAAATCCCCTGTTCATGCGAATCTGGCACGGCAGGAAAATATATACGAGAAAGCCACAGAAATGGTACAGGACTGGTTCTCGGATGCAAAATGGGATGTCACGGCGGAGAATCTGGCGGCCAGAAAACAACTGGAAGAGATCCGGCTGCGCATGACAGCGGAAGTGAATGTGAAACTCTTACAGAGTGATTTTTCCATTGATACGGCCCCTATGGAGCAGCTGATCGAAGCACTGCGTAGAGCGGAGGCAGAAGTTGCGGATAAGTATTTCCCCAACGATGCGGATGCCGTGGCAAAATATGAGATCTATACACAGACCGTACAGGTGACAAACGAACTGCCGGGACTGCCGGTCAGCGTGTTGGGACCCTATAGCCTGAAACAGAAAGTTTCTCAGGAGACCGTGGCAGAATTTCACAGCGAAGGTAAGGCGTTGCAGACGGCCTATACAGAAGCAAATGAACGTTATGAGACACTGATGACAGCCCCCAGAAGAGATCTGGGGGACAGCATCCGCAAGGCATTTTCCAATGTAGATGACATTCTGACAGATATGTCATTGGATAAAACACCGGAGAACCAGCGGGCGGTCCGCATCCTCGCGTATAACCGGATGGAGATTACTGCAGAAAATATCGAAAGAGTCAAAGAAGCAGACAAACAGGTCACTGCAGTGATTGAGAAACTGACACCGAAGAATGTATTGCAGATGATCCGGGACGGCGTAAATCCGTTGGAGAAGACTTTTGGGGAACTGGAGTCCTATTTTGCCGAAAATCCTCAGAGTTATGAGGAAGAGGCGGAGGACTACAGCCGTTTCCTGTATCAGCTGGAACAAAAGAAAGATATCACGGAGAATGAGCGGAAAGCTTATATCGGTATCTATCGTATGGTACACCAGATTGAGAGAGAAGATGGTGCCGCAGTAGGCGCGGTGGTAAATATCGGCGCAGAATTGCAATTTTCCACACTCCTGGCAGCTTCCAGGAGCAGAAGAACCTCCCATATGGACTGGAAAGTGTCGGATGATACCGGACTGACACAGGAAGTACGTTTATCGGAGAACAATATTTCAGAGCAGATTTCTGTAGGGATGGCAAAAGAAATATTGACAGATGTGTCAGAAGACACTGAGAGCAGAGACGCATATTATCAGGAATGTCTGCAGCAGATGCGGGAAGCGGTAGAGACCGAACCGGGAGCAGCACAAATGTTGGAAAGGGGAGAGGTAAATACCAGTAGTTCTAACCTGCTGGCAGCTCAGGCTCTGCTGGAGGATCCGGCGGAACTGTTCAGCGACCTGCAACGCTATCGTAAGAAATACAACAAAGAGAAAGAAATACCTGTGGCGGCAACCGGAGAGGAGCCTGCCGGAACAGAAGCCTCCGGATTGTGGGAACAGCTGGATCAGCAGAATTTTGCAGATGATTACCGGACCATGCTTCAGGATGCTTTACAGGAGACAGAGACGATCAGTCTGGAACAGGCAGAGAGCCATCTGGATGTGAAACAGTTACAGCTGGTACACAAACAGCTGCGCCTTGCAGGAAATCTTCAGAACAGGCAGGAGTATTTCCTACCGATGTATCTGGGAGACCAGCTGGCAGGAGTGCATCTTACCCTACAGCAGGGAACCGGAGAGACCTCGGCTGTGGATATCCGGGTAGATGCGGGAGACGAACAGCTGGAAGCGCATTTACAGGTCAACGGAGAACACATCGAAGGTTATCTCGTAGGAAATACCCCGGAAGAGGTTACGAAACTGGAAAAGACCTCCGATATATTCCTTGAATGGATTCAGACAGATACCTCTGCAGACTGGAAAGCGGAAAAGCTTTCTGTTGTCAGCTCCCGGGATATGACAAGGATGGCTGCCGGTGAGACGCAAAATGCAGAAACAATAGAGAGCCGGGCAGATGCGGCGCAACTGTACCGCCTGGCAAAAGGATTCCTGCAGGCTGTCGCAGACAGCAGCGGAAAGTAAGGAGTGACAACACATGAGAATTAATTACAATGTATCGGCAATGTTATCCAACAATGCCTTATCTACCAATGATGACCTGCTGTCCAAATCATTAGAGAGACTTTCTTCCGGATTAAAGATCAATCATGCAAAGGATAATCCGGCAGGACTGGCAATGTCCAAACGTATGAATGCCCAGATCGAGGGCCTGTCCGTGGCAAACCAGAATGCCAGCGACGGCGTATCCATTATCGAGATTGCAGATGGCGCCATGACCGAGATCAGTGAGATGCTGCAGCGAATCAATGAGCTCTCCGTCAAGGCTGCCAACGGTACCATGTCGGATACTGACCGTGCAACGGTACAGGATGAAGTAAAGCAACTGAAAGAGGAAATCACCAGAATTTCTGACGTAACAGAGTTCAACGGACAGAAACTGCTGAATGGGGAGTACGATCTGAAGGGATATACCAACAAGCAGGAAGTTAAGGTGAACTACTATTCTACTGACGTGCCGGTAAAAGAATATACCATAAAGTCTATACCGCTGACAAAGGATGCGGACGGCAATATTGTGCTGGACGGAGATGTGACGTTCGGAGATGGTTTCCCGGATGCGAAGACACTGAAGACTGAACTGAAGGATGATCTTTTGACTATCACCGGAGAAAACGGATTTGAGATGCGCCTTGATGTGAGCGGAACTTTGAATGGAGCACAGACAGGAACAACGGTTAAGGATCTAAAGATCAATGCCACAGGTATCGGCGCTATGCGTTTACAGATCGGAGCTAATGAGCATCAGGTGCTGGAAGTAAATATTCCGGCTGTTTCCCTGCAAAATATGGGAATTGAGAATGTTGATGTCAGCACTGCAGAAGGTGCGGACGATGCCATTGATCGCGTAGACGGCGCCATCAAATATGTATCTTCCGTTCGAGGCAGACTGGGTGCATTCCAGAACCGTCTGGAATCTACGATCAACAGTCTGGATATTACCAGCGAAAATATGACTTCCGCATATTCCCGTATCATGGATGTAGATATGGCGGAAGAAATGACTTCTTATACGACTTATCAGATCCTGGCACAGGCAGGAACCTCCATGTTGGCACAGGCCAACGAGAGACCGTCTCAGGTACTGCAGTTGTTACAGTAGGAAAGTTCTGAATAAGAGGACATGGCAGAATGACAAAAGAATGCAAACAACAATTTACACTTCGGATTACACAGGCGAATTCCACGCAGTTGATCGTGATCCTGTATGAAATGACCTTACAATATCTGGCAGACGGAGAGCAGGCAGTAGATGATGCCGGACTGGTGGAAGCTGTTCACAGAGCCAGGGGATGTATCAAAGAGCTCCTGAACTCTCTGCACAGAGAATACAGCCCGGCAGGAGAGCTTTCCAGACTGTACCTGTTCTGCCTTCGCAGACTTGCTGTATGTGAAGTCCGCAGAGACCGCACAATATTGGAAGAGATTCGCAAAGTGATCGCACCTCTCTGCGATGCGTACAGGCAGATCCAGGATCAGGATACTTCCGGCCCGGTGATGAACAATTCTCAGACAGTATATGCCGGACTGACTTACGGCAGGAACCAGTTAACCGAAAACATGGCTGACCAGGGCACGAATCGGGGAATGTTGGTATAGATTTTTTTCCCGATCCGCCGGCTGCAGAGCGGCCAGCTCTGTGAGATGCTGATACCTTTTTTGTAACGCATTGATTTCATAAATATAACTGTCAATGAGATCACTTTCCAAAGCATTATCGAAACCCGCATAGGCGATTTCCAACGCCTGGCGGGTTTTTCTTATGGATTCTTTCAGATCTATGGGAGAGAAATCCTCTTCAATGATTTCCGGGGAGGCATCTGCCTGACTAAAAAAGATTTTCATAACATTAACCGTCCTTTCTGCTAACAGTATAGGAACAAAAAAGGAAAAATATACCTGACATGGAGGAAAACGGAAGACATTTTTACACGGAAAGAGGAATAGATTAGGATAAAGAATTGTCGGGAATGCGAGAACAACAGTGGAACATCCGGAAAATTTATTATGGCTGATAGCAGTGGCGGCATTATTGCTGCTCATAAGCTTTTTGGGGAAAAAGGCAGAGTGGCTCCTCAATTTTGCATTGCGGGGCATTATGGGAACCATTGCCATTTATTTTATTAATATGGGTGTGACTTTCCTTGGATTTACTACAGTGGTTGGAATCAATGCAGTAAGTATTTTGACAACGGGAATCCTTGGAATTCCGGGCATTGTGATGCTGTACGGACTAAGTATTTATGAAATATTATAAAAAGGTGTTTTGACATACGGAAAGCGTGTAAAATAGCGTATTTCAGGATGACTGAAAATATGAGAAACAATTCTGTTTGTTAAAATGTACTAAAGTTTATCTTTTTACGAAAAAGGTATTGCCAGACGGAAAGTGAGCATTTATAATTCATCTTACAACCAATCGCGATGGTTGTTCAGAGCATCTTATAAGATCTTTTAGAATTTCTATTTTGGGATAGATTCATCCCGCATTACCAGAAGACTGATTTTGAATAGTTGGGAGGAAGGTGACGACAGGACTATACGCAGGAAAATAATGTGAAATCAGGAGAAGGAGATGAGATATTTGGGGTATTATGTATACTTTTGGCAATAGCTTGCTGTTTTGATTACAAAACGCACAGGATACCCAATTGGCTGATCGTATGCTGCATGTTTGCAGGCCTGGGGTATCGGTTGATCAGCGGCGGGTACAAAGGCGTTTTGGAATATCTGGCAAGTGCATTACTGACAACGATATTACTTTATTTTGTTTTTTGGATCGGAGCCATAGGAGCCGGTGATGTTAAGATGTTGGGAGTCTGTGCCGTTTTTTTTCCCTGGAATAAAGTACTTTATTTTCTGTTTTTCGCGCTCATGATTGCAGCAGTAATTGCACTTTTCAAAATGTATCTGGAACGCAATATGAAAGACCGTTTGTACTATTTGGGAGAGTACTTATGGGACGTATTCCGGTGTGGAAGATGGAAACTTTATTTTGCCGGAGAACGGGAAGGTGCCGGAGCAGGGATTTGCATGGCGGGACCGGTGTTCTGCAGTGCATTGATGTATATGGGAGGAATGTATTGATGGAACAAAAGGAACCGGTTCTGGTTCTGTATGACCGGGAGGAAGAATACGCGCGGCTTTTTTCAGAATACCTGAAGAGGCAAAAGGAATTGCCCTGGCAGATCCATACTTATACCAGGGTGGAAGAACTGTTGGCGGGAGAGAAAAGCGGGGAGGTAACAATGCTGGTGGTGGCGGAATCCTCCTGTGAGGAGGCATTGAACACATTACAGCCGACATGTCAGGCAATTTTAAATGAGAGCGGAACTCTCCGCTTTCATCAGTTTCCCAATATTAACAAATATCAGGAAGCGGGACAGGTGTGGAAGGAACTGTTGGCGTTGTATGTAGAGACGACGGGGATACGGATGCCGCTGTTATGTGCGGAATATAAGACCCGTTTTATCGGAATGTACTCTCCGGTTCACAGATGCCTTCAAAGTACGTTCGCATTGACTTTCGCACAGCTGATGGCAGAAAAACATCCCACGCTGTATCTGAATTTCGAACATTATGTGGGGATCATAGAATTGCTTCCGGAGAGACAGAACCGGGATCTGGCAGATCTGCTCTATTTTTTAGCAGGAGATGAAGGAAAATTTCCTCTTCGCATGCAGACGGTCATTCAGAGAAAAGGCAATCTGGATTATATTCCACCCATGCGGAACGGACAGAACCTGTTGGGGATCACCTGGGAAGAATGGAGAAGTCTGTTCCAGAGGATCGAGGAGCTGGGGAAATACGAATATGTCATTCTGGATCTGAGTGAAAGCATACAGGGGCTGTTGGATGTTCTGCAGATGTGTATGTACGCTGTAATCATCTGATACCTGCTTTTAAGGATATGTTGGATGATGGATCCCTTACTATTATTGCGGGTGTGGAGCTGTCATTTTTATCCGAGGAAGAGCAAGAACTTGTACTGGGAGTTATGGAGCAAAACTGTATCAAACTCAAGAAGGATAAAGCAGATAAGCTTAGAGCGGAAGTAGGATCCATTACAAAAGAGAGCGTGCAAGAAGTGTTCGGGTTGGATAAACCTGTATCTGAGGTAAAGAGATCTGTCAGTGTAAAGCTTCCGGCCAAGGTGTATAGTAGATACTTTGCCAATGTAGTTGCAAAGGATGTGCAGGGCATGCTGGAAGAGGCGTTGGAACAGTATTTTACGAGAAAGGGGGCGTGATATCATGTACACTCAGGCAGACTTGGATAATCTCGATAGAAAATATTTCAGCGTAATACTGGCGAATGAATATGATATTACGCTTCTGTCGAAAAACACCCATCATATGTGGCAGCTTCATTCAGTGGAGCTGCCAGATGGGGATGTAATAGTTACATTTCACAAGCACCATGTCAGTGACCAGTATCATACGCATTCAAGGAGCCGTACCCTTAGCAGGGCGATACGGGATATAAAATCTCATGATCAATTTCAGCTCAATGGCCGCAGGCCTGTCAAAAAGAAACATTAAATAAGAGCGGTAGCACCCGATAATGGATGTTGCCGCTCTTTTTCGTTTTATACGATACGCTTCAGGGATCCGTCAGCGTTGATATACTGGCACTCACCAAAGTCGATATCATCAGGTCTCATGAACTGTCCAGATAAGTCGTACACGACAGAGGTAATATAGCCTTCCGGATTTGGACGTTCATAATCCCAGTCTTCTGTATAGTTTGATACATACAGGATGGAAAGGAACACATTACAGGTGTTGACTACATAGTAGGCGGTGCAGTTATGTTCTGCCTCAAATTTTCTGACCTTACTCTCGAATTCGGGTACAGCTGACAGATGTATCGTTCCGACGGGGAAGCCGGGAAATACTTCAACCGAAAGAGGTACTTTGCCCTTATTGAAATCTGAAACGATTGCCTTGTCTATACCCATCATATCATGGAGCATATTGAGGCGGTTTACAGCTTCATTTATTTGTCTATCTTTGTCGTTCATTGTCATTCTCCTTAAAATATGGCAGTGCCGCCGGTTAAGACGGCACTGCGGTTGTCGGGTTAATCCATATATTCATCTATATACTTTTCAAGTTTATGACCAAGACTTTCGACGTCGGCTCTGACAAGATTGAGCTTATCCATGATTTCTGCGAGTTCATATCCCTGTCTGTTAAGGAATACAAAGCTACGGAAAGTGGAATCTTCATCTTTTTGGATGGCACATAACATTTCGCTGCTTTGTGCGTTATAAAAAATGCTTTCTTCAGAGCCGTCAGCTCCTGCTGGTACGCAAACCTTATCCTGATTCACATCCTCATAAGAAAGAATCATTTCAGCTTCAGAAGGAAAGATTTCTTCAGGCTTGTCCTTAAAGGGGCAATCACTACAGCTGTTGGTGAAAGGGCACATAATGAGCTTGGTACGCTTCTTGTTCCAAATCTTGTGGCGATGTGCTCTTCTGTGCTCAGCCTTTTCGTTCTCGAACATTCTGTTAAGAGGAACGGCTTCGTTTTCAGGAATTTCCAACACATAGCAGATTTCCTTAATGCCTTTTTCTCCCCAGAAGTATCCGCGTCCTAAGATACGATGCGTTGCATCTGCCGTGGGAGCTACATCAGGGATGTACTTCACGTGTACGAGTTTGAAACCTTTGCGAGGCTTGTAATCGCTGGGTTTTCTGATGGTCAGGTCAATGTTTGCGTTGTTGACTACTACTGATACTTGTTGATTCTTCATAGCTTTTGTCCTTTCTTTGTTCTGAGGGTCATTAGTTGACGGGTTAGTTACTTCAGAAGCGGAGAGGACTCAGCTATTTGGTCTAAAAAAGAGCGCACTGACCTACCCTGAGATGGGAAGAGAAATCCTCTTGCCGCTTCTCTGGTTCAGGTCAGGGTGCTCACCCACTGACTTGATATTTAGTTCAGCTACCTCTTAAGACTGAGCTTCCGGTTTAGAGTCCTAAGTTTCACTGGATCAGACCTTGGCGCTGATCGTTTTCCCTTTCTAATAGTCTTGGGATATTTTTTTTATCCCGGTGCTTGCATGGCCTCCTTTTCAAAAATTTGTGGAAAAATGCCTGTTTTTGTGGTAAACTATGAGTAAATATGAGTAACTATGAGTACCTACGGATATCTCGAAACTTGTCTGATTTCAGGATTCGATTTTCGAGTGTTTCTGTTTGGCTTTTACACCTATAATTTTAAGGCTTGATAGGTGCATTTACATTTAGCGGAACTTATAGAAATGCCGTATTTACGGGGATTTTGACTTATAGCGAATTTATAGTCTTATAGTCGGATTAGGAGAAATGAGCAGTGAATTACAGTGAACTATGCAAGGCGTTTTACCTAAAGAGGGGATCCATAGGGATCAAAGGTCAGAAAAGCCAGCATGATATTGGTGAATACCTCATTCTTTCGGGAATAGATCAGACAAAATATGAGGATTATCTGCCGCAGTCTGAGGATGCTTATGCGAAATGGTATAGCGGTGATACCAGCCCGAAAGATGAAATATGGGAAGCCGTATCTAAAATAGATGAGAAGAAATATGCCGTCGTTCTTGAAAAAGATTTAGTGAAGGAACACATCAAGTCAGTGGCAAAAAATCTTGGAATCCGAACTCGAACGGGTGAGGAAATTGAACCTGCCCGACTGGCGTTAAGCATTGCTAAAACTCTAATATCAATGTCAGAGCATGGAGGTGTATCTGAAAAAGAGCCGGAAGCCTATTATGAGGGAACAGCATCGTCTTCAAGGTTCTCGGAATACATACGTTATGCAAAAGAAAGATACAATCTAATGAAGCTCATCGGTGGAGAGGAAGTCCTTCTCGATGACTATTTTGTGTGCAATTCTATCGGGGAAAAGATTAAGGTAGGTGTCGATCGTTCAAAGGTAAAGACAGGCTATATTGATGACGCTACGATAGAGAAGATAAGAAACTTCTACGAGAAGAGGAATATTGATAATAGGAAGGTTCTTTTGCTTGCGACCGGTGGCAGCGGAAAAACGCTGATGCTTCAGCATTTGTTATTAGAAGCGATGGACAGATACTATGATACTGACATTTTGCCTGTATTCCTTGAACTGAGAAACTATAAACAATCGAATGATATTTTGGGCTTTATCACAGAGACGCTTAATATGGGTGGCGGCTGTTTTACAGAAGAAGATGTATCTGAACTATTGAGGCAGGCGAAGCTTCATCTCTTATTTGATGGGATGGATGAAATTGATCCGGACGAAATAGGAAAGTTCCATAGAGAGATGGATCGCTTCGCACCAAAGTATTCTAAGGTTATGATTATCGTTGCTTCGAGAGAGGGGAATGCGAAGTTGGGATTGAACGGTTTCATACCTATGTATGTATGGCCTTTCGATAATGACCAATCATTATCTTTGATTGATAACATACTTAAGAAGACAGGAAATACAGAGGATAGAAATGGCATTATTGAATATATCGATCACGGATTTATAAAAAAGAATGGGATATTTGCTTCTCATCCGATGATGTTGACTTTTGTCGCACGAAATTTTCGTAAGTTCAATAAAACTGATGAAAGCCATTTGGGCTTTTATCGTAGCGCATATGAAGCATTGCTTTCCGGACATGATGACAACAAGAAACCTTATGATCGAATCTTCATAAGTGTCGATAATGCAGAACAGTTTACAGAGGTCTTCTCCGAATTCTGCGCAAGATCATATGAAAGAGGGCAACATGAATTCACGGATGAATCTTTTGAGGCTCTTTTTAACGAATTGACATCGTATAAGAGCTTTGAAAATCCACGCAAAACTCAAAAGAAGCCTTTCCAGCACGATGCTTGTTCAACGGCTTGCATGATGTATGAAGAGGATCCCAAAATTATGTATATAGATCCGGGATTTCAAAAGTATCTTTTCGCACATTACTATATCAATGCGACCGATGAAGAAACAAAAAAAATGGGAGTGAGGCTTAATCAAACACAGCGGTACTTGTTTGATGATTATGAAGCCTTTGATATGCTCTACAGTCAGGTTCAAAAGAAATTTGAGGTGTGTGTAATTCTGCCTTACTTAAGGAATATTTTTCAGGGTCATGATGATAAGGAAGCACTTGTGAAGTATCTGGAATTCGGATATGACGAGCTTCTTTATACAGTGGTGCATGAGGCTGAGATTGAGTCAAAAACTGGCGGAACCATATCGGGGTATGATTTAGAAATCTCTAATTATAATGAACCACGAACCATTCTGTTGGATTATATTTTCAATATTATCAAGCACGAACATACGGCACAATTCTTTACAACTAATTTAGATGCTGAAATAAAGGGGATTAATTATTTGCCTTTATATGGACATTATGAAGAGGAGAACAAGCAAAAACGTTTGTATCTGAATACAAATATTTCAGGCGAATTTGCAGATCAGACTTATGTGACTGACAGAAAAGGTGTTCCGGTATCTTTAGGCGGTTCATATTGCATAAATACTGTTGATATAGCTGATGATATGGAAATGTATGATGGCCTAATCAATGCGATGATGGATGATAATAGCGAATTATCCATTTGGCTTGATTTTGTTGGCGTTAAATCATATTACAATCAATTACGTAAGCAAATGCGACAGGAAAGAGTTTATTAGACAAGTCCGTATTATTGGACAGGAGGTTTAGTAAAATGGCTACAAAGGGAACCAAGAAAAAAAATCCAGCTTTAAAAAAAACCAGCGATAACAAAAAGACGAAGGCAGTTATAGATGCTGAGCCTTGGTATGGTCTGGAAGAAATTGCTGAACATCTTGGAGTCCACAAAGATACTATCCGGGCTTGGATAAAGAAAGGGACAATCCCATATTACAAGATAGGCAGGCAATACAAGTTTAAGCTTACAGAAGTAGATGCGTGGGTAGAGAGCGGCCAGAGTGCCGATGCAGACAAATAAAATTTCGGAGGTTATAACAATGGCAGCAGATAACAAGCGAGAACAAGAAAGAAAAGCCCTGCATGATGCAATATGGGCTATTGCGGATGAACTTAGAGGTGCGGTTGATGGCTGGGATTTTAAGAACTATGTCCTTGGTACTATGTTCTACAGATATATTTCTGAAAACTTGGCATCATACATTGATGAGGGAGAACACGCTGCAGGCGATCCGGAATTCAGTTACGCAAAAATGAATGACAAAGATGTTGAATCTGCGAAAAAGGATCTTATCCAAGAGAAGGGCTTTTTCATTCCTCCTAGCCAGCTTTTTATCAATGTACTTGTGCAATCAAGCAGCAAAACAGCTACCTTTATTGATACTGAAGGTGAAACGAAGAACGTACAGGAAAATCTTAACGAATATCTGGAACTTATATTCAATAATATAGAGAATTCAGCCAAGGGAACCAGATCGGAGGACAGCTTTTCCGGTCTGTTCGATGACTTTGATGTAAACAGTAATAAGCTTGGTTCAACGGTAGCAAAGCGAAACGAGAGGCTCGTAAAGCTCCTTCAAGGGATTGCAAAGATGGAACTGGGAGCCGTTAAGGATCATGATATCGATGCTTTCGGGGACGCGTATGAGTATCTGATGAAGATGTATGCATCGAATGCCGGAAAATCCGGAGGTGAGTTTTATACACCACAGGAAGTTTCTGAACTTCTGACAAGACTTGGAACCGTAGGAAAGAAGAAAATAAACAAGGTTTATGATCCGGCTTGTGGGTCGGGATCCTTACTTTTAAAGGCTGAGCAAATTCTTGGAAAAGACTCTGTTACAAACGGCTTTTTTGGACAGGAAATCAACATTACTACCTATAACCTTTGCCGTATCAATATGTTCCTCCACGATGTTGGATATGATAAGTTTAGCATCGCCTGTGAGGATACTTTGATCAATCCAAGTGAAGAACACTATGATGAAGAACCTTTTGAACTAATCGTTTCAAATCCTCCATACTCTATCAAGTGGGAGGGCGATGATAATCCACTTTTGATTAACGATCCACGATTCTCTCCGGCAGGTGTTTTGGCTCCAAAAGGTAAAGCAGATATGGCTTTTATTATGCATAGTTTAGCTTGGCTTGCAGCAAATGGTACAGCTGCGATAGTTTGCTTTCCTGGAATTATGTATCGTGGGGGAGCTGAACAGAAAATACGACAGTATTTGATTGACAATAACTTTGTGGATTGTATTATTCAGTTGCCGGCAAATCTGTTTTATGGAACAACTATTGCGACGTGCATAATGGTATTAAAAAAAGGGAAAAAAGATAACAGAGTAATGTTTATTGATGCTAGCAATGAGTACGTTAAAGAAACGAATAATAATAAGCTTGCGGATTCAAATATCGAAAGAATAGTATCAACCTATATTTTACGAGATTCCGTGGATTATTTTGCAAGACCAGTAGATTTTGATGAGATCCGGGAACAGGATTATAATCTGACGGTCAGTATGTACATTGAAACAGAAGACACCCACGAAAGTATTGATATTAAAGAATTAAATGATGAGATTAAGAAAATAGTATCGAGAGAACAGATTCTTCGAGATTCTATTGATAAGATTATTGATGAAATAGAAGGAGGGCAGAATTCATGAGCAGACTAAGCGACCTGATTGCTGAATTATGCCCCGGTGGAGTCAGTTCTCATAGAATAGATGAAATATGCGACATAACGCGCGGTAAGGTTATGTCAAAAGCCTATATAAGAGAAAATGCAGGGAATTATCCAGTATATTCGTCTCAAACAGAAAACGAAGGTGAGCTGGGGAGGATAAATACATATGACTTTGAAGGAGAATATTTAACTTGGACTACTGATGGAGCTAATGCAGGATCCGTATTTTACAGAAATGGAAAATTTAGCGTAACAAATGTATGCGGGTTACTAAAAACAAAGTCAGATGGCTTATTAACAAAGTATTTGTATTATACATTAGCCTTAGAAGCGCCTGAATATGTTAATGCTGGAATGGGCAACCCCAAACTTATGAGTAATGTTATGGCTAGGGTAAAAGTGCCGGTCCCACCAATTAAGGTGCAGCAAGAAATTGTACGCATATTAGATGAATTCACAGTCCTAATGTCTGATCTTTCGAAAGAACTATCGGCAGAGCTTACTGCACGAAAAAAACAATATGACTATTATCTCAACAAATTTTATGAGGAATTACCTGAAAGTACATATGTTCCTATTAGTTCGTTAGGAACACTTACTCGCGGAAAACGTTTTGTTCATAAAGATGCCGTTGAGGAAGGAGTTCCGTGTATTCATTATGGTGAGTTATATACTTACTATGGAGTGCACACAGAGAAAGCACGATCACATATTAGAGAAGAATTGAGACCTAAAATGCGTTATGCAAAAAAGGGTGATGTGATAATCGTCGGAGCGGGTGAAAACAATATTGATATAGGCGTAGGTGTGGCATGGGAAGGTGACGAAGAAGTTGCTGTTCATGATGCTTGTTATACCCTGAATCACAAACAGAATCCTAGGTATATATCATATTTCCTGAGAACAGACTATTATCACAGACAAATAAAAAAATATGTATCAGAAGGGAAAATATGTGCCATCTCAGCTGATGGTATAGGAAAAGCATTAATCCCTATTCCTTCCATTGAGAAACAGGAAGAAATTGTCAGAATGCTTGACAGTTTTAGCCTTTTGGTATCTGACTTTAGTAATGAAATTCCTGCGGAGATTAAAGCTAGGAAAGCACAGTATGAATACTATAGAGACAGGTTGTTAGGTTTTTAGAATATCAGAAAGGAGTGGTTTGTTATGCTTCGTTTGTTCCTAAAAGGTAGAAACAGTCAATATGATGCAGAAGCAACATATGACATCGCTACAAAGGAGTTTATTGTTCTTAAAGGGAGCCGGGTATCATCGGCTGTTTCAGACACTGGGAAGTTCAGAAGTGCAGAAAGTGTTAAGAAAATGCGGGAGACAAATGTTAAAGACGGGAAAGTAATAAAAGATGTTTGTTTTAAAAGTGCATCAACAGCAGCTAATTTTGTGACAGGAAGTAGCACAAATGGAATGCTTGCCTGGAAAGATAAGGATGGAAACAATCTAAAAGAGATCCTCTAGTTTTGAAAGAAGGAGGCTGACATGAAGTTGTATAGTGTCGTAGCCGAAACAAATGAAAATACGGTTGTTACAAACTATGAACCGTTAAAACAACGTTCGGATGCATATCAGAGTGAGGCTGAACTTGAAAAAGAATTCATTCGCATGTTGGAAGAGCAGGGATATACATACCTGCACATCCATACAGAGGCGGATTTAATTGCTAATTTACGAGAACGTATTGAAGAGCTTAACCATTATACATTCAGCAATAATGAATGGGAGCGTTTTTTTCAAGGTTGTATTGCTAATGAGAACGAAAAGCTCGACATTGCAAAGAAAACAGCCAAAATTCAGGAAGACTATGTTCAGGTGCTAAAGCGTGATGATGGTCTTTCAAAGAACATTACACTTATTGATAAGAAAAATATTCACAATAACCGCCTGCAGGTTATCAATCAATATGTGATTAATCAGTCAGAAGGTGCACGTCATGATAACCGCTATGATGTGACAATCCTTGTAAATGGTCTGCCACTTGTGCATATTGAGCTTAAGCGAAGAGGTGTAAAGCTAAGGGAAGCCTTCAATCAGATCAATCGGTATGAAAGAGATTCGTTCTGGGCGGGAAGCGGTTTATTTAATTATGTTCAGATTTTTGTTATATCGAACGGCACCAGAACCAAATATTATTCCAATAGCACACGCTGGAATGCTATCAGAGATGTAGAATCGAAATCCAAGAAGAAAAATAAGACAAGCAATAGCTTTGAATTTACATCGTACTGGGCTGATGAAAAGAATAAGTTGATTCCTGATCTGATTGATTTCACAAGGACATTCTTTGCTAAGCATACGATACTTAATCTGCTTACGAAATATTGTGTCTTTACCTCTGATAGTATGCTCATGGTTATGCGACCATACCAGATAGCGGCAACGGAAAAGATCCTGAATCAGATAGATATTGCGCATAACTATAAGACCTACGGAACAGTAGAAGCCGGAGGGTATATCTGGCATACAACAGGATCTGGAAAGACACTTACTTCCTTTAAGACGGCGCGTATTGCATCACAGCTTCCGTATATTTCAAAGGTTTTATTTGTTGTAGACCGTAAGGATCTGGATTATCAGACGATGAAGGAATATGACAAGTTTGAGAAGGGGGCTGCCAATAGCAATTCATCAACAAATATCCTCGAAAAGCAGCTGAAGAATCCACAGTGCAAAATCATTATCACAACGATTCAGAAGCTTGCGACATTTATAAAGAAATTCCCAGGGCACAAGGTGTTTGATGAGCAGGTCGTGATTATTTTTGATGAATGCCATCGTAGCCAATTTGGTGATATGCATAAAGCTATTGCAGGTGGAATAGATAAAGAAGGTAAGCGTGTAGGAGGGGCGTTCAAAAAGTATTATATTTTTGGGTTCACTGGAACGCCTATTTTCCCTGAACCAGGTGCCGCAGCATCTTTACAGATGCTCAGTACTAAGCAGCTTTTTGGCAAAGAACTTCATACATACACAATAGTTGATGCTATCAGAGATAAGAACGTACTTCCTTTTAGGGTAGATTACTATTCGACGATAAAAGGAAATCCGGATATTGACGATGAAGAAGTCTGGGATATTGACAGAAAGAAAGCCCTTGAAGATCCCCGTAGGATCAAGATGGTAGCTGAGTATATCCTTACGCATTTTGATCAGAAGACTTATCGCGGTGATAGATCATATTACTATAATTCGCTGATGAATATTGCTGAGGTCGCATCCGTAAAAAACGGTAAAGTAGAGGAAATCAAGGCAAGGCAGAGGATAAGCGGCTTTAATTCCATCTTTGCGGTAGCTTCGGTAAAGATGGCAAAGCTGTACTATGAAGAGTTCAGAAAACAGATAGATGCGGATCCAACAAAAGATCTGAGAATTGCTGTTATCTACAGTTACGGAGCAAATGAAGAAGATCCGTATGATGAAGAGGCGGATGGTCCGCTTGAAGAAGAAAATCCTGAAGAGACATCTGCAATGAGCCAGACTGCAAGAGATTTTCTTGACAGTGCTATTAAAGACTATAATGAGATGTTCCATACGAATTATTCCACGGACAGCGACAGATTCCAGAATTATTACAAGGATGTGTCGCTGCGTATGAAGAATAAGGAGCTGGATATGCTCATTGTGGTAAATATGTTCCTTACAGGATTTGATGCCACGACACTTAATACACTGTGGGTGGATAAGAATCTTAAAATGCACGGTCTTATTCAGGCATTCAGCAGAACAAACCGTATTCTTAACAGCGTGAAGACATTCGGAAATATTGTTTGTTTCCGAAATCTTCAAAAGCGAGTTGATAAAGCTATTTCTAAGTTTGGTGATGAGAATGCGGGGGGCGTTGTGCTTCTTCGCAGTTTCAAGGAATATCTTGAAGGATATACTACGCCTGAGGGTAAGAAGGTACGAGGATATAAAGAGCTGATTCAAACGGTAAAAGAGAAATTCCCGGTCGATCAACCTATAATTGTGGGAGAGCAGAACCAGAAGGAATTCATCAATCTGTTTGGTGAGATTTTGAGGAAGCGTAATATACTTCTTTCGTTTGATGATTTTGCTACTGAAGATATATTGAGCGAAAGAGATCTTCAGGATTACTTAAGCATTTATCAAGATTTGAAAGATGAGTGGAGACGCAAACGCGAAAAAGGGGATAGCACGGATATTTCCGATGACGTGGTATTTGAAATTGAGCTTCTTAACCAGATTGAGATAAATATCGATTATATCCTGATGCTTGTAAAGAAGTATCACGATGATAACTGCAGGGATGTTGAGGTTCTTGAATCTATAAGAAAAGCAGTTGATGCAAGTCCTGAGCTCAGAAGTAAGAAAGCACTCATCGAAGCATTTATTGCAGGCATTAATGATGTTGAAGATGTGATGAATGAGTGGTATGCTTTTGTAGCGGAACAGCGTGAAAAGGAATTGATGAATCTTATTCAAGAAGAAAAGCTTAAAGAGGATGAGACAAGAAAATTCCTTGAAAATGCTTTTAAGGAAGGCGAGGTTAAAACGACAGGAACGGATATTGATAAAATGATGCCTCCGGTCAGCCGATTTGGAAACAGCAACAGGTCGGAGAAGAAACAGACTATCATTGAAAAGCTAAAGGCTTTCTTTGAGAAGTATTTCGGTATAGGGGCTGCAAAGTTCGTAGATATTGTTGAAAATGAAGTGAATTAAAATGAAACCGCCGAGAAATCATTCTCCGGCGGTTTTTTTAATCCTTACGATAAAATTCGGTAGTATACCCGTCAGCCCTTAAGGTGATACCATGGAGCCACGGGGGAGCCTGCCCCATAATGTTGCAAATATCCTGATATTTCACATCGGGAGGGCACTCGATAATCACTTCATCATGCACATGACCGACGATAAACATATCTGAGAGGTTCCTTATAGCATAGCAGAGAAGATCGCGGGCGATAGCCTGGACTATATTCTCGACAAATTTCGGACCGTAGCTCTCGATCCGGCACCAGTGCTTCTGGCTATCGATACCCATATAGCTGACGGATTCGCTGCCGAACTGGTTGATACACATCTGGGGCTTCACGTAGGAAAGCCTGCGACCGGACGGAAGCCATATAAACAGCATACCGGATACCCACTTAAAGGAAACACAGCCGACGGATGACTTCAGATGCAGCTTAATTGCCTTCTTTACAGCAGCATCCACATCCCACCAGTATTTTGTAATCTTAGGGTTAGATTCACGCCATTTATCAACGATAGGCTGAAGCTCATCCTCTGTCAGTCCCTGATCAAGAGCACCCATGGCTTCTCAGGGCAAGTATATTGCCGGGCAGACATTGTATGGCTATCGCAAGAAAAAGAAGAACAAGCACCAGTTGGAAATAGATCCAGAGGCAGCAACCGTTGTCAGAGAAATATTTGATGTGAGAATTGCCGGTGTTGGTCTTACGGAGATTGCAAGGGCGGCAGTGAGAAGCGGCAGTAGATGGATGCAGAAAAAAGAGGAACTGAATCGACAGCTGCAGGAGAAAGATATGTTTTTTGACACGGAGAAATATATTGCCTGGGAGAGTGAATTGCCGGTCTGGAAACTGGAAAAGAATCAGGTAACCGTGGAACAGACGGGAAGAATGCCTTATCCGTTTTCCGAAATAGCGGAAGTACCCAGGTATTGGAGCGCAAAAGCCGCATTTCAGGTGAAGAGGAACAATCCGGTGGAGATTCTGCGAAACAGTCAGAGGTATCGTGGGAAGACGGAAGAAACAACAGAGAGTGATAACAAGGAAAATACAAGTGGTGCGGTACAGTGAGAAAGGATGGAAGAATAGTTGCTAAATACAGAATATATCAGAAGCTTAAATGCGAATTATGAGAGACTATTATTAGAACGGAAACCGGAGGAAAAGAAATATCAGTATTGTATGATCAGCCGGGGAGGGATCAAAGGATTGCTGCCCTGCAGTTTGAGATACATAGACGGAGAGGCCTATCTCTATTATGATATTACTTCCAGACAGAATATTGCACAGCTTTTTGAGAAGAAGCCTATTACAAGACAATGGATCATGGACTTTTTGTGGAGTATGCGCAGAGTGCGGCAGGAAATGTCCCGTTTCCTTTTGGAAGAGAGTAACATCGTGTGGTTTCCGCAACATGTCTATCAGGATCTGGAGAAGAAAGAATTTTATTTTATATATGTCCCGTATTGCACGGAAAATACAGGATTTGATGAGCTGATGGAATACCTGGTGGAACATGTGGATTATCAGGATGAAAGCCTGGTGGAATATGTCTATAAAGCCTACGAGCAATATGAATCGGCAGGAGAGGTCTATTTGCAGGCCAAAATTTTTGAGGATGCAGAGTGCCTGAGAATCCCTGAAAAAATGGATGCCGTAGAGGAGGAAACAACTGTTGTCGTGGGACAAGATCAGGAGAAGGATGCGATAAGGGAAGAAGAGAAGGAAATGCCGGTGGGAGAAGTTACAGTAATAAAGGAAAAGAAAGGCCTGTTTAATCTGTGGGAAAACCGGAAAAAGAAAGAGAAGCAGGAACGGGATAATTATACCCGGAGTCTGCAACTGACCATGACGGGATATGCGGTGGCGGAGGAGACCGCTTATGAGGAAGAAGATATGGGAAGGACTGTGTATATGGAGGAAAGACCGGCCCCCAGAGAGAGTACACACCGCCTGTTGTCGGAAGAAGGGAAGCTGCTTGCAACATTAGAACAACCAATCTACACGATCGGAAAAAAACGGGGAGAAACGGATCTGGTATTGAATGATCAGTCGATCAGTCGTCTGCATGCAAGGATCATAAAGGAAACAGATGGGTATTATCTTGAAGATATGAATTCCACAAACGGTACATTTAAGAACGGATTACAACTGCAGCCTTATGAGAGGCGAAAGTTGGAAGAAGGAGATGAGATTACATTGGGTAAAATCACGGTAATCTACCGGTAGGCAGTGTGCAGCCCCCCCTTTTTGTTGACGGAGTAATATAAACAGTGGTACATTTGAAATACAATACCGGATGGAGAGAACATTGAGAGGAGCAATGAAGGTGAAAAGGCTTCGTAATGTACCCTGGGTAAGCGGAATGCTTGTGGTGATCAATGTAATTGTGTTCCTGATGTGTACTTTTTCGGGAAATGTGTTATATAATAAAGGCGAACTGGATGTAGTCAGTGTATTGGCCGGTAAACAGTACGGCAGGCTTTTGTGGGCAATGTTTTTGCACGCGGGCATAGAGCATATTTTTAATAATATGGTCCTCCTGTTTTTTCTGGGGGCCATGATTGAGAAGGTGACAGGTCATGTCACGTTTCTGGTGCTTTATTTTCTGTCCGGAATCGGAGGGAATTTATGCTCACTGCTGGTAAAGCTTCTGCAGATGGATTATTCGGCATCTGTAGGTGCCAGCGGAGCCATCTTTGGACTGGACGGAGTACTGCTTGCCTGGATTTTGCTGGATCGGCAATCTATGCCGGATGTGACACCCAAACGGGTGATTCTGATGATAGCATTATCTCTGTACAGTGGTTTTACTGCACAAAATATTGACAATGCGGCACATGTGGGCGGACTGGTGACCGGATTCCTGGCGGGACTTTTGTTTTGCGCGTTCAGGAAACACAGAAGACAGAAGAAAACGAAAGAGGTGTGGACTTGAATATCAACATTTACTATGGCGGACGAGGAATCATTGATGATCCTACGATCTATGTGATCAATAAGATGCAGGAAGTGCTGGAAGAGTTGCGGGTGCATGTGGAGAGATACAATCTTTATGATGGAAAGACCAATATTACGACATTGCCACAGACGCTGAAAGAGGCAGACGGAATTATTCTGGCAACGACAGTGGAGTGGTACGGTATCGGTGGCTATATGCAGCAGTTTCTGGATGCCTGCTGGCTGTATGGGGATAAAGAGACGATCGCGGGAATTTATATGTGTCCGGTCGTGATGTCTACCACCTACGGAGAGAGAGAAGGCAAGCTCAGTCTTGCGGCGGCCTGGGAGATTCTGGGAGGATTGCCCTGCAGCGGCATATGCGGATATATAGAGAATACAGTAACGTTGGAGATGAACGGACAGTACGGCCAGATCATTGAGAAAAAGGCTGAGAACATGTACCGTACTATCAACCAGAAGATTGCCAGTTTCCCAGCCAGCAATAAAGTGATGCGTCAGAAAGTAACGATCCCCAAGGCAATCAACCTGACACCGCAGGAGACAGAACAGTTGTCGGAATATGTATCGGATGATACGTTTGTACAGCGACAGAAGGAAGATATTCAGGAATTGACTTCCATGTTCCGGGGTATGTTGGATAACAGCGGAACGGATAATGAACAGGAATATCTGGAAGAGTTCCGAAAAGTTTTTGTACCGCAGCCTGGTTTTGAAGCAAGATATGTTATTAATATAGAAGAAAAGAAGAATCCTCTGTGGATCGCTATTGGCAGTGGCGCACTGGAATGCGGATACGGTGAGACGGAGAAGCCGGATGTGGAGATGCAGATGAATCGTGCTGCCATGGAAGATATTGTGAACGGACGAATGACCTTCCAGAGGGCGTTTATGTCAGGCATTATGAAGCGAATGAAGGGAGATTTCCGAATTCTCAGAACACTGGATCAGATGTTTCCCTTTGAAGAAAATAATAGATAGGAGCAAAACGATGAAAAAGGAAGATTGTATTTTCTGTAAAATTGCAAACGGAGAGATCCCTTCCAAGACATTATACGAAGACGGGGATTTCAGAGTAATCTTGGATCTGGGACCGGCTACCAGAGGACATGCGCTGATCCTGCCCAGGGAGCATGCGGATAATCTCTATGAACTGCCGGAGGATACAGCGGCAAAAGTATTTGTTCTTGCAAAAAAGATGGCAACAAAGATGACAGAGAAATTACATTGCGATGGTCTCAATATCGTACAGAATAATGGAGAGGCTGCCGGACAGACCGTTCGCCATTTTCATATGCATTTGATTCCCCGTTATGAGAATGATGGACAGCATATTTTATGGAATCCCGGGAAAAGTACACCGGAAGAACTGGAAGAGATTCGCAAAACCATTACCGAATAACAGGGAGAAACCATGAGAACAGTAGATGTAGCTACTTTGACGCAAAATATCAAAGAAATGTGCATAGAGGCCAATCATTTCTTATCTGATGACATGAAGACGGCATTTACAAAAGCGGAACAGCAGGAAAAAGCACCTTTGGGGAAGCAGATCCTGCAACAGTTGCAGCAGAATATGGATATTGCAGGCAAGGACATGATTCCCATCTGTCAGGATACCGGAATGGCGGTTGTATTTCTGGAAGTGGGTCAGGATGTGCATCTGACAGGGGGCAATGTGGAAGATGCCGTCAACGAAGGTGTCAGACAGGGATATGTGGACGGTTATCTGCGAAAATCTGTGGTGAAGGATCCCATTTACCGGGAGAATACGAAGGATAATACACCCGCGATCATTCATTATAGTATTGTTCCGGGGGATCGTGTCAGGATAACCGTGGCACCAAAGGGATTTGGCAGTGAGAATATGAGCAGAGTATTTATGCTCAAGCCAGCAGACGGAATAGAAGGCGTGAAGAACGCAATCCTGACGGCGGTAAAGGATGCAGGACCGAATGCGTGCCCTCCTATGGTGGTCGGAGTGGGCATTGGCGGTACTTTTGAAAAATGTGCATTGATGGCGAAGAAAGCATTGACACGTCCGGTGGATGAACATTCGGAGATACCCTATGTGAGGGAACTGGAAGAAGAGCTGCTGGAGAAGATTAATAAAACAGGCATCGGACCGGGAGGACTGGGCGGATCAACCACAGCACTGGCGGTCAATATTAATACATATCCCACACATATAGCGGGATTGCCGGTAGCTGTAAACATCTGTTGCCATGTCAATAGGCATGCAGTTAGAGAGATCTGAAGTAAAGATGTCCGGATATTATAATAATTGGAGTGTAAGCGACATGGATAAATATGTAAAAGTACCTCTCAGCGATGAAGATGCCCGCTCTCTGAAATCAGGAGATTATGTATATCTGACAGGGACCATCTATACAGCCCGGGATGCGGCGCACAAGAGAATGCAGGAAGTTCTGGACAGGGGAGAAACACTTCCTATAGGAATGAAAAATAACGTAATCTACTATATGGGACCGTCTCCGGCGAGAGAAGGCCGTCCTATAGGGTCTGCAGGCCCGACAACAGCCAGCAGAATGGATAAATATGCACCGGGATTATTGGATCTGGGACTGAAGGGGATGATCGGAAAAGGAAAAAGGTCACAGGCAGTCCGGGATGCCATTGTAAGAAACGGAGCGGTATACTTTGCAGCCGTAGGTGGTGCAGGAGCACTTTTGTCCCGCACAATTACCTCTTCTGAGGTCATTGCATATGATGATCTTGGAACAGAAGCTATCCGTAAACTGACCGTAAAGGACTTTCCTGCGATTGTAGTAATTGATGCAGAAGGTAATAACCTGTATGAAACGGCGGTAAAAGAATACAACGAAGAGTAGACTGGGGCGGACTATGTATAGAATCATACTGATGGTGGTAAGACTGTTCTATAAGGTGCCGTATTATCTGATTCGGATATGGTGGCTGGGAACCAGAAAGAATTTTGACCTGGAAAAGAACTATGCATTTATCAAAAAGGTAACAAAAGCGGCAAACCGTGCCGGAAGAGTAACCATAGAGAGCTATGGTGTGGAAAATATTCCGAAAGAAAACGGGTTTATCTTTTTCCCAAATCATCAGGGAATGTTTGATGCACTTGTGTTTCTGGAGTCCTGCCCGGTTCCTTTCTCTGTAGTCTATAAGAAAGAAGTAAGCAATGTAATCCTGTTAAAACAAGTATTTCGGGCATTGCACGCGATTGCCATAGACAGAGAAGACATTAAGCAATCGCTTCAGGTGATCAATCAGATGACAGAAGAAGTAAAGCAGGGCAGAAACTTTCTGATCTTCCCGGAAGGAACCAGAAGCCGTATGGGAAATCAACTGCTTCCATTTAAGGGAGGAACATTCAAAAGCGCAGTCAGAGCAAAGTGCCCCATTGTACCATGTGCTCTGATTGATTCTTACAAACCGTTTGATGAGAAGTCCATAGCTCCGGTTACGGTAAAGCTGATCTATTTACCGCCAATCTGTTATGAAGAGTATAAACAGTTGAAAACACCGGAGATTGCGGACATTGTAAAAACGAAGATTGAAGAAGCTATTCGGCAATATTCATAAACAATATCTACAATTAGGAAAATAATAAAAAAAGCAATTGACAAAAGCATAGAGCTTATGTATAATAACTTTTGCGTCACGAAATGACGCCAATAACATATTGGTAGAGACGATGTTCGGTTCATGGAGAAATACTCAAGAGGCTGAAGAGGCGCCCCTGCTAAGGGTGTAGGTCGGGC
>ERZ772937.54-NODE-54-length-101302-cov-11.311081_pt1 | contig 101302 bp, 105 predicted proteins | sample MGYA00512113_ERZ772937 | MGnify/ENA primary metagenome ERZ772937 (study PRJEB29015, sample SAMEA2737649) | human gut metagenome | biome: human gut; feature: human-associated habitat; material: faeces | place: China | collected 2012 ... | reverse complement strand
CCTGACTGGTCACTGGTTCTGACTCAGTAGGTTCTATTGGACCACAACTACTCACCACTAATGTGATGAGTAGTGTGTAAATTGCTGTTCTTCTCATTTACTCTTCTTGTCTTTTGATGCCAAATATACAAAGAAAGCAATGATTAGTATGATTGTTATAATATCTTCTGTACTTATCATCTCTTCCTCCTGTATTTATTGAACTCCTTTGTTGCTTTTACTCTGTTGACAAATTTGATGACAGTTAAACTGTTTTCACCAACTATAGTTACCTGCCATTCAAAGGCATGAGTACCTGATAGAACAATTGTTCTGCCGAGCATATCCACTATGGACATTCTTATGCAAGTGTTGCAATTCTCTCGGTGAAATGTATGTTTCTTGGACATTTGTTTGAAAGTTTGATTGATTGATTGTTGTTTGTTAATTGAAGCACATGATGGATTTGAACCATCATATTATTAAGTACTATACCTCAATAATGTTTTCCATTAAACTAATGTGCTTTGTAGTTCTCTTGATTAATCCTGTAAAGATAGAAGGTCAGACTTTATCCAAGACAATATTATTATATAATGTATGTCTCTTTAGTCTCCATTACCTATTTAATGCACTGAACATAAACCTGTGCCACTTTACTACATCATATTTTATTTTACTACACAATATTGGATACACAGTTCACAATCTTACTCATTACTTGTTTCTGGGTTCTAAGTTGAGTCTATTCCTTTCCACTCACTAAGCTATTGATGTATTCTGAGTGATGAAATCACCCTTTTAATCTCACACAGTCCTTGGAGGTGTATGTATCTTTACTTCCCAGCTAACTTTCATTAAGTCATGCTCCTCAGTAGTCTAAATAAGAAATAATGTATGACTAATCAGTGATTATAGGATTATTAGTTTGTTCTCTCACACATTTAGCCCTGTGTTTGGTGTCTTTTGCTACTATTATTCACAAATAAACTGGGCAATATTGTGCATTGGGGTGATATTTAATCAGGTTATCAATAGTTTGATTTTGTGTTGCACTCAGTAAATTTAGCTATACATTACAGATTGATGGTGATTTGTTGATGATTCAAATTGGCAAAGTAGTGAGGGGTTTTGCATTACTACCTTCACCTGACTACAGCACTGCATAAGTTCAATTTATAAGGTGAACCAGTTTCATTCAGTTCACAGACTTAATTAATTGAATCATAAAACATTGCACACAATCTATCAATGCTCAAGACTATTAATGCTCAAAGAAATAAAAAGAGGATAAAGTGCATTCCACACTCTATCCCCTAATTACTCTTGTGCAGTAATATAATCTACTGAACATTCTCATTCCACACTGAACTTTTGTAGCACAAACCTATTAATGCTCAGAGGTTTAATACTATTAATGCTCAGAGGAATGAAAAGGGTGCATAGCACCCTTCCCTTAGAAGGATGCCAGCACAGGTGCACCACCCTGACCTTCCTCATGCAGAAGCCAGAATGACTGACCATCAGAGCCAGTGACATTGCTCAACATAGGATGCTGAGGAATGCCCTTCACTGCCACAGCACCAGTCTTGGCACCATAAGTGAAGAAGAGCTTGTTGGTCTTGGGATTCTGCTTCACATCAATGCGTGAAACATTCATTGTTGCTTTGAACTGTTCAACAGTCAGGGTCTCATTGAAAATCAGATTTCTTTCCATAATGATAAAAATTTGAATGTTAATAAATATGTTTATGCTGGGGGTAAGGACCCCACTGGCTAAGTGATGGGGGAGGTGAGGTTGGAGTATCCACCACTCATAGAAGTATAATAGAAAAAGGTATAGGGGGTGTTTTATATATGGAAAACCACTTATAGAAATAAGTGGACTTCAAAAAAAAATCAGAAAAAAAAAATATTCTATTTAGGGTCTTGCACATGTCATTTATTTTACTTATCTTTGCACCGTAGATATAGAGATATGCCTATATGACTTCCATTACACTTATTAAGGCTAAGTTACATGGAACAGAAGTTGGGTTGTAGTCCTCACTTTATATAGAGGATAAGTTGTCCCCAATACTACAAAAACTGCTACTTTATAAGTTAGATTGTGTGAGCAAGCATATCTGAGAAAAGGCACAGGGAATCACACTTTAGGGGGTAAGGAACGGGTCTAATGAAATAAGTAGTTAAAGAGGGGTACAAGCAATTGTGGTCTTGAAGAGTTATGGTAGCTCTAAGGGACTTATTATATCTTAAAGATAATAGAGATGGATATTAAGAAGACAATTAAAGAATCTTTGAAGTGGATATGGCAATTTCCACAGAACATGTTAGCTGTATGTCTTGAAGGTATATTGTGTAATGCAGCTACAAGAGGTGTTAAAGAAGATGGCAATCAGATAATATGGTGTGATGTATTGCCTTCACCTATGTCATTAGGTGATTATCTATTCATGCCTACTGATGCTACTAAGGAAAGTATAGAGCATGAATATGGTCATAGTAGACAATCTGATATACTTGGACCATTGTATCTGATAGTCATTGGAATACCTTCAGTAATACATAACATTGTACATGCTGTATGTAGTAAATTAGGTCTCAATTGGGATTATTACAAATTTTATACTGAGCATTGGTTAATGGGTAATAGTGATTAATAGCTTGTTTTGATAAACAGCACTCAAAATCAATCTTAATACTACTCTTCCTGACAATGCAGTAAACACTGATAATGAGAGAGTTATAAAATAGTTGATAAAATAATTCCTTAAAGATTTGCATATCTCAAAAATTTTACTTATCTTTGCAGTGCAATTAAGGATAAAAAGGATATGCAAAACAATAATGGGCAACTAATTGAAGGTACATAAAGATTGGTTTTGGTTGGTAATTTAGTGTTAGAAGGAATACCACTTGAACCATTGTGTTAAGTAGTATTCCTTTTTCTTTTTATATTGCTGTTTGGTGTAATGGTAGTCACATAAGATTTTGGCTCTTATAGTAGAGGTTCGAGTCCTCTAACAGCAACAATAAATGCCCTCTTAGTATAATGGATAATGCAAGGGTCTTCTAAGCCTTTAATGGGGGTTCGATTCCCTCAGGGGGTACATAAATGTTGGGTTAGAATAGGTGGTCAGTTCATCAGACTTTCAATCTGAAGAGAGGAGTTCAAGTCTCCTACCCAATACTAAATGGTGTCATCTGCTAAATGGTGAGGCAACCAGTCTCTCAAACTGGAAATCTGAGTTCAATTCTCAGTGACACTACATATTATAGGGTGTGTAGCATAGTGGTTAATGTGCCTGACTGTCAATCAGGAGATTGGGGTTCAATTCCCCCACATCCTGCCAATGGAGGGGTAACTCAGTGGGACTGGGAACTGTCTTGAAAACAGATTGAGCAGTAAAATGCTTGGGGGTCGGGACCTCATTCCTCCGCATGTTCTTTGAAAGGCTGATTAATGGAGAGTAAACCACTGAGGCAGTGGACTTACCTGCTAAGTAATGTGTGCTGTAAAAGGCATTTGTTTCGAGTACAATGCTCTCCGCAAATATAGAGTAGTAGGGTAATTGGTTAGCCCCCTGCATTTGGGATGCAGTGATATTGCAAGTTCGAGTCTTGTCTACTCTACTAATGGGGTTTGTGGTGTAATTGGCTAACACACTTCTTTTGCAAAGAAGAGTTTAGGGTTCAAGTCCCTCATTCTCCACTCATTGTTTTCATGTTTTCATAATGTTAGAGCTTTTGCTTTGGACACTCTTTTGGGCAGTTAGAGATTAAAGAAACTGCCTTCATTGCTCCTTAGTTCAGTGGTTCAGAATGTCTGTTTTACACACAGAAGGTCATTAGTTCGATTCTAATAGGAGCAACTAATAATGGGTTGTTAGCTCAATGGTAGAGCAGGGGACTGTTAATCCTCAGGCTGTAGGTTCGAGTCCTACACTTCCCGCAAGAACTTTTGCAAGAAGTTCAGTCAAGTAGCTTGCAATACTTGATGCCATCATTTCTGAAAAGTCTCTGAGTGCAATAAGGAGACATAATCACATGATTTGATGTTTCTTCCGCAGGTTGGAGAAGTAGTTATCTTGCCCCACTCATAATGGGGGGAACAGTGGTGCAAATCCACTACCTGCAACTAAATTAGGGTGTAGTTCAATTGGTAGAACACTGGTCTCCAAAACCAGCAGTTGTGGGTTCAAGTCCTGCCACCTTAGCTAAAATGGGCATGTCTTCTAATTGGTCAGGAAGCTTGACTGATATTCAAGTAATGAAGGTTCGAGTCCTTACTTGCCCACTTATATTCTGATGTATTTCAATGGTAGAAAGCTGCTCTCATAAGGCAGTAGTTGATAGTTCGAGTCTATCCATCAGAACTGTGTCTGTAGCTTAATGGTAGAGCTTTGGATTGTGGCTCCAAATTGTGTGGGTTCAAGTCCCATCAGACACCCCAATATACTGGTATAGCATAATGGTTAGTGCAGGAGTCTTATACACTCAAGATGAAGGTTCAAGTCCTTATACCAGTACTATCTTGGAGTACCTGAGTGGTCTAAGGGCACAGACTGCAAATCTGATGATTCGTGGGTTCAAATCCCACCTCCAAGTCTTATAAGCTCCTATAGCTGAATTGGTTAAAGCACCTGTCTCTTAAACAGGGGACTCAAGGTTCGAGTCCTTGTGGGAGCACATATTCCCTCAAAGCATTGTTGGTGGATGCTCTGGACTTTTAATCCTGAGAGTAAGGTTCGATTCCTTATGAGGGAACTTATTATGGGGGTGCTGCTCAGATGGTGGATGGGCACTGGTCTGTAAAACCAGCACATTAGAAACTCAGTAGGTCCGAATCCTACCACTCCCACTTCAATAGAAATTTTTGTCCTTGACTTATGGAAGGTGATGCAGGTAGAGATGCAAATAAGTCAATATGGAGACTTGGTGTAGGTGGTTATTGCACGGCAGTCTGAAAAACTGTAGGCTTGTGGTTCAATTCCCAGAGTCCCCACATAATGCTCCTGTGGTGGAATTGGAATACACACTGACCTCAAAAGTCAGGGCTTGAAATAGAGATTAAGAGTTCGACTCTCTTCAGGAGCACAATATGCCCTCTTGGTGGAATTTGGTAGACACACCAGTCTTAGAAACTGGGATGAAGTAATAGTAGTGTGTGAGTTCGAGTCTCACAGAGGGTACAAATAATTGAAAAATAATTAGCATTTTATTTGCATATTCCAAATAAAATACTTACCTTTGCATTATCAAATAAACAATAAAGCTTATGTATGGTGATGATATGTTATTGACACCACTTGAAACAATGAAACAAGAAGACCCTAATATGAATCCTTCCGAGTTCTTTATTAGCTTCTTGAATAGACTTGAAGGGTGGAAAACAAAGTGTAAAAACTTGCATTGGGCAGCACCTAAGAAGAATATACATGTATATCTTGATGAATTTCTGAGCATACTTTCAGACTATCAAGACAGTCTTGCAGAAGGATACATGGGAATACTTGGTAAGATGCAACCTAATGTTATAAAAGGTACTCCAAGTGATACTCTTAATGCTATAGACTTCATAAATGAAGTAAGAGGTGCTACTGTAGTATTCTATGATAAGATACCACAGGAGACTGTATATAAAGGTATTACTTCAGAGTGTGAGACATTCATTCAGAATATTAATAAGTATAAGTATCTATTTGAACTTTGTGATATTAGACCTTATTAATATATAATGGCTCAATGGTGGAACTGGCATACACAAGGGACTTAAAATCCCTCGCCCTTTAGGGATTGAGGGTTCAAATCCCTCTTGAGCTACAATGGCTTCTTCTTTCAATGGTTAGGAAACTGGCTTTGTAACCCAGTAATGTCAGTTCGATTCTGACAGAAGCCTCAACAAGTTAGTAAAAGCTGTATTCCATTCAGTGAGAGGCTAACACTCCTTAGTCCAATGGAAACCCCAAAGTGAGCTGACACTATAACAAGCTGGATATGGGTGGAATGTGAAGGAGGGTGCAAGTTAAGGTGAAACCTTGCAATGCCAAAGTACCAGATGCAAATCTTTGGCTTTATGTAGGTATGGTGTTAGTGGTTAGCATATGACATTGCCAATGTCAAGGGGCTGGTTCAAATCCAGTTATCTACTCAAATGCAGGTATAGTATAAAGGTCAGTATGTGACACTTCCAATGTCAATGTGACAGTTCGAGTCTGTCTATCTGCACTAAACATCGCGGGGAGAATTGGTATTCAATCCAGTCTCATAAGCTGGACTCCGTAGGTTCAATTCCTACCTCCGCAACTAATTTTAGTTAAGCTATGGAAGAAATTGAGAAGAGCAAAATGGTAAGAACTAAGAAGGTTTCTGAAACCAATGTGGTTCACCAAATTATGACTGCAATGGCAGCTAATACAATTAGGGAGATTGTAAAAACTGCTAATGAGGAAGGGGTAAAAAGAGAAGACATTGTTTCCCTTCTGAAGGAAAATGGTCAATTTGTGTTAGTGTACTACAAGTAATAACATAACATTGTGAAATATGGAAGAGCAGAAGAAAATTGAAAGAGACCTGATGAGTCAAGAAGAGTTTGAGGATTATATCTCAAAAGGTATCATAGTTCTACACTTGATTACCTATGATGGAGTTCATAGATTTAAGTCAGTTAGAAGAGCTATGAGAAGAGGACATGTGACTGCTGAGGGTATTGTAATGCCAAGAAGACCTTTCAATAATAGAGCTAATACAAGCAAAAGGAAAGGGGTACACAGTAGAAGTACTAATGAGTTAAAGAAGAAGATTTATGGACAACTTAAACAATACCAAAGAAGAGCATCCTAAGGAATACTATGATGCAGTTCCAGTGGTCTATTGTAAGAATTGTCTCTCATTAAAAGTCATGGTCCTTAATGATAAGGTAGACTACTGTGATGAATGTGGATGTACTGATACAGACTCTACAGATATAGAGTCTTGGAGGGAGATGTATAAAAAGAAGTATGGTAAACCTTTTTAATAAATAATAAAATGGAAGAGAAGAAAGAAGCAAAAGTAGAAATGAAGCCTACTCCTGAGGCTGCAAGACCTGAAAAGATGTCTTATGAGCAACTTGAAAACATTGCTCATCAGTTGAGCAACCAAGCAAAGCAACTGTATGCAAAATTGCAGGAAGCCAACATGGTTAATATGTTCAAGAGACTTGATTACCTGTTCAAGGTAGTGGAGAATGCACATGCCTTTAGTGAGGAGTTTGTGGCTAAGTGTGTGGCTGAGATTGAAGACCTGATGACAGTTCCTGAGACTGAGGAGGAGACAGAAGATAAACCTGAAGAGTAAACTGAACTATTATGAATAAGAAGGCTAACAATATAGTTAGGATTCCTACTTCATTAAATGGTAAGTTCTTTAGATATTGGTTTGAGTTCTTAGAGCCTTTTCATAAATTAACTGATAGAGAGATTGATGTAATCACAAGCTTCGTAAAGCAAAGATATGAACTCAGTAAAGTTATTAAGGATAATGACATTCTTGATAAGGTTACAATGAGTGAAGATACTAAAAGGAAGGTAAGGGAAGAGTGCAATATCACTCTTCCTCACTTCCAAGTGATTATGGGAAAACTGAGAAAGAATAAAGTCATAGTTGATGGTAAGATAAACCCAAGATTTATCCCAAACATTGATGAAGAGACTGGTACTTTCCAACTATTGTTACTTTTTGAATTGAAATGAATTATCCTGATATAATTGGTAAGGTCTCACAAGAGATGGATATACCACTTGAAGTGGTAGACACAGCCTACAAATCTTATTGGAAGTTCATAAAACAAACTATACAGTCCTTACCATTAAAGGATGATATTAGTGAAGAGGAATTTGCTAAACTAAGAACAAATTTCAATATTCCATCATTAGGCAAATTAACTTGTACATTTGACAGGATGATGGGTGTTAAGAAAAGATTCAAATATATTAAGAGATTAAGAGAAAATGCTGAAAGTTAAAAAGATAAAACCCATGTTCACTGCACTTATCACTACAATGGATAAGTATGAGGAGGATGTAAGAACATCTGGAGGATTGCTTGATGTAACTAAGCAACAAGGTGGACTAAAGGAATATCAGACTGTACTTGCAATTGGTAGTTCAGTAAGAGATATTAAAGTTGGAGATTTGGTTTGTGTAAACCCTACAAGATTTGCTGTCAAGCAACATCAGGCAGGCACACTTAAAGATGGTGTAGTTACTGACAATCCTGTAGTAAAGTATAACTTTGATGTGATTGAGATGGATGGTAAGCAATGTCTTCTACTTCAGGATAGAGATATTGATTTCATAATTGAGGAATATGAAGAGGTTCCAGACCCAACTCCTTCAACCTTGATTAAGCCAGAAGAGAAGAAGCTGATTGTATAATTATAGGAGAGCCTGTTGGGAAAATTAAACCTGACAGGCTCTTTTTCTTTTATTTTAGTTATGATAAGATTGTTCAAATATGAGGGTTATAAAATGGTAATTGAGCCTGAGGCTCTACTATTGAAGCCCTTCAAACAGATATGGCAAAGAGATAGGTCTCAGAATAAGGATAAGGCTATGATGGAATTAGGCTTTATTTATTTCTTCTGTGACCCAAGAAGTGATTATCAGTATCTTACTGATGAGGAACAGAGAAAGCAAGCTATTAAGGAAGGTGAGGGATTACCTGAGAAATGGGAACCTGATAAAGTAGTATTGGCTGCTATGGAATTTTATAACAGCTTCAAGCCTACTTCTGCTCTTCTTCTTGAAGACACAAGATATGCAGTTGATAAATTAAGGAAACTGTTGAGAGACATAGACCTTACACAAACAGATGACAAGGGTAAGCCTATATATACACTGAATACAATTACAGCTACTATCAAACAAGTTCCATCACTTGTGAAGGATTTGGATGATGCTGAAAAAGCTATAGCCAAGGAGTCTATGGTAGCTGGTAAGATGAGAGGTCAAGGAGAGAAGACAATAATGGAAGATGGACTAAACATTTAAGGTATGAAAGCAGAAGATATTATAGAAGGACTTAACAGGTCTATTGAAGATAAGAGAGATGCACTCAAGATAAAGACTACTGGACATCTTGTACTTCAGAGGACTGTAAAGCCACATCAAACATTCAAAGCATATAAGGAATATGAGTCTGTGATATGGTTTGTAAAAGGTGGCAAGAAGTATAGAGTAATAACAGTAAAGGAGACTGCAAAAGTCCTTGATGGTCAGGAGGAGACTATGATAAGAAGGATGAATGTAGAACTTAGTAGGCTGATATTCAATTGGATAGGCTCTAATTTCTATGAACAGGTTGTAAAGGGAGAGTACAATGGATATATTGATGAATAAGTATCAAACTCAAATAACTGATGAGTTACTTAGTGGATTGCCACAAGAAGTACAAGACCAGTTATTAGACATAATCAATAATGTAGAGTTTGTTAAGAGATTGATTTCTCCTGCAAGACAGTATGCCAAAGACAGACCAAGAGACTCACAAGGTAGAATAATAGTGGACTTAGTTAATCCTCATATTCTTGAGGATATGGATTACTTCAGACCTACTGCACTTCACTATAAGAAGTATGGGTGTTTTACAAGTCTAAGACCTAATGCCAATCCTAATAGTGAGTATGGTAAATGGATTAGACAGGAGAGAGATAGATGTTGGAATGGATATGTAAGAGAGTCTGATGGTGAGTGGGTTACAGGACCTCTTTACTTCTATATGAATTACTGTCCTATTATACAATCAAAGATTAGGAAAGGTACTAAGCAGGCAGATAGAATTGTGGACTTCCCTGAAATGTGGGAAGGTATTTATTGGAGATTTCATTATATGGAACAAGCCAGAAGTGGTGGTCTATATAATGACTTCTTAGGTGGTAATCATGGTGCAGAGTTAGCCTCCAGAGGTAAATCAAAGTCCTATTCAATGGCTTCAATTCTTACTCATAACTTTGTATTAGGTGAGAATAGTACAGCCTGTGAAGAGATTGTATCTATTGCTACAGCCTATCAGAAAGAGTACTTGACAAAGGATGGTGTACTTAATAAATTTGTCTCAATGGCTAATTTCTGTGCTGAACATACCCAGTTCCCAAGAAAGAGGCTTAAATCATCTCTTCAAGACATGGTTTGGAAAATGGGATATAAGGATTTGGAGCTTGATATTGAGAAGGGTACACAAAACTCAGTATTGGGAGTATCATCAAAAGATGATGAGTCCAAATTAAGAGGTAAGAGAGCTGCATTTATTGGTATTGAAGAGTTTGGTACATTTCCAAGATTGATTGATTTGTACAATGTAATGCTTCCTTCTGTACAGGATGGTGATTATGTGTTTGGTCTTATGTACCTACAAGGTACTGCTGGTGATAATGAATCAGACTTTGCTGGTGCTCAGGAGATTATGTATAACCCAAGGGGTTATAATATGTATGCTTTGCCTAATGTGTATGATAAAAACAACCAAGGTAAAAGATACTTTGTATTCTTCTTTCCGGGATATATCAATAGAAAAGGATGCTATAATAGAGATGGTGTATCTGATGTAGTACAGGCACTGATTGAGATATTGATGAATAGATATAGGGTTAAGTATAATTCTACTGACCCCAATACTGTAATCAAGACTATTGCTGAGGTTCCTATTACTCCTGCTGAAGCTATTGTAAAGACTGGTGTTAATATGTTCCCAGTAACTGACCTTACTGAAAGATTAGGTCAATTGGATTCTAACCCAAGAGAGTATGATGATGTATATGTAGGTGATTTAGCTATTAATGGTAGTAAGGAGGTGGAATTTAAGCCTACTTCAGACCAGCCTATAAGAGAATTTCCACATAAGGATAATAAGATAGAGGGTGCTATTGAGATATATAAGCTGCCTGAGAAAGATAGGTCAGGCAGAGTATTTGATAATAGATACATATTAGGGTGTGACCCCTATGATGATGATGAGTCAAATACTATGTCTCTTGGTTCTGTATATGTGCTTGATTTATGGACTGACAAGGTAGTAGCTGAGTACACAGGTAGACCATTATTTGCAGATGACTTCTATGAGATTTGCAGAAAGATGTGTCTATTCTACAATGGCAGAATGAATTATGAAAATAACAAGAAGGGATTATTTGCATACTTCTCAAAAATGAATTGCCTGTATCTGCTTACTGATGTACTTGACTTCTTGAAAGACAAAGATATGGTCAAGGGTAGCTCCTATGGAAATAAGGCTAAAGGTACTAATGCTACAGCAGCTATAAATGCTTATGCAAGAAACCTATTAAGGTCTTGGCTATTAAGACCAGTTCCTGTAATACAAACAATTGATGGTGAAGACCAAGAAGTAATGATTCCCAATCTATATACTTTGAGGTCAAGAGCATTGATAAAAGAGCTTATACTGTACAATTCAGAAGGTAACTTTGATAGAATCTCATCTATGGGTATGCTTATGTTGCTTAGGGAAGATAAGATGATTCTCTATAAGGGTGAGGTAAGCAAGAGTAAGGAGGAGGATGCCTCTGCTTCATACTTAGGCAATGACCCTTTCTTTAAGACCAACTATGATGCAAGATTCAAACAGTAAATTTAGCAAAAATAGATGTGGATACTTAATAAATCACTTATATCCTTGCACAAGTGAAGATTTTTACTTACTTTTGCAGGAAATAAAATGAATCAATATGTCTGAATTAATAAATTTACCACCACAACAACTGCCTTTTAGTAAGAAGAACAAGGCTTGGAGAAAGAGGCACTTGGATTGGGCAGACAGCAAGACTTTCTTTAATTATAGTCTTGTGAGAAAATCTGTGATTCATAAGAAGATTAACTATGACTTGTTGAATGGCAAGCTTCATATGACAGACTTGGAGCTTGTTCTGAACCCTGAGAACATAAAAGCTGGTTTTGTACCTGATAGAATACAACACTATCCTATCATGAATAGTAAACTAAATGTTCTTAGAGGCGAAGAATCAAAGAGAGTATTTGACTATAGAGTAGTGGTTACTAACCCTAATGCCATCTCTGAGATTGAGAACAACAAGAAAGGAGAATTGCTTCAAAGACTCCAGCAGCTTATAGCTGATACATCACAGTCAGAAGAGGAGTTTAACCAAGAGCTTGAGAAACTAAATGATTATTATACCTATGAGTGGCAAGACATGAGAGAGATTAGGGCAAATGCCCTTCTTAATCATTATGTAAAAGAGTATAATATTCCTCTGCTGTTCAATAATGGCTTTATGGATGCTATGGCTGTGGGGGAGGAGATATATCAATGTGATATAGTAGGTGGAGAGCCTGTTATTGAGAGACTTAATCCATTGAAGGTGAGAATCTTCAAGTCTGGGTATTCTAATAGGATAGAAGATGCAGACATGATTATTATAGAGGACTATTGGAGTCCGGGAAGAGTAATAGATACTTACTATGATGTATTAAGTAAGAAAGACATGGAATATATAGAAAAACTGCCTGACCATGTTGGTCAAGCCTCTGTAGATTCTATGGATAACATTGATGAGAGATTTGGGTATGTGAATAATCACATGGTAGGAGAAGAGATAAGTACTGATGGATTCTATTTTGACCCATTCAATTTATTCTCAGACTCCATCTCAAATTCCCTTCTTCCTTATGACTTAGCTGGCAACCTTAGAGTACTTAGAGTATATTGGAAGTCAAGAAGAAGAATCAAGAAGGTTAAATCTTATGACCCAGAGACAGGAGAAGAAGTATATAACTTCTATCCTGAGACTTACATCATTGATAAAGATGCTGGAGAAGAGGAACAGATTTTCTATATAAATGAGGCTTGGGAAGGTACAAAGATTGGTACTGATATTTATGTGAATATGAGACCAAGAGTTGTACAATACAATAGGCTGTCAAACCCATCAAGATGTCACTTTGGTATTATAGGTTCTATATACAACCTCAATGACAGTAGACCATTCTCTCTTGTAGATATGATGAAGCAGTATAATTACTTGTATGATGCTATTCATGATAGACTGAATAAGATGATGGCTAAGAACTGGGGAAAGATACTGAAGCTTGATTTAGCAAAGATACCTAAAGGATGGGATGTTGAAAAGTGGATGTATTATGCAAAGGCTAATGGTCTTGCAGTTGAAGACAGCTTTAAGGAAGGTAATATAGGTGCTTCTACTGGTAAACTTGCTGGTGCTCTTAATAATGCCTCTTCTGGAGTAATTGATGCTGAGTTTGGAAATTCAATTCAGCAACAAATCAATCTCCTTGAATTTATCAAGATGGAGATGTCAGAAGTAGCAGGTATTACAAGACAGAGAGAAGGTCAGGTAAGTAATAGAGAGACAGTAGGTGGAGTTGAAAGAGCTACATTACAGTCTTCACATATTACAGAATGGTTGTTTGTACAGCATGATGATGTAAAGAGAAGAGTCTTAGAATGTTTCCTTGAGACTGCCAAAATAGCCCTTAAAGGAAGAAGTAAGAAGTTCCAGTATATACTATCTGATAATTCCATAAAGATTATGGATATAGATGGTGATGAATTTGCTGAAGCTGATTATGGATTGATAGTGGATAATAGTCAAGGTGTTCAAGAGTTATCTCAGAAACTTGATGTATTAGCACAAGCAGCACTTCAAAACCAGACTCTGTCATTCTCAACTATTATGAAGTTATACAGTTCAAGCTCTCTTGCAGAAAAACAGAGACTTGTAGAGAAAGATGAACAAGCTATACAAGAAAGAAATGCTCAAGCACAGCAACAGCAATTGGAGTCTCAACAGCAGATTGCACAAATAGAGGCTGAGCAGAGACAAGCTGAACTTCAACAGAAAGAACAGGCTAATATCAGAGATAATGAGACTAAACTCATGATAGCTCAAATACAAGCTAACAATAAAGATGATGATGGTATTGTAGAGCAAGAATTTTCTGAGGAAGCCAAGGCAAATCTAATGGAGAAAATGAGAGAGTTCAATGAAAGATTAAAACTTGATAGAGATAGGCTAAATCATGATAAGAAAAAGCATGAGGATGAAATATCTGTAAAAAGACAAGCATTAAGAAAGAAAACAGTAAATACTAAGTAATATGATTATAATTAAGAATATTGTTATATCCGAAGTAGCACCTGACCTTAAAGAGGTTGGGTGGCTACTACCACTACAAGATGGTACCTTTAAGCTTAGATTCTTTAGTTCTAATGGTTGGGTAGATGCTGCATCTGGAGTACAGGGACCTAAAGGAGATGCTGGTCCACAAGGACCTCAGGGAGAGAAAGGAGATACAGGAGCAACAGGACCTAAAGGGGATAAGGGAGACAAAGGTGAAGTTGGTCCTGCTGGTGCAGATGGTAAGTCAATAACTGCCATAGCATTAACCACTAATGCAGAGGGGGCTGTAACTGGAGGTACAGCTACTTTAAGTGATGAATCTGTAATACAAATAACAGTAACTCAAGGATAATATGAAATATATTAAAGATATTATTATCAGTAATACTGAGCCTCCTGTTAATAATGTAGCTTGGCTACAGCCTCAAGCTAAAGGCACCTATAAATTGTTTATATATGGTGATAATGGGTGGACATCTTTATCATCTGATGATACAGGTGGTCTTAGTTTTGAGTATATTCAAGATGTTCCTGATATAGTAACTAAATAGAAAAAGAGATGGGAAAGGTAAAGAAACTTATAGAATCAGAGTTAGTAGGAGGCTCACAAAGTACTGAAATTTACCCAGTAACTTCTACAAAAGCTGTATATGATAATAAAAATATTAGGCTGGATACTCTATTAAAGGCTGGTATATCTAATAATATATCAACTAGGTATAGCACAGATGGTACTGTCAAAACATATACACTATCTCAAGCAATCAGTAAAGTTCCTGTAGATGAGAGAGTAAGTGGGTATGTAGGTACTTATCTATCAAGTGACGGATGGAAGGTAATACAGTACTTAAAAGAGGATATTAGTGACTGGACTAACCAAGATAATTGGAATATCTTAGCAAATAATAAAGATATGTCATCTGCAATTCTTCTTGCTAATGGTCTTAGTATTGTAGAAGGTAGTAGTGTTACTGAGAAAGAAATAGAACTCTATAAAAGAATTAGGTCAATAGAAATTAAGGGGGGTTCATATATTGAGATAGGATTTAATTCTGTTACAAAGAATTACGGAGATTATGGCTCAAGAATTGTATTCAAGTGGAAATATAATGGCAATTGGGCTGCAATATCTGAAATCAAATCAGATACACTATTTAATGGATATACTGAAAAGAAATTTCAATTTGCAGATGGGCAGGAAAGAACTATCTGCATGGAAATATATGCAGAGGATTTACCAGATGGAGTACTTATATCAGGTGCAAACCCCAAAGTATTAATTGATAGAAAGAATTTTACTAATTATTCTAGTCCAGAGGAGGTAGAGGATAAAATAAAAAATTCTGCTCAATATCCTGAATGGTTTGATGGTAAGAATAACCCTAATGTAGGATTGCTAAATAATGAAGAGAAAACTCTTCTAATGTATATTCAACAGGTAGCCATAGATGGATATACTGGAGATGCTGATTTAGATATATATTCTTTTATTTATAAACATGATACTTATGGAAATAGATTTGGTATAGCATGGACAAAAGATGGACAAAGAACTACTGGAAAGCAATTATCTAGTGTAGACTTTGATTCTCCTATACCTTATACAATTGATGGGCAAGATTGTAAAATCACTATTATAAAAAATAATAGCCTGCCTGAAAATAAGATATATGTATCAAGGAGCACAACCTCAGTAGTGAAATTGTCTAAGCTTTATCTGCCATATATCCCATTGAATAATGGTGAAGAAGTAAAGACACAACTAAGTAAAAATACTTCAGATATAGAGGTCTTACAAAGTAATGTGTTGGATAATTCAAGCATTAATTTCTTGAAGAATCCCTATGATAAATATACTAGCAATGAAGAGCTGATAATATCTTCAATAAAGAATATTGGATTTGAAAATGTACCAGAGTCAATAAAAGATGATGATATATTCATCAGGTCATTTTCAGCAGCATCTGAGACTACTGGAGGTAAATATGGTCAGCAGATATACTTTGCTAATAGAAGAATATATGAAGAGGAGCAGAACTGGAATACAGGGGCTTCTATATTAGTATCTTCTAAAAAACCTTGTAACTTTGATGTTCAGTCCTTTGATGTTACAGTTCAATCTGGAGAGATGAAGGGCATGAGAATTAGATTAGAAGTAGACTTTTCTGTATTCACAGATTATGCACCTTTTAATTATGGTACAAATACTGCAAATAAGATTTCTTTTAATCTAAATAAGACTTGGAGCCAAGGTACAATTCAGGAGAGATTAAATAAAAATGAAAAAGCAATTGAAGAGTTAAAAAGTGGGGATTCATCTGTAGAATATAAACCAAATAAGAACTTAGTTTTTATGGGGTCATCTAATGTTTGGGGAGATGGATTTTTGTTCTACTCATATCTAAAATCTCCTATAGACTTCCTATTTAAGAATAAAGCCTCATTTAACCCACCTTCAAAGGTAACTGTAAGTGGAGAAAGTGAAAAAATATACAATAGTAAGAAATTCCTAGATGAGGAGGCTATCAAGATAAAGGGAGTTGGCTCATCAATATCATTTACTCATAAGGGTACTGAACTTCATATATGCCAAGTTATAGAAAGAACTTCTGAATATTCAGTAATTGGTTTATATGATGGTAATACAAAAGTAGCTGAGTTTACTAATCATAATAATACTATAGGAAGTGATTCAAAATCATTTACAGGAGATGGTGAAAGTACTAAATTTGAGTTAGATAGATGTTTTACTTATAATCACTCACTAACTGTAGATGGTACTCCAAAGACAATTAAGTTAAATACTCAAGGATATGGTGCTTCATTCCCTGAAGGCACAGATGCTTTAGTGATAAGAAGTCTTAATTCTGCCGGCAAAGTAATCCACTCTATATGGTTTAAGGATGCTCCTTCTTCAGGAGCTAGCATACAAGTGTCATACAAATATGGGGAGACTATATGCTTTGTAAAATCAACAGTTGGTGAAGATGAGAATAATACTAATGAGAGTCCTTATGGAGATGGTACTGTGTCCTATGACCCAATAAATCCAGCAACTATTGGTTCGGGATTAGATTATAGACTTGTTAATAATAAGTCATTCTACCATTATCATTTTGATAATGATAATGAAAGAACTATAACTTTGAAGATAGAAAGAGGAAGCTCTAATCCTTATTTTGGATTTAATTTTGCATCATCTGAATATCATAATGTTATGAATGCTGGCATTGGAGGGTGGACTGCTGAAATGTTTAATAGTGAAGATTATCCTAATAGAACATGGTATGATATTGCTAATTACTTCACTCCTGAAATAGTAACTATAGGATTAACTGGTAATGATGATTGGAGAAACTATCCTAGAAAAGTAAAGCATACTATTACTGGAGTTACTCTTGAGGAGCTACAGAAAATGCCCTCTCTTGAGTTAGGAGGTATAACTTATAATAGTGATAGTGATACATACACAGTTGTTAAAAATGCTGGAGTCATTTCTAGTATTACTCTAAGGTCTTTAAGGTCTGAGGACATTAAAAATACTGATGTATCAGTAGGAGACTTTATTAGGATTGGAACATACACAGGTGATTTGAGGCAAGTTCAGACAAGAAGAGTCTCTGAGGTTGATATATCTCAAGGAGAGGTTAAATGGGATGAGCCTTTACATCTGGAGGAATTTATCTGTATTGATAGTATAGAGGATTTAGTGGGTCAGGATGTTTCTATAAGAAGTATATCTAATTATATGGACCAAATGAAAGCTCTTATAACTAATATCAAGAAGATTAATCCTAAGTGCAAAGTATATCTATTTAATGTGTACTATGTAGATATGTGGAACAGAAATGTTGCTGAATATACTTATATACAAAAATGGATTGCTTCTAACTTTGATGACTCTGTTAAGTATATTGATGCTTGGAAATATTCAAGAGATTATGTAGAAACAAGTTCTCATTCAAGAGTAATAAATACTACAGCAAATGGGTCAAGCTCATTAACATTTAATAGCCCTAGTAGTTTAGGTCATTGGGAGGGTATTGAAGTCTGGATAGGAGATAAGAATGTGTATGGCACAGATTGTTATGTTGAGACAGGATGGCTATATACAGTGAATCCAGAGAGTAGTGGTTCAGACCTTAATTGGCAAGGTAGTGATAATTACTTGAAGCCTTATGATAAGAGAACTACTATGACATTAAGATGGAAGAAGAACATACCATCAGTAGATACTCCTGTAGCAATTAAGCTAGCATATAATCAATGGTCAGGTGATTATGCACACCCAAATGATGGTAATTATATACAAGCTTGTTTAGGAAAGGCTCTTATAGAGACAGTTAAATAAAGAAGAAAGAACAGTGTCTTTTCAGACACTGTTCTTAGCATAAATATTTTATTTATGCTATTGTATAATCCAATTATAATTTATAATTTTGTATTATTAAAGTAATGGGCTATGATAGAGAGATTATCTAAATATATAAAGATACTGGTATTGGTTATTGTTGGTATATTATCCATATCAACTTATATATTATATCAGAATAACAAATCATTAGAGTCTCAATTAGATATATCTAAGTCTAATGAAAAAGCATTTGCTATAGAGAATAGTGGATTGAAAGACCAAAATAGAGCATTTCAGTTTACAGTAGAACAGCTTGAATACTTTAATGACTCATTGATTACAAAGATGAATGAGGTCAGGAAGGAACTGAGAATAAAGGACAAGGATTTGAAGCAAATGCAGTATCTCCTGTCAGAAGCTCAGAAGAAGGATACTATTGTATTTAGAGATACTATATTTAGAGACCCTTTGGTAAGAGTTGATACATTGTTGGGAGACAAGTGGTATCAATTGAAATTAGGTCTTAGATACCCAAGCACAATTATAACTGAGCCTAAATTCATTAGTGAGAAATATGTAATAGTAGATTATAGGAAGGAGACTATAGACCCACCTAAAAAGTGTTTTATAGCCAGATGGTTTCAAAAGAAACATAAGGTAGTGGAAGTAGAAGTTGTTGAGAAGAACCCTTATATTGAGAACAAACAACAAAGATTCATTGAAATTGTAAAGTAAGGTATTATGATTGATGTAGGTATTCTAATTACTGGTGGGATAGGTTTAGTTACTACAGTAGTCAGTGGCTGGACTTCATGGTTCTTCGCAAGAAAGAAGTACAATACTGAGGTGGATTCTAATGAAATTGAAAATCTGAAGAAGTCACTTGAGTTTTATGAGAGTATTGTAAAGGACAACAACAAGAAACTTCAATTCTATATTGACTTGGCTGAAAATAACAGGATAGAAGTTTATAGATTGAAGGGTGTTATTCATAGACTATTGAATAACTCATGTCTTGATAATGGTTGTATCAAGAGAAAGTTCTACACAGAAGAGCAGATTAGAGAAATATTAGGGGAGGTAGCTCCCCATACAGAGGAGGATAAAGATGAAACTAAAGCTTGAGAGAAAGTATTTTAAGGACACCTATACAATAGGCAATCTTTATGTTGATGGCTCATTCTTTTCTAATACTCTTGAAGACAAGAATAGGGATGTGAATAAGAATGGGAAGTTTGACAATGGTGAAGCAAAGGTTTATGGAGAGACTTGTATTCCTTTTGGCACATATAAGATAGTGGTAAATATGTCTCCTAAGTTCAAAAGGGAACTACCAAGACTGCTTGATGTACCTTCATTTGAAGGTATCCTGATTCACAGAGGAAATACTGCTAAAGACTCAGCAGGTTGCATACTTGTAGGGGAGAATAAGGCAGTAGGAAAGGTACTTAATTCAACCCCTTATGAGGAAAGGTTAGTTAAGATGATGAAGGAAGCTATTGCAAGAGGAGAAGAGATAACTATAGAAATTGTTTAACCATTAAATACTGTTATTATGGCAAAGAAATGTGGTTGCAAAGGTAAAGGCAAAGGTAAAAAGAGTAAGTAACAATTAAAAATTTAATCATTATGGCAAGAAGAACTGGGAGACCTAAACCAATGTCTCCAAAAGCAGGAGTTAAGAAAGGCAGATATGGCAAAGGAGGAAAACTTAAAAAGTAAGTCTTTGTATAAGTTATTACTGATAATGCTGAAGTATATACCTATGCTCATAGCATTATTCTATGTAATTAACACTGCCACAGCTTATATTGGTATTGACATCCCTGTACTAAGTAATATTGCAGGGATGTCTTTGCTTACTTGGATATTTATGTACCTGTCAGCTATAGTATTCAGGTTTTGTTTATATCATAGAATGTTCTTGTATTATATACTTGCAACAGATATAATAAACATAATTGATTACTATGTAGGCATACCAATCACAAACTTTGAGTTGTTAATGCTGCATAGTGTAATAACAGGTGTTTCACTATTTATAATATTGTATGTGTATGTTAAGAATCATAAGAAGCCTGTTGGTGAAGATAGTGGATGACATAGATGCAGGTAATTCAAATATAACTGAAGATGAAGCCACCAAGTTGATTGATACACTAAAGGAATTGACTGACAAAGAGAAGAGACTAAGTAAATATGCTGCTTGTGAATACTTGAATGTAAGTAGAGCAACCTTTGATAATTATGTGAGAGAAGGCAAATTGCCTAAAGGCAAGCATGAAATTGGTTTCAAAGAATTAAGTTGGTCTAAGAAAGACTTGGATGAATTTGTCAGGAAGAGTAGAGATAATCGCAGCTTGCGGAGCAAGCCAAAATCGCAGCTTGCTTAATAATGTCCATAATAGAGTTTGTTGAAATGACTAAGAGGAGAAAAAGTCATGGTAACACAAAAGAAGATAAATATACCCATCTTTGACTATAAATTAACTATAGTCATATTTGATAAGTGGGAAGAAGTAGAACACTTATTTGATGGTGGTCCAGAGCCAAGAGCCATAACAAAATCTCAGTATGGAGCATCATTAGTAGCTGTGAACTCTAAGAGAGGAAGTAGTATTGTTCATGAAGCTGAGCATATAAAGAATAATATATGGGACTTCATTGGATATAGACCTCAAAGAGACAATGATGAGGTAGATGCCTACTTGATTACCTACATATATAACAAGATTGTAGATGTATTCTACAAGCATGATAAGGTAGCTAAATAACAGCTACCTTTCTTTTTATCATTATTAGTAACATAATGCTAAATTAAAGCCCTGTAACTTAATAAGTTATGGGGCTTTTTAGCAATGATAGGCATCCTGAGATATTTGACTTACCTTTGCACTTGTAAGCTTACAGAAGAGAAATGATTTATTAACTAATTTCAAAAATTGCTATTATGGAAATTATTGAAAAGCAAGTAGAAAAGACAAAGGAAGTTCCTTATGGTTACTGGGAAAACTGTGGCTATGGAGGCTATGGCTATGGTAGAAATGTCAATGGCAAGGCTAATGCAGGCCTGACTCTTGGTATTATAGGTACTGTACTTGGTGGTGCTGCATTGCTTGGTAGAAGAAATGGTTTCAGCCTATTTGGTAACTCTGGTACTGGAACTTCAGGAAGTGATGCTAACATAGCTATTGCTTCTTGTGGTGGAGTTGGAAGTGGTTATGGATATGCTGCTCCTACTGCATTCCAAGCATGGGAAAAGAGCTGTGAGGACACTCTTGCTCTACAGAAGGGTCTTTATGACTGGGCACTAACACAGCAATCACAAAGATTTGCTGACAGACAAACTCTGAATGCTGAGTTGTTCAGTGTTTGGAAGAGCCAGATTGATGCAGACTTTGGTCTATACAAGAGCACAAGAGATGGATTTGATGTATTGAGTGCTAAGCAAAATGCTGATGCTTTCAATCTATACAAATCACAAAGAGATGCTGATGATTCTATCAGACAAGAATTGTCTGACCTGAAGGCACAAGTAGCTATTAATGCTGCTATAAGACCATATCAGGACAAGCTTATCCAATGTGAGATTGACAAGGCATTCACTGCTGGTATCAACTACACAGATAGAAAGACTTGCAAGATGATTGAAGGTCAGGTAGTATTACCTAATACTCCTACTGTAACAGGTTTTGGTAGCTATTGCTGCTGCTCTAATGCTGCTACTGCTGCTGCTCCTGCAAATGCCTAAGATAATAAGGGGTAGAAATACCCCTTATTTCAAATACTAATTTCAAAATTGTGAGATATGATTCCAGTAAATCAAGTTATATTAGGAGGAGACCCTCTATTAGGAGGCAGTGTAATAGGAAATAGTCTTGATGAGCAACTTCAATTGCTTGAGAGATACAAACAGAACCTTGAAGCTGCAAAGCAAATGAAGCAACAAGTCCAGCAACCTATGCCACAACAGCCAATTCCTCCTCAGAAATTAATATGGGATGATATTGATGCTGAGGTAGAACCAATGACTGATGAGCAGAAGAGCAGACTTCTTCAGGATGAGGATTATGTTGAGACTTACACTAAAATCCAAAATATGGTGAATGCTGAGATTCTTAATCTTGTAAAAGGCAGAATTGAAAGCACTCCAGAGGGTAAAGAGCTATTATCTCATCAATTGAAAACAGTCAAAAGATTGAAGGGTAAAATAATTGATGAAACTAATAGGGAAATGGAAATGTTTAGAAGGTTCAGGGAGTATAGTAAACAACATCCCGGAGTAACCTATGATGAATTTATTAAAGCAAATATGTAATTATGGTGGCTGTGATACAATTGACTGACAAGCTGAAGTCTTATATAGCAACACAACTTGATTCAATGTCCAAGACTACTCCTATGGTAGGCTTTATGAAACCCCTTATTACAAGGGCTTTGGATAAGAATTTCAGTAAAGTTACTAAGGCTTTGGATTTAATAGCTGATGAGAATGGTAATGTAGATGTAGAGGGAATACTGTCAGAAATGATGGAGAACCTGATGACTACTCAACCATTTACCTTCAAGACTTCATTTATTGGTGACATAGAAGTAGGTGGTGGAAGTATTAAACTTAACATACCTCTTACAGATAAGAGACTGGTATTTGACATGACAGACTTAGAGAATTTCAAAGAAATGTTAATCACTAAAGACTAAGAAATATGGATGAACTTATGTTAATGGAATACCTTAGAGATAAAGGTATAGGCAAGAATATGAGTGAACAAGAGTTCATGAATAAGTTCAAGGAATTTATGTCTAAGGGTAGTAGAAGCCATTATATGAGACATCATGGTGATGGAGATTATCCAATGCCTGATAGAATGTATGATGACTTTTATATGAGAAGACATAACTATCCTGAAGAGTTCAATGAAATGTTCAACTCAGGTAGTAGAGGTCAGCACAGATTCTTTGATAGATTCAATAGAATGTCAGAAGGCATGAGTGAGGAGGATATGTATGAAATGATGAGAGCTATGAAGGGTAAGAGCACTACTGGTAATGAGCACTTCAATGACTCTTATGCAAGATACTTAGTATCTAATATGTATCACTTTGAGAATGGCAGAAAGTATGTTGGAGAGAAATTTGACATGACTAAAGCCAAAGAAGTATGTGAGAGATATAGAGGTATCATACCACAGACTGTAACTCATGCTGATGTATATGTAGCTATCAATGCACAGTATCATGATTACTGTGAGCTGTTTAAGTCATGGTTTGGTGATGGAGTAGAACAAAAGATAATTGAATCTGCTGTTATATTCTGGTTCAAGGATGATGATTACAAGGATGGCTTCAAGCTATGGAATTACTTCAAGGAAGACTAATTAAGTTGGGGCAGGATTAATATCTTGCCCTTTCTTTTTATGTATAAGATAAATGTTTTTCTTATACTATTATAAGAGCATTCTTTATGTACTTGCGTAAGTCTGAAATTGTGCATATCTTTGCATTGTTTTAATAAAACAAGAGGTAGAAGATATGGAAGAAGAACTAAGTTTAGATAACATCTTAGGAGCAGATGAAATAGAGAATCTGTTTGTAGATGATGAAGAGACACAGGAGACTCCACCTGCCAATGAGGAGACCTCTGAAAAAGAGGATAAAGACAAGAACAAAGAAGAAACTACTGAGGTTGTTGATGTAGATACTTTATTTACTGAAGAACCAGAGAGCGTAGGTAGTGGAAAAGAGGATAATAAGGAAAAGGAAGGTACTGAATCTGACAAGGAAAAAGGTACTTCTCCCAAAAACAACTTCTACTCTTCCATTGCCAAAGCCTTGAAAGAAGAAGGTATCTTCCCAGACCTTGATGAAGAGACTGCTGATAAGATTAAAGCACCTGAGGACTTTGCTGAGGCTGTTGAGAAACAGATTCAAGCAAGATTTGATGAGAGACAGAAGAGGATTGATGAGGCATTGAATGCTGGTATTGAGCCTTCTGAGATAAAAAGATATGAGAATACACTCAGCTATCTTAACTCTCTTCAAGACAGTGCAATCTCTGATGAGACTGACAAGGGTGAGAAATTGAGACAGCAACTCATTTTCCAAGATTTCATTAACAGAGGTTATAGTAAGGAAAGAGCACAAAGAGAAGTGCAGAAGTCCTTTAACTCTGGTACTGATATAGAAGATGCTAAAGAGGCTTTAGCAAGTAATAAGGAGTTCTTCCAAAATGAGTATGATAATCTTGTTAAGGAAGCTCAAGAAGAGGAGAAAAGAGAAGCTCAGGAAAGAAAAGAGCAGGCAGAGAAATTAAAGAAATCTATCCTTGAGGACACCAAAGTATTTGGAGATATTCAAGTAGACAAAGCCACAAGACAGAAAGTATTTGATAATATCAGTAAGCCTGTTTACAAAGACCCTGAAACAGGAGAATTATTCACAGCCATACAAAAGTATGAGATGGAGAATAGAACTGAGTTCCTCAAGAATGTAGGCTTGCTTTTCACACTGACTGATGGCTTTAAGAACCTTGATGGTCTGGTTAAAGGCAAGGTAAGAAAAGAAGTAAAGAAAGGTCTTAGGGAATTAGAGCATACCCTCAACAATACATCAAGAACCTCAGATGGAAATTTGAAGTTTGCAAGTGGAGTTGAGGATGACCCAGAATCTTTCATTGGAAAAGGTTGGGACCTTGATGTCTAAACATATTAAATAACTGATAAATAATTAAAGATTTATGGCTGGAAAGTTAGGTAAATTTCAAATGGTAGGCTTCCAACACTGGAAGGGACTTACTAAGGAGAATCACTTGGGTTCTATCTTTCAGTTAGCTCCACAGAAGGCTACAAACCTGATGGTTCAATTGCTTGCCTATTACAGAGGAAAGACCCTTGATACATTCCTGAATCAATTCCCTACAAGAGAATTTGAGGATGACAATGAGTATTACTGGGATGTAATTGGCTCTTCAAGAAGAAACATTCCTCTTGTGGAGGCAAGAGATGAAAATGGCACTGTTGTTACTGCAAGTAGTAGTAATGTTGGTGTAGGAACTACTCCTTTCTATCTTGTATTCCCTGAAGATTGGTTTGCTGATGGTGAGGTAATTGTAGGTCACTTGAATCAGGTATATCCTTTCAGAATCCTTGGTGATGCAAGAATGGAAGGAACTAATGCTGTCTACAAGGTAGAGCTGATGGGTGGTAATACTACAGGTTGCCCTGCTGAGAGGTTACTTGCAGGTGAAAGATTCTCTGTAGACTTTGCTCCTGTAGAGAAGGAACTATCAAGAAAGGTTGGTGATGTAAGATTCACAAGCCCTGTTTCTATGAGAAATGAGTGGTCTACAATTAGAATCCAACATAAAGTTCCGGGTTCTATGCTTAATAAGAAGTTGGCTGTAGGTGTGCCTATTACTAAGGCTACTGAAAGTGGCAAGCTTGTTAAGTCTGTAGCTACAATGTGGATGCACAATGTAGACTGGGAAGTAGAGCAGCAATTCTCTGAATATAAGAATAATGCACTTGCATTTGGTACTTCTAACAGAAATGCTAATGGTGAGTACATGAACTTTGGTAAGTCAGGTAATGTAATCAAGACTGGTGCTGGTCTATTTGAGCAAATGGAAGTAGCCAACACTATGTATTACAATACATTCTCACTGAAGTTGCTTGAGGATGCACTGTATGAGCTATCTGCCGCTAAGTTGGACTTTGGTGATAGATACTTCTTAATCAAGACAGGTGAAAGAGGTGCTATTCAGTTCCACAAGGCTGTACTGAATGTAGTATCAGGTTGGACTCAATTTGTACTTGACAACAGTTCAATTGGTGTAATTGAGAAGACACAATCAAGACTTCACTCTAACTCTCTATCTGCTGGATTCCAGTTTGTAGAGTATAAAGCACCTAATGGTGTAAGAGTTAAGATTGATGTAGACCCATTCTATGATGACCCAGTAAGAAATAAAATCCTTCACCCACTTGGTGGTGTGGCTATGTCTTACAGATATGATATTATGTACATTGGTACTATGGACCAACCTAATATCTTCAAGTGTAAGATTAAGGGTGATACTGAATACAGAGGTTATCAGTGGGGTCTGAGAAACCCATTCACAGGGCAAAAGGGTAATCCTTATATGTCATTTGATGAGGACTCAGCAGTTATTCACAGAATGGCTACACTTGGTATCTGTGTTCTTGACCCAACAAGAACTATGTCACTAATCCCTGCTGTACTACAGGGCTAATGATACAAAGGGAGTAGGAATTGCTCCTACTCCCTTATTTTTATAAAAACAAATAAGGAGAAGATATGGCAAAAGAAAAAATGGAAGAGAAAGTAGATTACACAGCTCCTGACTTTGATATTGATGAAACCCCAATGCAGGAGATGCCTCTACAAGAAGTACCAAAAGAAGAAGTAAAAACAAGACCCTCAAAGCCAGCTAAGAAGGCTGTGTCAGTAGAAGATGATACCCTTGTAAGCTGTTTGAGAAATGAAAGAGTGATTGTAAGGCATATTCCAAAGGAAGGTGGCATGGTTACTAATCCTAAGCACATTCTATTTGGAGGCATGGCTGAGAATGCTACAAGGACTTTTGTAGTTCCAAGATTGTCCTCAGGTATGTTTGTCAATGTTCTTACAGATAAAGAGAAGGCTTTCCTTGAGGAAGTGATGGGCTTAGAGTACAATGCTCTTAGCATTTATAAGAAGGTTGATAACTTCTGGGATGATAGTAATGAGAATGGCATCTCAAGAGTGAGATTGACTAAGCAAGACAATTATCTTAACCTTGCTGACCCAGAGGATTACATCAGATACAAGATACTATTGGCAAATAAGGATTTTATTGCTCCTTCACTGCAAGCATTACAGGATAATCCTAAGGCTACTTATCAATTTGTCATCATATCAGAAGGTGAAGAGACCAAGACAGCTAAGGATAATATGAGCACCACAATGAGATGCTATAAGGAGTTTGGTAAGATTGAGAATGATATTGATACTCTAAGAGTAATAATTGAGTCTATTGATGGTAGACCTACTTCTCCTTCAGCTAAACTTGAGTTCTTGCAGACAAAGATTAATAACCTTATCCAAGCTGACAGCAAGATATTCTTGAGAGTAATTACAGACCCTCTTTTAAGTACTAAGGTTCTTATCAAGAAGAGCATTGAATCTGGTCTAATCTCAAATAGAGGTAATTACCTATATCTGAGAAGTGATAACTCTCCTCTATGTGAGGCTAATGAAGAGCCAACATTGAATATAGCTGCTAAGTACCTTAATGCTCCAAAACACCAAGACATTAAGTTTGCTTTGGAAGCTAACCTAAAATAAGAGAATATGACAACACAGGAATTTTCAAATGAATTTGATGTTCTGTACAATAATATAATGAGCAATCAAGCTCCGGGTCTTGATGAGTATGAAAAGTCAGTCTTTCTTACAAAAGCCCAAAGTGAGATATTGAAGAACTACTTCAATCCAAAGGGCAATAAATACCAAGAAGGATTTGATGATAGTGAGAAAAGACAGATAGACTTTTCTACTCTCATTAAGGCAGTGAAGCCAGCTACTTATGTAGGCAGCTCTTATGTTAAGTTTGATGACAGAAGTCAGTTATTTCAAATGCCAAGTGATATTCTGTTTGTGTTGAATGAGACTGCTCTTAATACTGTTGATGGAGTAAACAGGTTAATAAATATAGTTCCTATTAACTTTGATGAGTATTCAAGGATAATGTCAAAACCATATAAGCAGCCTTTGAAGAATCAAGGCTGGAGATTATTCCAATCTACTGGTGGTGTAGACTTTATTTCAGAGATAATTGTCAAGACAGGCAGTACTCTTACTGATTATAAAGTAAGATATGTAAGGAGACCTAAGCCAATTATATTGACTAATCTTGCAGATACTTATTCAAATGTAAGTATTGAAGGATTGACTACTGTTACAGAATGTGAGTTAGACCCAATTCTTCATCCAGAGATACTACAGAGAGCAGTGGAACTTGCTAAGGCAGCATATACTGGTGATATAAAGAACATAGTAGAACTTGGTCAAAGAAGTGAATAATGACAACTGAAGAATTTTCTAATGAGTTTGACACTTTACTGAACAGTTATTCAGTAATTGATAAGTTTGGCAAAGGAGAAAATCCCTCTACTATTGAACTTGATGAATATGAGAAGTCAGTGTTCTTGACAAAGGCACAGGAGGAAATAGTCATTGACCTTTATAGTGGTAAGAATCCACTTGGAGACTCATTTGAGAAGACTGAGGAAGTCAGAAGATACTTGAGTGATTTGATTAAGACTTATACTACTACTGAAAAGAAAACAGGTTATGTAGGACTATCCAAGACTTCTATATTCTTTGAACTACCTGAAGACTTATGGTTCATCACTTATGAATCTGCTGGTCTTGAAGATAGTAGATTAGGATGTATGAATGGAGAGGAAATATCAGTGATACCTATTTCACAAGATGACTATTTCAGAATATCTGGTAATCCTTTTAGAGGCTCAAATAAGAGAAGAGCATTAAGATTGGACAATGGTAATGGGATAGTAGAAATAGTATCAGAGTATAATATAGACAGGTATCTTGTGAGATACATTGCAAGACCTGACCCTATTATACTGACTGATTTACCTGATAACTTATCTATCAATAAGATAAGTGAGAAAACAGAATGTAAATTGAATCCTGTAATACACAGGGCAATACTTGAAAAGGCAGTCAAATTGGCTATCCTCAGTAAAGCTCCAAGTGCAGGTAAGTAACAAACAATTGTATAATTTAATATTAAATTAAAATGGCAACATTTAGTACAAATCAAGTAAGACAGCTTTATGTAGCAGAAGCATTAAAAACTCCTAATGTGATTACAACTGATGCAGCAGGCTCTATTGCAGTAAAGGCTGATACAGCTAAGACTCATCTGTACTTTGAGTATATGGGTGCTGGTGGCATGACAAGAAGTGATTTGATTGACATCAAGAACATCTTGTATGCAAAGGCAACTGATGCTGATGACTTGGCACATGACTTAGCTAAGTACAAGTTAACTCTTGATGCAAGTGTCAATGGTGGGGCTCCTGTAGCAGGTCAAGATTACATCTTGAGAATTGCTTTCAGAAACTACATTGGCTTGTCAGAGGAAGACCAATACTTCAAGTATGGTATGGTTCATGCAGTTGCAGGTATGACTGCTTCAGATTTCTACAAGACTCTTGCTCTATCTTTAGTAAAGAACTTCAGCAGAGAAGAGGAAGGTCTATTGAAGTTCTATCTTGAAACAGGAGGTACAGATGCAGGTACTGTAGCAGGTACACCTACAGAGGTAACTAAAGATACTAAGGAAAGTACTTTGACTGGTACTTATACTGGTATTGTAATTGAGGAAGCACCTCAAGAGTGGATTCTTGGTGTAATGGAACAGACTCCTGTGAATTTTACACTACAGCCTGACACAATCACTGCTAATGGTGATGAGAGAATCTGGGGTACTGTAAAGCAAGTTGCTTCTACAAGCAGCATTCCTGATGGTCACAAGATTGCAGACCTTGAGTACTTCTGCATGGGTGAAAGAGGTGATGTTTACAGAATGGTAGGATTCCCTAATGTAATCAGAACCAAGTATCTTGTTAATCCTGATAGCAAGTACAATGTTATTGATATTCATTATGCCTATGTAGGTCCTAATGAGTCAGTTCAGAAGTCAGAGAAGGATATTACTATTGTAGTTCCTAAGATTGGTGCTAATAATCAAGCAAGCAACAATCTGGCTAATGACATTATTTCAGCAATCAACACTGCTACTGGTCTATCAATTAAAGCATTGGATGCTTCTGCTGGTGACTAAAGATAAAACCAATGAAGGGAGACCTACAAAGTCTCCCTTTTATTTTATAAATAAGATACTATGGTACAATTTAATGAGTTAAGAATCAATCCTGAAGGCACTAAGCTTATAATTGATGTATCTGTAAAGGGCTCTGTGTACTATGAAAATGTGTACATTGATACTATATCAATAGACACTCAAGATACTTTTATTGATAGTGGTCCAAGTAGTAATGTAGCATACACAAACACACTTGCAGGAGATAATAAAACTGTAAGATTAGAACTTGGGATAGGAGACCTATTACCATCTCTTCTTGACAACATGTTCTTTGTATGGGTTAAAACAAAGGGTACACCTGCTATAAGTACACCTTGTGGTGAAGATAATATACTAACCCTTGGGGTTGTGATAGCACTATATCCTTTGTACCAACAAGCCTTTGGTTATATCAAGGAATTGGAAAAAGAGTGTGCCACTCCTAAAGGATTCATCAATTTCATATTACAGTTGAAAGCACTTCAACTTGCAGTTAGAACAGGTCATTATACCCAAGCAATAAAGTATTGGGAGAAGTTCTTCAGAGGTCTTAAAAAGGATGTGGTAACAAGTAAATGTGGTTGTTATGGAGGAATTGGTTAATACATCACTTGAAAGGTATTTCAATGCCTTGTCAAAGTTTGGATATAAGAGTTATGCAGATGTTGATAGACTTCTAATGCTTATATTCATACAAGAGCTATTGGATAGTGACTGCAAGTCATTTATAACTGAAGAGGAGTATATGACCATTCATAAGTCACTATATTGTCTATATGGTTCTACTTGCTTAATACCTTATCCAGAGTATATATCAAATGCCTCTGTAACCTGTAGTGGTAGAACTGTATAACAATTAAACTAATACTACTGACAGAAAAATAGTAAAATCCTTGCTGCTTAGATATATTTTGCTTATCTTTGCAGTGAGGATTTTTAGTTATAACTAATAGTAAAGATATGAGCACATATAAAGAATTAACCTATATGGTACTTGATGAATTGAAACTGTCATCTGATGATGCACAATTCACTGAAGACCATGTAATGTTTCTACTAAATAAGTACAGAACTTTCCTATTGAAGCAGAGGTACTCAGATATTAAGAAGCAGATACCTGAGAGTAATTATCAGACTATTTGCCTTGACCTTATACAAGTACCTGCCATATCAGGAGAACCTTGTGAGGGGGGTACATACCTAAGAAGTAAGGAGAAGATTCCATTCTTAATGCAGATAGGTACTCCAAGAGTATATCCTCTTGACTACTATCAAGGGGAAATTACCTATGTAAGTAGAGATAGAATGAGATATGTAGGTTACAATAAGTTCCTACAGAATATAATATATTGTTCAATAGGACCTGATAATTACCTGTATTTCAAGTCATTCAATCCCCAATATCTGTATCTTGAGAAAGCCAAGTTTACAGGTATATTTCAGGACTCTATGCAAGCATCTGATTTACAATGCCCAGATGATAATGGTGAGACTATATGTGACCCTGTAGACAGGACATTCCCTATTGAGGATGCACTGGTTCCACCATTAATTGAGCTTGTAGTAAAGGAGCTTGCTGGACCAGTTTATAAGCCTGATGATGAGGAAAATAATGCTAAAGATGATTTGGTGAATAAGCTGACAAGGAAATAATGAAATATGGGAGAGATAAAACATTGTCAGGAAGAGTTAGATAAAGGGTTCTTGGGGTTCATTAATTCTATTAAGAGGGTTAATGAACCAAGAACACATAAAGTGAAGAACTCTTATGGAGTCTATGATGGTTTTAAGTACTACAGAAAGAATAGACCTAAAGAGCATAAGTATGTACTTACTGAGTCACAATACTTCTCTATTATTAGAAGAGTAAATGAATTGCTTGGTGAAGCATTAATAAATGGAGAAGATATTACTTTGCCACATAGACTGGGTAGACTTGAGATAAGAAAATATGAAGCAAGAATAACTGTACATGGTAAGAAAATCAGAACTAATTTGCCCATTGATTGGGATAGGACTCTCAAGCTCTGGTATGAAGACGAGGAATCCTATAAGAATAAAACACTCATTAAAGTCGAGGAGAAAGAGATATATAAAGTCTACTACAATAGAAATGTAGCAGAGTTTACTAACAAGACTTTCTATCAATTTGATGTTAATAGAGAGTTAAAGAGAAGATTAAAACAGAATATTAAAGAAGGAAAGTTAGATGCTTTCACAATATAAACTATTCAAATATGGCAGAACAATATACAAATGTAAGACTTATCTTGGATAAGATAATGAGACATCCTCTTATGCAGGATATATCTCTTGAGACTGCTATTGACTATACTGTAGATTTCATGAGAATAGTAGGTGTTCCTAATATGTTCATGGAGAAAACAGAGATAGTAGAAGTTGAAAAGTATAGAGCCATGCTTCCTTGTGATTACTATCAGATGATTCAAGTCAGAAAAGCAGGTGGACCAGCCTTTAGATATTCTTCAGACTCATTTCATATGAGTGAATGTAAGGGTAATTGTGGCAGAGAACTTGCTGATTTGACATATAAGATTCAAGGCAATATGATATACACTTCTATTGAAAAGGGAGAGATTGAGCTGTCCTATGAAGCTATTGCTACAGACTCAGAAGGCTATCCTCTTCTTCCTGACAATAGTAGTTTCACAAGAGCATTGGAGCTGTATATTAAGAAACAGTGGTTCACAATACTGTTTGATTTAGGAAAGATAAATCCTGCTGTGTTACAGAATGTGCAACAGGAGTATGCTTGGGCAGTTGGTGATTGCCAGACTGAATTTAATAGATTGTCTATTGACAAGGCAGAGTCATTCTATAATTCATGGAGGACTCTATTACTTAGAGATACTGAACACAGAACAGGGTTCAGAAACAATGGTACAAAGGAAAGATTAAAATTACAATAAGCTATGCAGAAGCAAATTCAATTCAAAGTGAAAGGAATGCAGAGAGACTTGAGTGCCTCAGCATTTAATCCTGAGTATGCTTATGAGAATAAGAATGTCAGAATTATGCCTACTGATGAGAGTACTCTGCTTAGTATAGTAAATGAAAAGGGTAATAAACTTGCAAATATAAGTGGTATTGGCAGTTCTTTGAAGGGAATACCTATTGGACAAGCCCTAATAGATGATGAGCTTATCATATTCACTGCTGGGGATGACACTGCAAGGACAGTAGAAGATATTACTCCAACTGTTGATACAGTTGATAATATTACAAGTGAGGAGTTTACTATTGATATAGATAGTGACATAGATGACAGAATATATAAGCTATGGTTCAATGGCACTACTTTATCTGGCACAAGAATATATAGAGGTCAGCTTGACTTTGATTACAGATACCCTATTGAGACTATATCCTTCTATGAAAACCAAGAAATAAAAAAGATATATTGGACAGATGGGCTTAATCAACCAAGAGTTATTAATGTTGCAGCAGCTTCAGATGTGATTAGTAAATGGAATGATAACTCATTTAACTTTACAAGAAAACTAAAGCTGCAAGAGACTATTACAATAGATAGAAATATTGTGGCAAATGGTACATTCAGTCCGGGAGTTATACAATATGCTTTTACATATTTTGATAAATATGGACAGGAGAGTAATATATTTTATACATCCCCATTATACTATATATCTTACAATAATAGAGGGGCAAGTCCAGAAGATAAAGTTGGAAATAGCTTCAGTATTGTAATAGATAATGTTGATAAAAGTTTTGACTATATAAGGATATACTCAATATACAGGACTTCAATAGATGCTGTGCCTACAGTTAAAAGAGTGGTAGATTTGGCTCCTCCTGCTGGAGCTACTACATATTCTATGACAGAATGGAATAAGTATGCTATTGCTGATAATATTGAAGTATATAACATATCACAAGGTGCATATGTTCCACTATCATCAATAACACCAGACTCAACTTCCCCTTCTGTAAATTCTTGGAATCTTGCAGGCTCTGCTTATAGATACATTAGATTTCCAGATAGAGATTATATGTATATAAATGGAAGTAAAACTGCGTATATAAGTGTAACAAGTAGAGGTACTGCGATTATATATTACACAGATAGAACAGAGATGACTACTTATCTATATACAAAGGGCAAAGTATCTTATACAGACAATGGAACATCAGGAGATACTATAGACCCTACGGAATTACTGTATGTTGGAGGAGAAGAAGTGGTATTTGGAACAATGGCTCAAAAAGATAATACATTGTTCTTAGGTGACATAACTTTGAAGAGAAAGTTGATAGACAGTACAGTAAGAAACTTCTTCAGAGGTAAGACAGTTACATTTACAAGTGTAGGCTACCCAACAAAATATCTAACCCCACCACAGCCATTGGGATATTATCCTTATGATAACCAATTAAAGCTTAACTCATACAAGATTAAGACTTTCAAATATTTGGAGACATATAGGTTTGGTGTTCAGTTCCAGCATGTAAGTGGAAAGTGGTCAGAACCAATATGGATTAATGATGTAAGGAATACACAACATGTTCAATGTAGTTATATAAGTGGTTCAAGTGTGTATCTGCCTGTTGCATCTTATACACTGAGTGATAAATCTATAATAAATAGATTGGTCAATCAGGGATACATAAGAGTAAGACCTGTAGTAGTATATCCCTCTCTAACTGATAGAGAGTGTATATGTCAGGGTATTCTATGTCCTACTGTATTTAATGTAGGGGATAGACAAGGTAATTCCCCATTTGCCCAATCATCTTGGTTTATAAGGGCAAATGCTCCATTTGATGAATATAAGGCTCACCACTATACTCAGGACTCTTCAGGAAAATGGGGTGGTGACTGGTGGGATAGAGAAAATGGTCCACTACATGACCCTACTCCTAATTCAAGAGCAGGAGTAATGAGTAATAGCAGAACCAATGTGAATTATGATGGCACTCCATTTATAATGGAATTGCCAAATAAAGGAGCTTGGGCTGAGTTCAGACACCTACACCCAATACCTTCAAATAGTGAAAGAAATGCTGAAATACAATGTATATGGAATCCACCAAGCAAGCCAAGTGTATCAGATACTGCATCTGAAGCAGATGTAAATGCTTGGGTATCTCAAAATGCTGAGAATTTCTATATAGACCAATCTATTGTTACATTACACTCTCCAGATATAGAGTTTGATAATAATGTAAGAAGTATAGATACCTCAGGACTGCAATTAAGGATTGTAGGAATGGTTCCACTTACAGCATTCATTGGAGATATTGATATTCAAACCTCCACACCAGCTAACAACTACTATGATAGTAGTGAGGTAGCTCCGGGATTCTACAAAGAGCCTGTAAGTTCTGAGAATATATCAAGATTTGGATGGAGAGGATTGATGTCTGGTGGATTCTGGTTTGATGAATTATCTGATTACAAGAAAGATACAGGAAACTCAAACCACTATACAACAGGATTTGTTGTATATCCATTCCACAGAAATGGTTCTTTGAATAATAAGAAATGGGCTACAGATGGATACAGACCTGCTATGCTTGATAAAAAGAAGATTTCAAATATGAGATTTTCTTACAATACTTATTTCTTGGACTCAGGAAGTGTATATAATTTCTATAGAGAGGGAAGTGGATATAAGACAGGTGTGTCAGGTATTGTAGTGTTTGATTCTGATGAAGTCTCACTTGTAAGACTGCCTGCCCAAAAGAACTCTGGATTAGGGGATATAAACTACTATGGTAATGTAGATAAAATTATCAATATATCAAGAATAGGAGATAAGAAAGAAGGATACCCTATAATGACTACTGGAGTACAGAATGCTGACACTAATGCACACTCCTTATTCAGTGGTAATTATATACAGATTGATGGTAGATTTACAGACCAAGTTACTGGTGTAGACCCTGTTAGAATGAAGTACAAATCAACTCCTCATGCTGTCATTGCTTTGAATTTTACTGAGAACCACTACCAATGTATTTTACCAACCATTAAAGATGGTGACATATCATACCCTTCTACTACAGAATTATGGAATGTAAATGTTGCTGGAAGCATATCATCTGGACAACATGCCTTTTGGGATAAGAATAAGGTATGTGCAGGTACTTATCAGAGTATTCTTGATATTCCACTATCTAATCTAAATGGCTCATTCAATGGATATTCTATTGAATATGGGTGGTTGTGGTTAGGTGAGATATACAATCCAGAGGTTACTAACAGGTTCGGAGGTCAGACTGAGGAAGCATTTGAAAATAATCAATGGCTTCCATGTGGAGACCCTGTGTCATTAATAAATGACACTAATGGTGTTAAGAGTAGTGTTGCTATAACATGGACTGAGGGAGACACATATTATCAGAGATATGACCACCTGAAGACCTATCCATTTACTCTTGAAGACCAGAATGCCATTACTGATATTGTATCATTCATGTGTGAAACAAGAGTAAACATTGATGGAAGATATGATAGGAATAGAGGACAGACAAATAACTTTGCTGTAACTCCTACTAACTTCAACTTGATGAATGATGTATATAGCCAACAGAATAATTTCTTCAATTACAGAACAGTCAATCCAAATAAATTGAATCTGGATAATTTCCACAACTCAATCACATGGACTAAGACCAAGACTGCTGGAGAATTAATTGACACATGGACTAATATCACATTAGCATCTACTCTTGACCTTGATGGAGACAAGGGAGATGTGAGAGCAATAAGAAGATTTAATAATACTCTCATTGCTTTTCAAGATAGAGGCATAAGTCAGATTCTGTACAATGAAAATATGCAGATTACTTCAACTGAAGGAGTTCCTATTGAGATAGCTAACAGTGGTAAAGTCAATGGTAAGAGATATTTATCAGATAAGATAGGATGTGCTAATAAATGGTCAATGTGTGAAACCTCTAATGGCATTTACTTTATAGATGATACTACTAAGGGTATATTCCTATTTAATGGTAAATTAGATAATCTATCTGATAGATTAGGATTCCACTCATGGATAAATGCTAAATCTACTGGTATTAATATTTGGAACCCTGTAGATTTCAATGGGTTTGTAACTTACTATGATAAGGTAAATGGAGATGTGTTCTTTATATCAAAAGATGAGTGTCTTGCATTTTCTGAGCCTGTTGCTCAGTTTACCTCATTCTATAGTTATGAGCACATGCCATATTTTATCAATCTTGAAGATAGAGGAATAGCTCTTAACACTGCTAAGGGGGGTACAATATATAAAGCATGGTTGCATAATGAAGGCAATTACAATATGTTCTTCAATAAGTACCAACCATTTTATACTACTGTGATAGCTAACCCTGATATGCCAGAGGACAAGATATTCAATAATATTGAATTTAGGGCAGATTCATGGAATGGAAGTACTTTACTTAATACTACATTTGATACTTTGACTACTTGGAATGAGTACCAAACTGGTACTGCAACTCTCAATAACATACTTGGAAGACCTTCTGAGTTAAAGAAGAAGTTCAGAATATGGAGAGCTAATATACCAAGAGCCAGCACTAATGGTAGGGATAGAATGAGGAACCCTTGGCTATATATTAAGTTGTCAATGGAAGGTGAGAATACAAATAAGACTGTGCTTCATGATATGATAGTACACTATTTTGAATAGTATATTTAAGGGTGAGTAAATAATTTCATTTGCTCACCCTTACTTTTTTACATAAAGGGTTGGTAATCTCAATATAATTACTTACCTTTGTAATCAAATTAATGTGATATGGCTAAGAAAAAGATTATAAGAAAGTCTAATAGAACTCTTAATCTCTTTGCAGATGGTGGAGACACTAAGCAGACTTGGGGTCAGCAGGCTAAGTCCTCAGCTCAAAGTGCTTTCAGTGGTCAGAATTTAGGAAGTACCATTGGAGGAATAGGTTCAGCAGTAGGCACAATAGTAAATGCTGGCATTCAAAATGCCCAAATAGCTGACACCTCTGACCTTGAAGGAGAAATAAAGCAAGCACAGACATACACAGTACAAGCCAATAATAATGATGACCTGATGAGTGAATGGGGAATGTTTTCCCCAATGGAGAATATATCTTGGAAGGATATTAGAGGAGGAAGCACTGGTCAGAGAATTGGCAATACTATTGGTGCAGCAGGTTCAGGTGCAGCAGCAGGTGCTTCTGTAGGTGGACCTATTGGTGCTATTGTGGGTGGTGTGGTTGGTCTGGGTAGTTCTATTGCAGGCTGGATTAGTGGTAATAGCAAAGCTAAGAAGAAAGCTAAGAAATTCAATAAGCAGATAAATGCAGCTAATGAAAAGAATATGGTTGCATTGGAAGATAAGGCTGGAAATATTGATACACAAAATGACCTTAATATGCTTGCTAACTTCTCTGCTTATGGAGGTCCTATAAATATCTTTGGCAGTGGGGCTATTGATTATGAGCTTGCCAAAGAGGACTTATATAACAAACAATTAAGTGCTATGAGTAAATATAAGATGTCTTCAATGCCCAACTCATTTGAGACACCAGAGCTTGCTGTATTTGCTAAAGGAGGTAAGATACATATCAAGAAGGCTAATAGAGGTAAGTTCACTGACTACTGTGGTGGAAAGGTCACATCTGAATGTATTGCAAGAGGCAAGAGAAGTAAGAGTGCTGCTGTAAGAAAGAGAGCCACATTTGCTGCTAATGCAAGAAAGTGGCATCATGCTTTTGGTGGTTATCTATATGATGAAGGAGGTAATCTATATACCTCAGTTCCTAATATAGGTCAGCATGGTGGAGACTTTTCTAATGGGGTTACTATCATAGGTAATGGTGGTACTCATGAAGAGAATCCTATGGAAGGTGTACCTATGGGTGTAGCTCCTGATGGTACTCCTAATCTTGTTGAGCAAGGTGAGGTTAAGTTCAATAACTATGTATTCAGCAATAGACTATTTGCTACAGGTGGATTACTTGCAGCACATAATCTTCCTACCACTTATGCAGACCACTCATTTGCTGATATAGCAGAGAGGTTAAGTAAAGAATCTTCTGAAAGACCTAATGACCCTATCAGTAAAAGAGGATTGATGAGTGCAATGACAAGATTGCAACAAGCTCAGGAACAAGTGAGAATGGAAGAGAACAGAGGAGGTAATAAGTATGCACATGGTGGTAAGATAGGCAGAAAGTATGATGGTGAGGGTGATGAACCTAATCTTCTTCAGTTCTATACTCCACAAGAAAGATGGTTAAGAACATTACAGAGACAAGGGGTTGTTCCTACTTATGAACTTCCTGCTTTCCAAAAGCCTTACAGTATGATGACCCCTGAAGAAAGAACAGCAAGTTTCAATCTTGAAGTTCCTTCTTTGGTTGATACAAGAACTCCTGCTGAGAGATGGATGGATGAAAATATTAAGCCTATTCAATTCAATCCATCTGCCATTACAGGTGATGCAGGAAGTGATACTGACACAGAAGACCCAAATACTAACTCTTCAAGACAAGGTAGGGGACTTACATGGTTGAGATATGCCCCAGCAGTAGGAGCAGGTCTTGGTGTATTGACTGATGCACTGGAATGGACTAATAGTCCTGACTATGGTAATGCTGACTTGGTAGGTAGTGCAGTGGACAATTTAACCAATGTAGAATTTACTCCTATTGGTAATTATTTAACTTACAGACCATTAGATAGAAACTATTATATAAACAAGCTAAATGCACAAGCAGGTGCAACAAGAAGAGCAATAGTAAATCAATCAGGTGGTAACAGAGCTACTGCATTAGCAGGTTTATTGGCAGCAGACTATAATGCTCAGAATGTATTAGGAGACCTTGCAAGACAGGCTGAGGAATACAACTTCAATCAAAGAAAAGAGGTTGAGACATTCAATAGAGGAACTAATCAGTTCAATTCTGAAATGGGTCTTAAAGCAAGCATAGCTAATCAGGCAAATGATAAATTGAGATTGCAGGCAAGAACCACACAGGCTCAATTAAGAGACCAAGCTGATGCAAGGTCTTCTGCTGGTAGAGCAGCTAATCTTACTAATCTGTTTGACTCACTTGGTGAGATAGGTAGAGAAGAGTTCAGCAGAAATATGATTCAAACAAATCCTGCACTCTACTATTCTATTGACAGTAGTGGTAGAATAACTTATAAGAATGGTTATGAGGATTTGAGTGAGGCTGAGAAGAAGGTAGTAAGAGATGCTGCTAATAAAGCTAAGGGAAAGAAGAAAGCTAAGGGAGGTTATTTAACTATAAGAAAAGGTAAGTAATATGGCAGCAAATTATATTGTAGTAAATAGTAAATTCAAACCTTTCTCTTATGCAGAGATGCTTCAGCCAGTACAAATGGCAACATTGGCACATCAGGAAGTTGAGAATGAATATGCTGAGTTGGCAACTAAGGCTAATGTATGGGATGAAATGGCTAATGAGCAGACTGACCCTTATGCTTACAAGATGTACAAGACATATTCAAATGACCTTGAGGAACAGGCTGGTCAATTAGCAAGAGAGGGTCTTACTCCTGCAAGTAGACAGAATATGCTGAGAATGAAGCAAAGATACTCAAGTGATATAGTCCCTATAGAACAGGCATATAAGAGAAGACAGGAATTGATTGATGAGCAAAGAAAGTTGTTGGCACAGGATAACACACTTATGTTTGATAGGAATGCCTCTATGCTCAGTCTTGATGATTTGATTAAGAATCCTCAACTTACATATCAATCATATTCAGGTGCCACTCTTGCAAAACAAGTAGGGACTGCTGCTCAGAACTTGGCTAAGGAAATGAGAGATAATCCAAGAAAGTGGAGAACTATTCTTGGTAATCAGTACTTTGAAACTATCATGCAGAAGGGATATAGACCTGAAGAGATTATTCAGGTATTGCAGAATGACCCTAATGCTTCTTCAGTATTAAAAGGTATTGTTGAGGATGCAGTAGGTAGCTCAAATATATCAAGCTGGGGAGACCAAGCCACTCTTAATAGAGCTTATGAATATGCAAGACAAGGACTATGGAATGCAGTAGGAGAGACTCAATATCAGATACAGTCTAATAAGGCTTATGACTATGCAATGCAAGACCAACTTGCAAGAAATAAAGAGGCAAGAGCCAGAGCTGCAAAAGAGGCAGAAGAGAAAGCAAGACTCTATTATAGAGCTGTTCCTAAAACTACTGTAGATGGTGACAAGAAGACTACTCAAATGAATACTGACCTGCAAGTATTAAGAGAGGTACTGGCTAATCCAGCTTTACTTGACCAAGCATCTACAAGGACAGTAAGAGAGCCTCACTTGATAAATCCTGACCCAATGACTAATTTCTGGATAGACACTGGCACAGGACCTACAAGGCAGGAAACATACTATCCTTACAGAGAAAAATTAACTGAGTTATCAAAAAGATATGGAAATGTAAGTTATACCCTAACAGACGGTGTATTGACAGGAGGTAATCTTGGAGAGCTTGCCCAAAAACTTGAAAATGATATTAGAAGTAGTGCAGTAAGAGCTTTTTCTTATAAGCCTAATATCACTCAGAGTGACTTGATAACTCAGGTATTGAAAGAGAATACAAGGTCATATTATAGAAGGTCTAATAGCACTGGTCTATGGGAACTTGATGATAATAAGAAGGGTGATGAGGTAGATATTGAAGATTTGAATAATTACTTCACATCAGATGCTGATATAGATTTTGACCCTGATTTGGGATTCATTATCAATTCTACTGATAGTAAAGGTAAAACAAGGTCAGCAATACTTGATACTGAATTGCTTGATGACCAGAACAGAACATTCAGTAGAGCACAGCAGGCTATTAAAGTAGCTTTGGAAAATGGAGAAGATGAGTTGGCTACCACACTTATTGATGCTACTATGGAAGCATTCTATAAGAGGTACAATACTCTTGAGAAGAGACAAAGTAATACATTTAGTAAAGAGGAATAAATATGGCAGCAGCAGATAATCAACAAATACAAGACCCTTCTACACAAGGGACTGGAGGTTTGAGAGGTCTGGATGGTATTAATAGACTAAGAGAAAGGGGTATCAATATTGATACCTCTATTCTTGGTCTTGCCAGAGACTATAGAGGTACAATGCAGGAAATCAACAGAACTGCAACTCCAAGACAGGATATAGGCTTTGTTGGGGTCAATGACAGTATGTTTGATGAAGATATTACCTCAGCTACACAACTTGATAACTTGGCTAATACAAGAAGAGAATTACAGCCTTGGTATGCACAGATTGGTGCAGGTTTGGCTAAGGGTGTAATTCTTGCAGGTACTACATTCCTTGATGGTACATTAGGGTTGGTACTTGGTGGAGCACAAGCTATTGCAGAGGGTAGAGGTTCTGCCCTATGGGATAACCCATTTAGCAAAGCAATGCAATCTATTAATGAGTGGTCTGAGGAAGCACTTCCTAACTATTATACTGATGCTGAGAGAAATGAACCTTGGTATGAAAACATATTCACTGCCAATTTCTTAGGGGACAAGTTCATAAAGAACTTAGGTTTCACTGTTGGTGCATTCTATGGTGGTGGTGTTGTAGGTGCAGGGCTAAAAGCTACAAAGTTGCCTCAGATTATAGGTGCTATAGCTAAGTCTTCCAGAGCACCTGCTATTGTAACATCAAGTGTAGGTGCTACTGTCTCTGCTGTGAATGAAGGTAGAATAGAGGCATTGAACAATTCTACAGACTGGTTTAATCTACATAAGACTCAACTTGATGACCAGCATACTGCAAGACTTCAAGCTATTGATGGTATGTACTTGGGCCCTGAGATGCACAATAGAATGATTGCACAAGAGAATGCCAATTATGAAGCTACTCTTGGTAAATTAACTGAAGACAGACTAAAGATGGGTAATGCAGACCTGCTTATGAATATACCTATTCTTACTGCATCTAACCTTATTCAGTTTGGTAGAATGTATGCCAATGGCTTCAAGACTGCAAGAAAAGCAACCAACATAGTTGGTAAGGCAGGAGAATATACTACAGGAAGAACTACAGGTAAGGGAATTGCAAGAGCTACTTTGAGTCCTCTTTCTGAGGGTCTTGAGGAAATTTCACAAGGTGCAGCAAGTAGAATATTTGGTAATTACTATGAGGATGATGTAAATAACTTCTACAAAGCCAAGATAGACTCACAGGCTGAGCAGGAGACACTGAGTTGGATGAAATCCTTTGCTCAAGGTATTAATGAGACAGTGAATGATGGTTCATCATGGGAGGAGTTCTTTATTGGTACTCTTACTGGTGCTCTTGGTATGCCAAGGTTCAGAGGGATAAGAAGTAGTGAAGGTAGATTACAATCTCCTGTTACTCTTGAAGGTGGAACTATTGGTGAGTTCAGAGAGTATAGAGACAAGATGAATAGAGAGAATGAGATAGCTAATTATATGAATGAGAGGGTTCAATCTCCTGAGTTCATAAATTACTATCAAGGTCTTATCAGACATAATAAGTATCAGAATGATATGAACCAAGCTGTAGAAAACAATGATGAGTTTGAGTTCAAGAATGCTGAACATGCTCAGTTGATTTCTGACATTGCAATGTTTGATAATGCAGGTAAACTTGAAGATTTAACTACTCTCATTAATTCTGCCTATGACACTTCTGATGAGAACCTTGCATCAATAGTAGAAAATACTACTTCTACTATAACTGATGAAAATGGTAAGGAAGCTAAGGTTGGTCCATTCATTGATAAGAATGGTAATCCTATGTACAGTACTCCTGAGGGAAAGCAGGAAATGATAGATAAGCTGACTCAGACAAGAGATGAAATGCTTAATACTATCACTAACTATACTAAGATTAAGGATGATATTGATGTAAGAACTGGTCAGCAATTAAGTGATGAGCAACTTGAGGAATTGACTTGGTTGAAGTCTCAAATTGGTAATTGGCAAGATAGGGCTAATCAACTTTCAAGTGAAGTAAAGCCTACTATTGGTACAGTGCTTGGAAGTATGTCTCAGCTTGCTGATATGTACAATTCAATCAAGACTGAGGAAGGTAAGGCTCATGCAGGATTGTCTGATTTGTATAATTCTGCTGATAAGAATGAGAGACAGATAAGGAAGAATATGTCTATTCTTGAGACTGTAAGAGGTCTTGATGATAAGACTTTTGCTTATCTCTTGTCAAGTGACCCCAAGTTAGTAGAGGGAATCAAGTCAGTAATAGAGAGTCCTCTTAGTGGAGTAACTGCTGATGATGCACAAGCATTCAATGAGAAGATTGATGATATTGTGAAATTAGTAGATGCTACTGGTAAATATAATACTAAGCTAAAGGAATATCTTGAGAATCCTGCTAAGCTCCAAGAAGATATAGTCTCATCTACTGAGAACATTGCTAAGGAAGAAGCTAAGAAAAAGTCTGATAATCTGAAGAGCAGACTACTCTCAGCCACTAACTTATCTGAGTTCAGACAGGCTCTTAATGAGGAAGAGGATGCTGCTACAAGAGAAGAGACACTTAAATCTCTTGAAGATGAAGGTAATGAGATGGCTAAGAATTATAGGGAAGTAAATGCCTACAACACAGATGTGCAAAGAGCAATTAATTCTCTTGATGAAAGTCCTGCTGTCAAGGCAGATGCTCTTAAACTACTTCAAGACCAATTTGAGAACTCCTCTAATCTAAATGAGATAGCAAATCCTAACTCTATATATGTTGATAATGCAGATGCTCTGTATGATGATAATTTAACACCAGAGGAGAATGCTGTTAAATTCCAAGAAGCTCAGTATGCACTTCTTAGAGCAATGAATCAAATCAACAATGAGAATAGATTTAAGGATAGATTCTCACAAGATTATAGGACACTAAGAGAAAAGGGCAAGCCAAATCCCAAGGCTCCTACAAAAGATACTACAGGTGATAGTGGTACTTCTACTATTCCTCCAGTTAGCACTGAGGGTCTTCCTGTGGTTACTTATGAACCTCCTGTAGGTAATGTAACTGCAACTCAAGTAAAGGATGAGAATAAGGAAACTAATAATAGAGTTGAAACCCCACAATCACTTGACAGCAAGCAAAAGAGTAGAAGACCCTACTACAGACCTTCAATACCTGAGTTGCATATTCAGGCAAGTAAGGAAGGAGATTTTAGACCATTCAATGTAGTAGCTGCTGAAAGAGAGAAAGGTGTAAACTTTGATGAGTTATATAACTATCTAAGAGATAATGGTGCATTTACTTATGTGAATGAAGGTAATCTGAAGGCAGGTGATGAGCTTGGATTTATGATTGACCCTGAGTTCAATGACCATACAATCTTTATTGTAGATAGAAGAAATAACCAGATTGTAGGTAGCCTTGATGAATCTGACTATTCAGTAGATAGATATGAGGGTCTGGCTGGTCTTGAAGAGAAGATAAAAGCTGAGTTTGCACAGAGAAGTGATAAGAGTAAGAGATTTATTGCTACTCCTACTACAAGAGTGTCACAAGTAATGGTAGGTAGAATACCTTATAGCACAGAGGAAAGAAGCTTGGCTAATATACCTAATGTATCAGGAGAGGGCAGAGCACCTATCTTTGGTATAATCAAGAATGGTACATTGGCTACTAATGGTAGATTGGATGATAGTCTTATTATCAAGCCAGTAGATATGGCTCAAAAGGAGGGTAGAATGTATCTTCTTATACCTAATGCTGCTGGTAAGTATTCACCTGCTGCTGTAAGAGTAAAGCACTTCAACAAAACTGAGTTTAATCCTGAGGATGTTGAAGTACAAAGTACTCAGGTATATAAGAATATACAAGAGTCCATTGATGCACTTGCTAATTCATTGAGTGAGGATGATTTGAATAATGCAGTCAAGTCTCTTGCAACCAATCTTTATACTGGAGATTTGCACATTGACTGGTTTACATCTGACTCAGGTAATGGTATTAGATTTACTAAGGTGCAAAGAGATGCTCAAGGTAATGAGATATATGAGGAGAAAGATGGCAAGAGAATAAGAAAGGAGACTGTAAAGACAGTATTCTTAACTGAGAAGTGGGACCAAAACACTCTATTCTCTATTACAGGAAATGAAGAGGTACAAACAGAGCCTGCCTCAAAGAGTATTGAGGATGTATCAAAGGAGATAAGTGAAATCCTTCTTGACTTCAATCTACCTATTCAGGTGAATCTTGGTATGTTGAATAGAGGTGGATATAACAATGTACTTATCAATTCTAATGTACTTACATCAAATATCTCTGATGCAAGAGTGATAAGTAGCTGGTTTACTACTGACTACTTTGATGTGGAAGGTAATTTACATCAGGCTATAAACCCTGCATCTGTAACTCCAGATACTACAAGGAAGATAGAAACTCCTGTAGGTGGGACTGAGGGTGTTATTACAGGTACTAAGGTAGTTGTTGATGGTGCTACTTATGGAGTAGATTTGACTACTGGTGTTATATATGGTAGTAACAATCAAAGGGTATATCCTAAGAATGCTCAGTTAATCAGTGATTTAGCTTGGGCAAGTGCTAACTTTGGTGATGCTACTAATGGTTCTTTGATATGGAATAATAAAATCCTGTTACCAAGTGGTCAGGTATTGGATAGAGGAACTCAGAAATACTTGACAGGTAAAGAAGCTCAAGAGGTTAAGGATAAGATTGCTGGTAGAGAAAGAACTGTAGGAGACAGTAAGAAAGTCATAGCTCAGATAGCTGAGAATCAGAAGAAAGTAGATAAGACAAGAACTGATGGTGAGTTCTATTATATACTTGAGGAAGATGGTCAGTACCATAAGTATGAAAGAGTACACAGCAGATTAGGAAGTAATTGGATTGAATCAAAGAAGCAAACTGATGCTCTTAAAGATATAAGAGTAAGATTGTCTCAATTGGCAGATAATGTTACTCAGTACAATAACTACTTGAAGTACTTAGGTAATCATTGGAAGGTTGATTTAAGTGCATTCAGTGGTAAGATTGATGCAAGAAGTAGAGATACTATTGTAAACATCATAAGAGACAGTATGTCTGGCACTAACTCACAAAGAGCCTTAAATGCTGGTACTGCTGTGGATAGTGTGATTAGAAACTTCTTTACATCAAATGATACTCCTGTAAAGCCTGATAATATGAGTGAGAAAGCTTTCACAGATTTGATTGCCTCACTTACAGAAATCAGGTCTAACATTGAGGCAAGAGGTGAAAGATTCCTAACCAATAACATTGTACTATTCCAGAAGTATGCTGATGGGACAAGAGTTGCAGGTGAGGTTGATATTCTTTCAGTAGATGCAGATGGAAACTTCAGGATATATGATGTAAAGACAAGCAGATATAGCTTCTATGATTTCACAGACAGATATGGTCATAGAGTGAATTACTTCACCAGCCCTTCAGCTACTCAAAGAATGAGTGCTAAGGATTACTATACTCTACAATTGTCTGCATATAAGAATCTGTTTGAGTCTCAATATCATACTCCTATCACTACACTTGCTGTTCTACCATTTGTTCTTAACTATAATAAGGATGTTGTTGATGGAGTAACAAAGGAGAAGGGTATAATGATAACCTATAATCCTGCTGTTAATGTACCATTAGTAGGTGCTGTAAAGGCAAGTGAACCTACTCCTACTAACTCAACAGTACCAGTCTTTAATAGTGCTCTTGAAACACAAGACCCTGTTAATGATGTGCTTCCTGAATATAGTCTTGAAGATAGTAAGGTAGGTTATTTTGTAAGAGATGGTAAATTACACAAGAGTTATCTAACTCCTATTGGTAAAGTGAATGGTGTTGAGGTGTATATGGCTAAGATACCTACTATAACTAAGGGATTTGGTAGACAAGGTGAAGAAGCCCATGTTGCAAGTAATTCATACATGGCAGTATTCCCTAATGGTAATTCAATTACTCTTATCAAGAATGACCCAATGACCATGACTGAGCAGCAGGCTAAGGATACTATCAAGAAGATGCTTAATGGTAATCCTCAAAGAGTGGTAGATATGTCAAATGAGAAGACTCTCATATTTGACCCTTCATCTGCTCCTGTAGTAGAAGCACCTAAAACTGAGACTCCTGCCACTATATTATCTACTCCTACTGAGTCTGGGGCAGCTAAGGCTGCACAAGCAGAACAAGCAGTAAATGAGAATGATGATGAATTTGAGGATGACTTGGATTTGGGTAGTTTGAGAAGGGTAGATGATGAGACAAGAGGTACTTGGAATCAAGAAAAGGAACTTGCTTGGATAAAGAAAGTCCTTCCTCAATTATCTGATAATGATAGGGTAAGAGTAATAAAGGGTCTTATTAGAGTTGGAAATCAAGGAGCATTGGCTTGGGGACAATTCAATAATGGCATAATTACTTTATCTGATATAGCTGCTGAGGGTACTACTTACCATGAAGCCTTCCATGCAGTATTTCAACTTCTTCTTGACAATAATGAGAGACAAGCATTATTGGCTGAGGCTAAGGAAATGTATGGTAATAAAGATGATGCCTCTCTTGAAGAGGATATGGCAGAAGGATTCAGAGAGTATGTAATGACCAGAGGGAATAGAGGTATTGGTAGAAAGATTCTTGATTTCTTCAAAGACTTATTTGCTAAGGTTACTAATTGGAATAACATGAGACCCCACTTGATTGATTATTACAGAAATATCAATGAAGGAAAGTACTCATCAAGTAATTATAAAGTACCTTCACTAAGTCAAATGAGAGAATCAAAAAAGCAAGATACTACATCATTTGAGTCATTAGATGCTGAGATACAAGAATCCCTATTGAATAAGGGATGGACACAAGAGAAGTTTGATGCAGTCTCACAACAAGAGAGAGACCAAGCAGTTAAATGTATAGCTCTTTAATCAGTAGGGTGAAATTTTTTATAAAGGAGAAAGAAAAAGGGAAGTAGAACTTAATCTACTTCCCTTTCTTTTTATCCTTATCTTATTGCTTGAAGAATGGAATACCAGTCTCAGGATGCAATCCTCTATAAATAGTCCTGTTCATAGGAATTATAGGAGATTCAAAGAATGACTTGTATGCAGTACTGTGTCCTTCATATCTACCAGACTGTAATTCATCCATGTAGTTCCAAGGATTAAGCAGTTTAGTTAAATCAAGCATATTCTCAATTGTATTCACACCAGCAGCAGGTGATTTGATAATCTTCAAACCTTCTGAAATCATAGGTTTGCCGGGTATCATAGCACCTAATTCAGTGTACAATCTTCTTGCTTGATATTCAGCCATCCTCACTAACCAAGGTCTATCCTTATCATCAGACCACTCAATGAGACCAATAATAGCCATTACTGCCAAGAAGTGACCTGTCTCAGTCAATGCTCTTCTTATGTTAGCCTTCTCAGTAGGGGTAAGCTCTTTCCACCTTGCAGCAAGATTAAATTGAGTTTCTCTCAAATCTCTTGCAAGTTGTAACAGGAATCTACCACTTGTTCTATAATAACCTTCAGTCCAAGCATCCAAATCATAGTTATAAGTAGCTGACTTGAATCTTCTATTCAGAGATGGTTTAATCCATTTTCTGAACATCATACCCATTCTACCAATAGCCAATCTTTGTACTGCTGACCTATCAGCCTTATTGTAAATACCGTGCATTCTCTGATTGATTGCTGCACTTCTTCTACTGAACTTGATAATGTCATCCTGTGTAAATGCAGAGCCATCAGCCTTTGTATAACCTTGCTTCAATTGAAGTTTAGCACCAGCTTTCTTATTATTCTTATCAATAGGAACTACTTCCATAGCATCCCATAGACTGACAATCTTACCATTAGGTGCTTTCATCTTATAGGCATCAGCTAAGGCTAAAGAGGTTCTGTTCTGCATCCAATGTTCACCCGCATTGTTCATAAAGAATAATGTAGATGCGCCAAACATTCTACTGAACCAAGTCTTCCTATCAAAGTTCACTTCTCTGACATCCTGCTCATACTCTTGCATCACATTGAACAATTCATCCCATAGAGCAAGTTTACTTGTCTTTACTCTATTACCTATTTCAGCAAGATATGCAGGAAGAGATTGACCATATATCCTATCAGCAGTAATTGTATTCTTCTCATTGAAGAACTCACCAGCAAATGACTCAATTCTCATCATCACTTTACCAGTAGCTATATTGGAAATACCTGAAAGAACATTGAGTGCTAAGTTGTTCATAGAAGTAACTCTATTTACAAAGTTAGCGACTTTACCCTTATCAATATTTGTCTTACCAAATGTACCTTCATCTGCCATGTATCTTCCATATACTTGCATTTCAAAGAAGTCATTCAGTCTTTGGACAAATCTTGTAGCTTCTCCTTCTTTTGTTAATTTACTCTCAACCTTTCTACCTACTGCCTTAAACTTCTCTACAAGTGGCTTACCTCCTTGAGTTTGAATTACTTGCCTTTCTCTTAGTAAGTCTCTGCCTAACTCAAGCACATCAATAACCTTGTTCATTTCATCAAAGTCATTAGCCATTGCAGCATAGGCTGTGAGAGTACTTACAATGTCAGTAGACAGGTCATTTGCACTTTCTCCCTCTTTCAGTTTAGTAAAGTATATAGGAAGAGTCTGTACCTCATTGCCTTCAAAGTCCTTCACTGTGGCTCTGTCTCCAAAGTCCACATCATCAGTCCTTCTAATAAACTCATCCTTGATACTTTCCCATATCTGCTTTGCCCCTGACCTCACACCATCAGATGACTTGACCCTCTCAAGCAAGTCCTTTCTTATCTTGACAGCATTAGTAAGTGTAGTGTACTTCTCAGGCAAATAAGAATCCAACTGGGACTTAATGTTCATCACTGTATCATAATACTCTTTCTGAGCTGCATTCAGTCTTTGGTATTGCTTATTACCATAGATTGACATCTTAGGTACTTTCTTACCATTGACTATTTCCATATTGGCATCAAACCAAGCCTGTCTTTCTTTCTTATACTTCTCAGCATTTTCACCAACAGGGTTCTTTCCATACTTCTCATTAAGAGATTTGAACATTTCCCTTACTTTCTCCTTGAACAAGGCTTGATTGATTTCAGAGATGTAATTACCACTTAAATTACCCTTGCTGTCCCTCTCAAACATCCAGTCAGTATTCTTAATACCAGCCTTTTCAAGTTTAATAGTGGCAGCCTGTAATTGTTTCATTACATCAATAGTCCTCAATCTTGCCTGTTCCTTACTCTTCTTGACAGCTTGGTCCATTACTTTCAACATATAGTCAGAAGAATCTGCCATACTATCAAGCCATCTGTCAAAGAAGGAAATATCCTCATCAGCCATCTTCACTAAATCCTCAGCCTTAATCACTTTACCCTTGAACTTACCAAAAGGTATCATGATATTTTCTCCTACAAATGGCTTAATGAAGTCCACAAATAGAGGCATAGAAACATCATTGTACTTAACAAATAGGTCTCCAATCAAAATAGAAGCATTATCCAATGCTACTCTGACTCTCTGACCATATCTATTATCAGTGTATCTTTCCTCATCTACCAATGCCTTTCTTATATCCTCAATGATATTCTTATATGAGTACATGTAATTTCTCACATCTCTCAATACAGAAGCCCTTTCATTTGCATTAGTGGCTGGAGTGTTTCTTAGCACCTCAAGCCTACTGCTTACCTTCTGTAATTCTTCAAGAGCATTATCAAGGAAAGCATAGATTCCCTCAACTTCATTATTGTCAGCTAATTCAAGCTCAAGCCTGTCAATAAGAAGTCTTTGGTTGGCACTGAATTGGCTATTAGGATTTCTCTTCTCATAAATCTTGAGCCTCTTCAACTCATTATTCATGATGTCCTGCAATAGCCTTCTATCCCTTTGAACTCTTTCATTGGTCTGATAGAATAAGCCAGAGGAATTAATGTTCCCCACATTTATCTCTTCATCCATTCTACCATTGAGAATATCTCTTGCCAGCCTGCCAAAGTCTTTGTCTACTTCATACATAGCCTTTTGTATCTGGTTGGCATTCATTGTCTTGAAGAAGGATTTAATAGCTGAGATTACTCTCTCTAATAAATTCTTGTAGGGTTTCTGTCCTATAGGCTCTGACTTCAATAAGTGCTTTGCAAGTAATTTACCTGCTGCTTCTTTAGCTAACTTTGCAGTATCACCTTTGTAGAGAGTATTGTAGGTCTCATACTCATCACCAAGTATTTCACCTATAAGACCACTTGAACTGAGATTATTAATCAATCTATTGATAAGGGGGGACTCTCCCATTGCCTCAATAGCAAAGTGGGCAAACTCTTCAGGAAGAGCTTTTTCTCCTTCAATACCATTAGCCAATCTAATCATCTCAATCATTCCATTAGCAGCAGTTCTTGCCACATCAAAGTCAGTTACACCATTGATTCCCATTCTCTTCTCAAGGTCTGTAAGAGCACCTATTGCAATGCCATTAGCTGCCAAAATGTCTCTTAATCTACTATTAAGATTGGCATTATATGCCATTTTGTCAGCATCAATTGAGTTAAGCCTGTTTCTCTTCTCAACCTTTACTCCTATGAAGATTCTTGGAGATTCAGTGTCCTGAATCTTAATAATCTTAGCTACATAGTCATCCCTGAAATCTGAGGTTTGATTGAATGAGATTGCCTTCTGTAGTAACTTCTGATAGTTCTCATCATTATTTACCCAAAGAGCAGGTCTATCCATTCCCCTCTTATAGTACCCTATTTCCCTATTGAGTCTTTCAAGTACTTTTGACTCAGGAATAACATCACTAAGATTGGTCTTTTGTAGAAGACTTCTCAATGTAGGTTCATTGTTTTCATCAAGAGTTAGCCTTGGATTCCAATTCTTAATAAACTCACTACTCTTAGTAATCAAATAAAGTCTGGTAGCTTCTGACCTATTATTGCCAGTGTAGGCAAGCAAGCCCTTAAAGAGCTTGCTGTCTACTACCTGACCTTTATTGTTTCTTACTTGAGGGATAATTGCACAATTTCTTGCCATATCTTATAAGCTATATAAAGTTGTTGCACCACAAATATTATCACCATTCTCATCCTTGTAATCCATATTAGGCTGAATAGATGTCACATCATTTTCAGAACCTTGTGGCATTTCAAGGGGAGCACCATAAATGTCTCCATAAGCCTGTCTTAAAGCATCCTCACTGAATGCCTCTCTATATATCTCAGAATAAGCCAAGTCTTCTTCTGTCATTTGAGGAGTTTCAAATGAAGCAAATGCCTCATAATCAACATTAGGATTAGGATTATAGTCCTTACTATTCTTCTCAATTACAGAAGTCATCTCACTTGCTTCCTTGCCATATTCATATTCAATGAAACTGTTTCTAAATCCAAGTGGCTCAATTCTCCTATAGACTGCCACATTAGACTCATCAACTCTGTCTGTAGTCAATCTGTAATAAACATAGTTACCTCTGTTTCTTCTTGCAATGAAATCAAAGAAATCATATACAGGACCATCAGGTGTATCTATTCTCTTCTTGACAACCTTTTTATCACCAAAGTTGGCATTTTCATCTATTACAAATGTGACTTCATCTTTTATTTCATTGTCTTCACCTATGAATGATGTTGAGGCATCATCAGGAACTTCAGGAACAAGCTTTCTATTATCAAGGTGATTATAGATATACTGTTCAACAAAGTTACTGTAATCATCCTCAGATGTAAGGAGACTTCTCAGTGTTTCAATGTACTCTGGAACTGCATTTCTTACAGCTACAGGAGCCAAGTGAATAAATGTGGAAGGACCAAATGCAAAGCCATTTCTGTAGAAGCTGCATCTGAATAGATTAAGAGCAAGTTTTTGAGCTTCTGGGTTACTCATATATAATAGAGAAGCCCAGTCTCTCATATATCTTTCTCTTAGAGTAGGACTTAACTGACCAACATTCTTGAATACTACAGTATCCACAGGATTTGTATCATTTGCCCTTATCACTCTAAGTCTCTTAATAAACTCAAGGTCAGCTATATCCTCATTCTCTGCAACCACTTTCTTGAAGTAAGTTGGGAAATTATTGATGAAGTCCCTTCTCTTGTCAGCAGATGTAATCATCTTTGTAGGATTACCATTCTCATCTACTGAACTCCAATCAGGTTCTGCACCAAAGAAATCTGTCTTAGACATTATGTAAGCAAGCAAATCATTGTAAATACTATTCATAGTCTTCACATTTAATCTACCTGTCTTTGTCATGTTTCTAAGAACATCAACCACTTCATCAAATGACTCAGTGAATTGAGGGAAATACTTGCTTAGCATTCTCTCTGATTGCTTCAATCCAAGTGTGTAGAATGCCTGTAAAAAAGGCAATTTACTTGCAAGCAATTGCTCTCTTATGTTGTCAATGTCATCATTAAGAGAAATACTGTCACTGATTACATCTGCCCCTACAAGTGGGAACTTGTCATTCTCCTCCATATCTTTCAAGAAGTCTTGAACCTTTTGGATTTTGAGCTTTGTATCAGCAATAGTTGGACCTGCTGCACCACCTTGAGTATCAGACCTTGTAGCTTGTACAAGCTGACCAAGACTATCAGCAGTTCTCATTATTCTCTTAAATAGGAATCCTACAGCAACTTGTTTCTTATAGAACTCAACCTTACTGTAATCAGAAGTCTGATGGGCACTTATAATGCCTGCCATTTCCTTTGCAATAAGGATGTTGTTGGCAAGGTCTTCAATTAGGAAGTCATTATTCTTATAGTTATCATAAGTAACTTCTTCCATCATTGCAGCCTTCTTCTTATATTCTACAAGGATTTCATCAATCACAGTGTCCTTACCTTTACCTTCTCTGCTTTCTCTGAAATAAGCCTGAGTAATATCCATGATAATAGGTTGTGCCATAAGCAGACCTATCTCAACAGGATTGTAACCAAGTCTTGAAAGAAGCATAGAGGCATCAGCAGTAAATGTGTTCTGGTTAATACCAGCCAACACAGGGTCTTTCACATTATCCACAGATGCAGCCAAGAAACCTGCATTATTCTTTGATATGAACTCTTTGTCTCTATTCATAATATCATGTAGGGATGTAAGTCTCTTTCCATTCAATACAAATGAGCCATTTTCCACATCAAGACCTAATTCAGTATGCTGCATCAAAGCATGGTTTGCATTATGGTTTGCATATATACCAATCAGCTTTGCACCAGTCATATTCTGTTGGTGAAGTTGTACCTGAGTTCTTGGAGAGATAGGGTCAAGTTTTCTCTTAGTTCTTTCAGCAAGTTTGTCAAGTTCTTCCAAATCCATTGAAACTAACTTAGTGATAACTGGACCATTAGGAATATTCAAATCCCTTCTCAAATCTGATTCATAACTTGAACTAAGGATACTGACAATTCTTGCAGCCTTCTTCTGATAATCAAAACCACCGGGGTTAAGAATCTTAGAAGCTGTATCTGCATTTGTCAAAACTCCCCACATCATATCTATCATCAAGTTATTTCTTGCTTCAAGACTATTCTCTTGTGGGGCTTTATTAAAGTCATACTTTACTTTCCTAATCTTAGGTGTAGCAAGTCTGTACTTCTCCTTGTTCTCTCTGAACCATTCCTTAAACTCTACAGGTGCATTTGCAAAGTCATCCATCAGGCTGCCTTCTCTGAATAGAGAAGCCAATTCATCAAGTATTCTTTGCTCACCTTTGAAATCCTGCTTTGCTCTTCTGAAATCAAACTTCTCTACCTTAAATTCAGGCAACATGATGTACATTTTATCCACATCAAAGTCTGAACCTGATAGAGTAGTAATCTCAGCAGGAAGCATAATTGCAGAACCATTCTGTTGAGGTAAGAATCCCTTGATATACAGAGGAGCCATTGAATACTTATCCTCTGTTGGAACTCTATAGCCAATCAACTTTCTAAGGTCTTCAGGCAACTTGTTGATGTCAAGTTCATGAGTTCCTTCCTTCATAAGAGGCTCATAGAACTCTCTTGAATAAGCTGGCATATAACACTCAAGATACTTGATTCTCTTGTTCTCACCTTCTCCTTCAAATACCACATGAAGTTCATCAGTCAAGCCATAATCAGATACCTGAATCAATGCTCCACCTCTAATCTTCTGCTTGGTAATTCTGCTCTTGATGATACTATTCAAAAGGGTCTGCACTCTCTGAGATTGTACAGGGTCAAATAATGGAATATTGAACTGACCATTCTCATTAAGAGTACATGCTCTCATCATGTCAATTCCATATCTCTGATTACCTCTAATCTCTTCAAGTAGTATCTCCTCTACCTTCTTAGGGTCTTTGAATATATCATCTACATCCCTGAATGCCTGAAGGATGTTTTCAGTGTTAATAGCATTATATAAATCCAGCCATTCTTGCTTGGTCATCTTTTTACCATCAACCTCAATAATAGCATCTGGTGCAATATCAGCAGTAATCAACTTTCTAATCTGAGTACCTACAAGCTGTACAGCATCAATAGCATGTTCAGGAGTTGCAGTCTGAATACCATAATCCTCATAGCTCACTTTATGAACTACATTAGGATTCTCCACACCATCTTGTGTAGTGGCACTCTTCAAGACTTCTTTCACCTGCTTGAAATCATTGACTTGGTTAAGGTCAATAATCCCTTGCTTACCAACTTTAGTAGTAGACTCAAATTGAACTACATCAATGTTATTCTCTTCCATGAACTCATTGATGGCTCTTAGCTTGCTTGACTTGCCAAGAGGTCCAGCAATTAATTCGTGCATAGCAAGTAATAGGAACTCAGAGTTCTTATGCTGTACAGGAGTCTTTATGCCTGTATGACCTTGTACACCACTCATATTATTGACTTGAGTATATACATAAGGTTTCTTAGTCTGCCAGATGATATTGAAGTCAGCAATGTTCCAAGTACCATTCTTGAAATTGTTATATGCTTGCTCCATTTCATCTGTCCATTGACCTGACATACCAAGTATTGCTCTATAAGAGCTTAGACTTCTATAAGCCTGTGCATCTGCAACATTAACTGCCTTAAACTTATTGACAATATTATCTCTATCTGTCTTGGTCATTTCACCTCTCTTGACTCTTTCATCAAGAACTGTTTCAATGTCACTTAGTACAGAAGAGGTAATCTCATCATCCATCAAGTAAATAGTTCTTTCCCAATCTCTACCAATTCTCTCACCCTTATAAGTTGCTTTGGTATTCATTCTAAGAGCAGGGGCATGAACCTCCTTATATCTCTTTTGAAAGTCCTCTACATTCTTATAGAATGCCAAATCAGTAGTAGTCAGTTCAATGATTTGAGAAGTGGCTAATTTACTATTCCAGTAGTACTCTCTCAATGCAGCTTTTGCATTGTTCTTTACTACAAGGTTTCTATTGATACTGTCAGCTTCCTGCTTTGTAATATCACCTCTTGTAGCCTTTTGAGTAACCATATCCCTTATCTGTTGAAATAGGTTTGCAGCTACTCTATCATCTACTGGGGCATTATTGTTATAGTCTCTTAGCAATAACTCCATATCAGTAGTCCATAGAGTAGTGCCAAGAATCTCTTTAGCCTTAATAAGAGATTTTGCAGTCCTTGAGTTCTGCTGTGCTTGCCCTGCAAAAGGCAGATATTTATATCTTCCATTTGGCAGTTCATCAAGCAGACCAATTCTTACCCAATCTCTATATGCTTCTTCAAAACCATTATCCATGACTTCTCTAAGAGCACCTCTGATAAAATCCTTCAACTCAGCACCACTTCCCTCTCTACTCAACCTACTTAATCTGTCAAGGAATGTCTCTCCATTATCATATCTAATGGAGTTAAGTGCAGGTAAGAACTTGAACTCAGCTCCACCTATACTCTTAATACTTCCATCCTTCTTTCTGACAATATCATAGTTTGCTATAGGAGAGATGTTTGGATTACCATTTTGAAGCTCCTCATCTCTTGCTCTGACAAGCATTATTCTGTCATATTCTTGATTGACTAAATCAGTCAGTTTATCAAGAATAATATCATCATAAGTCAGCTTGTTTCCATTTTCATCATATTCAACCCCACTGACATACTTTCTGAATCTGATGAACTCAGCAGAAGGAGAGTCTGAAAGAATAGGAACATGATACCAAGCCCACTTTACACTTGTTCTACTATCTTCTGGGTCTCCCCAGTATTCAGTAAGAAGTGCTAATGTGTAATCCAAATCATCCCAGTTGGTATAGTCCACTTTATCAGAGTTCAACACCACTTTATGACTTAGACCTCTTCTCATTTCCTCAGAATTGACAAGTTGCTCCAACCAATCACTTCTCCATCTTCCATCCTTGAAGAACCACTCATACTGCTTAAACTCAGTATTAATGAACTCCTCAAATCTCTTCTTGTCTCCTCTTACATTCTTGAGTTGTTTAATCAACTTCCCAAGGTAATTAGGGGTAACATGAGAGTAATAGGACTTATCATTCTCTCTAACACTACTTTCAATAGCATCTTCAGTTACATTAGCCATCATACTTGCAATCATGTTGTAAGCAGAGCCAAATGTATTGATTAAGTCCCCCCTCTTCTCTGTTCCATCTTCTCTTGTCTCAGACTTTATATCACCCTTCTTAATACCACTGAATATTACATTCAATTGAGGTAATAGAAGCATGATAGGGTCAGTGAACTTGATTGTATCAGAGGTTTTAATATCTGTAAGTGCATTCTTCAATACTGAAGGATTGGCATCAATACCAATCATATTCAACAACTTTAGGATAGTATTCCAAATCCTATCCTCTTCAAGAAGTTTCAATCTTGCCTCAGTATCAAGATTGGAGAATTTGTTATTTAGGGTTTCAACCCACTTGAGACCTTTCTCAGCATTTTCAATATTTATATCTCCATTCTTCTCATATACACTATCATCATCAAGTTGAATACCATTCTCATAGTTATCTCTCCAAGCATCAAGAAGATAATATACACCTTCAGGCTTATTAATAGCAATAGTCTGCATCTTGAATGTACCATCAGGCATCATCTTTTTCTTCTGAATCCAGTAAGGCATGAAGTCCTTTCTGAAGTCTTGGTAGAACTGAGAGAACAGTGTTTCATTACCTTGTAAAAGCTTTGTTACTTGCTTTACCCAAGGCTTGTTCTTTTCAAGCTCCTGTATAAGAGGAATCATATCTTCAGAGGTAATCATATCCCTCAACTTATCAATGAAAGTTGCATGGACATAATCAGCATCCAAATATCTTGTGAATCCTAAGTCATCTTTCTCATACTTTCCTCTATAATCCAATTTAGGTACTTGTCTAATGACCTTTCTTACTGCTTGAGATAATGATTCATGGGAACTTACTTGTCTAAAGTTGGTCATCCAACCATCCTTGAAAGTCTCTTCCTTATTATAATCATCAGCTTGCTCATCAAGTTCACTATCTCCTTCAGGAGTATCATCATTCAAGTTGGCATCTTTAGGAGCAATGTAGTTCGGGTCAATCCTAATTCCTTCTGTCATCACAAGCAATGTACTTGCTTCTTCTGCCAGAGGTTTGAAGTTATCAACAACCTTTCTATAGGCTTGTTCCTTATATGCAGCTTTCTTCTTTGCAGCAGCTAATTTCTGCTCATCAGAATATTTGTCTGCACCTTTAGCTGAATTGATTTTATCCAATTCAACCTTCACTCTGTTCTCCTCTGTATCATTAATATAGGATTGGAATATATCCAATACTCTACTAAACAATCCAGCAGGAGTGTACTTCTTTATGACAGTAAATCTGTCAAGGGAACTTAGTTCCTTCTGTAATTGCAATCTTTCTTCATCAGAAACAGTGTCCATTCTCTTGTTAATGGAATCATTCATTTCCTGTAATGCCTTGTCTACCTCATTACTGAAGAATCTTGCAATCAAAGTAACTCTATCCCTTCTTGTTCTTGGGTCAAAGTCTAAATCAACCTTAGCCTGCTCTTCAATGGAAGAGACCTTAGGAGTATCAAATGAAGAGGATAATGCCTCATCAAGCATCTCTGTTACATCTGCATTCCTAAGCTTAAATCTGAAATCATTAAGTTCTTTTGCAGTAGGATACTCTTCAATAGATTTATTATTCTCTTTTTGCCACAAAGCTACAAGACCCTTTACAGATTCCTCAGTCTCACCCTGTAACTTCTTAGCTAAATCCCTAATCTCTTTAGTTGTTACTAAGCAATTATTCATATAATATCCTTGTTAAATAAAACAACAGCAAAGGTAAGTATTTATCCTTAATAAACCAAGATATTAAGTATAAAAGTTGTCACCAGTTAATTTGATTACTAATTATGGTATAAAGAAATAAGGGAGATATTGCTATCTCCCTTAGAAAATCTCTTAATATTGTCAAGAAGAGATAGTAAATAGCAGAGATTTACTCTACCACATACTTCACTCCATTGTAGATAAGCTGAGAGATTGTATTGATGTTCACCAATCTTTCACCTGTCTCCTTCTCAGTTCTCTCAATATCCATGTCCATACACTTGTATTTACCATCTCTTGAGACAAACTGCATCTTGTAACCTCTCAGTACTCTATCCTCACCTTCAATATAGTCCTTTACAGGATTATTCTGAATGAACTCAAGAGCTTCCTTATAGGCTACAGCCATAGACTTCTTCTGCTTCTTAGCCTTATCAATCAGGGCAATAGCCTCAACTCTCTGAGCCTCTCTCTCAGCCTCAAACTGTTTCTTAGTCTTGGCTTTATCCTGTTTCTTGAAGACTACAGTGAATACCTCAGAAGATTTGATACCTTCAAAGATAGTTCTTATACCCGGAGTACCATCTTTCTTATCTTCCTTAGTAACTTTTACTTCTCTTTCATACTGGTCAGAAGTATTGAGCATATTATGAACATACTCATTGCTCAGACTTACAGTCTTCCCACTTTCAAGATGTTCAAATACAACACTATCCTTCTTTACTTCTTTTACAATGTAATGGGACTCTTCTGAGAAGATGTCACCTACTTCAATTTCTGCAAGATTTACTTTCATGTTTTTATTGTTTTAAGATATTACTTCTTTTGAATAGGCTGCATATACAGCAGTCATTTCAGTATCACCACTTGCTTCAAAGCTATCCATAGTAGCCTTATAAAGACCTCTTGTCTTTTCTCCTCCTCTTGCCAATGCAGCAGCTTCAACAAGTTGTGAAGTCTTTGAGCTTGTACTAAATGGAGCACTTACACCATTAGTAGTACTTGAGAGTTCTTTATACCACCCAGTTTTATTTATAGTCAATGTATCAAACTTGATTCCTTTCTCAGCAGCTTTCTTAGCCTCTTCTCTCCAATCAATTTGATTATTAACTACTCTATCACTGTAGCTATATCCTACCCTATGTGGTTCTGCATCTGCAATAAGAAGAACTGCTTTGGTAGAACCTTCTCTCCAATTAGTCTCTTCTACTATCTTCTTGATAACAAGCTCATAGAACTCATCTCCATCACCCCCATTTGTGTCCTGTGCCTTAGTGATGAACTCTATAAGTCTATTCTCATTATCAGTAAGCTCACATACTTGATATGCCTTACCAAATCTATCTTTGCTTGGCATATCACAATAGTCACCAAAAGCCACTATTCCTATCCTCAAATCAGGATTCTGTTTGAAGAGTTTAGGAATCAGCACCTTCACATGCTCCTTGACTGCATCAATGTAACTTCTCATGGAGCCAGTAGTATCAAATGCAATCACCATGTCAAGCCTGCCATCTGATGATGTAGTAGTGCTTTCTTTTACTTTGGGTTTAACTAATCCTGTTCTCATTTAATAAACTTTTCTAAGTTGGACATAAATCTCTTAGTCTCTTCCTGAGTAATACTAATCTCCTTTATTTGAGCATTAATAGACTCAATCTGAGCCTGCTTTGTTTCAATCTCTTTCTGCATCTCATCATTCAATGCAGATGCCTGATTGTGTGCAGTCTGAAACATAGCCTTTACACTGCTGAGTCTCTCTGCAAATGTAGCCTTTGCTACAGTAGCCTTACCATTACTAAAAATTGCCATATCCTTTTTCTTTTTAATTGTTTATCACAAAAAAAAAAGCAGGAATTACTCCTGCTCATAATCTGTGTTTCTGTATCTCTGCAAATCCTCTTCAAATTTCTTAGTTTTAGAATACCCACAAGGGTTCATAAACTCAGGACAGAATCCTCTATACAGACATTCAGGAACACATTTATCAGCTAATACTGGGTCTACCTTCCTAATAGCCTCTACTACTTGTTTCCATGCTTCTCTGGTTTCTTTAGAAGCACAAGAACACAGTCTCTTTCTTGATATGTTTATAATAGCCTGAGCATTGGCTGTCATATCCATATCATTAGGAGCACCTTGAGGTAATTCATTTCTTGGGACAGGCAATACTCTCCTATCTCCTCTCTGGCTATGGACAAACTTCTCACAGCCTTCATGGTGTCTTACAAGATGAGTAGTGACCCACTGCATGATGTCCTTCCATGTCCAATCAAATTCTACTAACCTAATTGGACTATGCTCAGCAAGGAGCATCTTTGCTTCCCAAGACTTTGAAGGCTCTTTGGCTAATGGTGCTTTACCAATAGTCCTTCTTGCAGCATTCAAAGCTCTCTTCCAACTTGTTACTTGGTCTAATCTAACAATTTCACTCATATACAAACTTTGTTAAATCTGTAGGAGTAGCAGGTAATCCTGTCATCTTCCTGACCAAATTATCATTTTCATCCAACACTAATAGTGTGGGAATAGCCCGCACACTATGTTTAATTGAAAGTCCTTCACCATCTGGTGAATCAATATTCACACTTTCATGCTCAATATTGTGGTCTTTCAACATCTTCTCCAAGACCTTACAAGGTCCACATCAATCTGCATATAACTTAATCAGCTTCATCTCTCCTTCTTTACTTCTAACATTACTGGAACAGCTCCTTTGTCTGCATTGTAGTTGGGAACACATAAGAAGTGTGTATCATCTATCTTATATGTAACCCATTTACCATTCTCATCAATCACTTGATACTGATTATATTGAGTATCATGATTGGAAGATGGCTTACTACAACATGCAGACATAAGAACTGCAACCATCAAAATCAATAACTTCTTCATTTTATCTCTCTTATTGTAGTATGCTTTTGACAATTCTCACACCAGCATTCACCCTCACCAATGTCATCTACATACTCATTGGTATTGGCATTAACCCATGCCTGCACTTGAATGTTAGTTCCTCCGCATTGACTACAGCAATATATAGGTCTATCCAAGTTATTTGGGTAATACAGCATAGTGCCCATAGAGTTCTTATGAACATCCACATCAGGAAATACTTCACTGAATGCCTTAGTATTGAAAGGCTTTACAATAAGATGGATTCCTTGTTTAGTAGGCACTTCAGCATAGATATAACTATCCTCCACTTCTTTAAGTGCTTCTACTGAAATATCAGAACCTTTCCTCCTCCAAGCCTCTACATACAACTCAAAGAGTTTCTCCTTGATAGAGTTCTTTAGTGACACATCATCTACATCTACAATCCACTTAGGCATCCTTGATTTGAGTTCACCTGCTGCACTATTGAGACACTTTCTTGGATTTCTTACAAGACCTTGATGAATGTCACTTGCAAGTTTCACAAGCATCAAAGATTGTAATGCACTAAAATCCTTTCCTGCAACATTAATGTATGCCCTTGCCTTGTAGTGCTCACATAGGAGAATGATTTCATCTTTTACTCTCATAAGATGTTCAGCACTTCTTATAAAGTAAGTCTTGATTGCACCTTCTCTTACCTTCTCTCCCTTATGGTCTTTTGCCCTCTGTACAATTTGGCAATGAAAGAACATATCATTTGCCTCATTGAAGTAGAACATAGACTTGATTAGTTCAAAGTTATCTACCATACTACTTCAGTTTGAAAGCCAATTCTTCTACAGTAGATACTCCGAACTCTTTCATAAGCTCATTCTTCACAGAAGATTGAAGCATATTAATAGCTGTAGTAATGGAACCAATAGGGTTTCCTTTTACCAGCTTCTTGAAATTTTCAGATTGTTTACTCATATTATTTCCTCCTTTTATTCTGGTATAACTTCCATTTCATCAACATTCCACCCCTTCAAATCAAAGATAGCTTGTACCTCTTTCTTTGACTTAGGAGCTATGTAATCCCAAGCATTTTGAGGTAATGTAATCTGCTCTTCAACTGCCCCCTTTAGGTCACAATCAGAATAGTCCACATCCTCAAAGTAATCACCATCTTCATCCTTGCCAGAGTCAGTAATGGTGTAGTCAGACACTTTTATCTTGACAGTCTTACTAAGTGTCACAGATACAGTTACTTCAATCTCCCTTTCAGGGAGTTCTTCTTGATTCCAAGGTGCATTAGGGCTATGCTCTGCACCGGGGGGATAATATCCACTTTCAGTCATTTTACTTTTTTTTTTTTAAGTTAATGTCCAAGTTATTTTCCTTTATCAGTCTTCGAGCAATTACACACTCAAGATTATGAGGAATGCTGATGTGCCTCCCTCCATCATTGACATAGATAGCATGGCTCCCATTATGCCTATCATAGTGAAAGCCATTCTTCTCTACTATCCTGATGAACTCTTTCTGTGTGTACTGTCTCATTATGACATATTCAATACTCTCGCATATTTGTTCTTACATTCTTCACATACATAATGCCCTCTGTCATCAATGGTCACAGCAGGCTTGCCACAATAGTAGCACCTGTTTACTGCATTGAATCCAAGGGCAACACTACTCTTTGTGAAGTCCTTGATTACTTCTCTCATAAGAGTCTGGGCTTGTGAGAGTTTCTCTTTCTCTTCCTTAGTCATTGGTGCATCCATAGGAATTATCATTCCTTTGATTCTCCAAAGAAGATTAACTCTCTTTCTCCAAGACTCTTGTTTGGGAGAAGGAGAGGCATGATAACCTCTCCTATCAGGGCTTGCATAAATTAGTCTACCTGAATTAGTCATTTTTCACCTCCTTCCAAGATGGATTTGTACTTTTCATAAGTAGCCTTAATAACTTCCTCTCCTATGGGGTTAGGTCTTTTGGAATCTCTCTCAATACAGTCTTGAAGAGGTATGAAGAAATCCTTAATTTCCAATTCATACTTAGGTCCTATCACAGTGGGAGCATATTCATTAGCATTATTCCAATCATTAAGTACTCTTTCATAGTACTCCAACTCCTTTGGATTAAGATTCATATTGTCAATAACAATATCAAATCTATAAGACATAGCTTTCCACAAGAATAAATCCTTTAAGTCTTTTACAAGACCTTCTCTACTGGGAACCCAATACTTACCAAGCATATTTCTGATGTCATCATTATTGAATCTTACTCTATGTTCAGGGTCTTCAAGCACCCATTGTTTAGCCCAAGTAGTCTTACCACTACCTTGTATTCCTCTACACAAAATTATCTTAGGCATCTTCTACATCTCCTCCTAATTGCTTAATTCTATCCTTAATATACCAAATAGCTTTCTTCAAGTCCTCAACTTCCTTCTGATTGTCAGAGAGAGAAGCATCCTTCTTGAGTCCAGCCCTCCACAGATACTTGATTGCATTTCCAATAGCAAAGCAATAATGCCTTGTAATTTCAATACACTCAACACCACTTGGATGGGAAGTATAATGCTCAGGATGATTAACATTGTCCACTCTTGTCTCCATCTTTCCAATCTATGAGTTTAACAAATTTGTCAAAGAAATCTTTCTTCTCTCTGACATACAAATGTTTACTGTCATAATCCTGATAGATTAGTGCATCAAACCACTGTCCAGTTGTAGGACATTTCATCCTACAACTCCACAGTGGTAAATAATGATGACCATTCTTAGGATATACATACAATTGCTCTCTTAACTCTTCTCCTTTAAGTTTTATAGCATACCATGCTCCAATAAAAAGCACTGCCAGTATTGCTATAAAGACTAATATTCTCCATGTTTCCATATCAATGTACCCAATGGTCTGCTATTTCAGGCACAGCTTTGATAGTCACCTTCTTGCAGAAGATTGCTGCTGCATACTCCATACATTCACTTAACTTCTTGGCTTCCTGCTCTGCAATCTCAGTTGGTGGCTCAATCAGATATTCATCATGAACATCATTAGGAATAAGGACTTTGAATATAAGCCCATCATTCACAAGATGGTTGAAGTATCTAATGCCAGCAATCTTAGTCATTGCAGCAGCAGTTCCTTGAGAAGGATAATTGCATGATTGATTATCAGAAGCACTCTTTCTTTTCCAAAGGTGTTTCATCACTGATACATATACAGTTTCTCTGTTAATATCAATGAATCTCTCTTCCACTTTGCCTGCCTTCTTTACTTTATATGAATACCTAACAGCTATTTCCTCAATAGGCTTTCCTTCAGCAAATCTCTTGGCTATCTCCTGCATGATTGAAGGTGGGATTTCATTTATTACTCTGCCACTATCTCTTGCAGCTTTGTAAATATCCCAGAAATCCTCCATACCATTCTTCCTCCTCTCTATACCTTTCAGTATAGGATAGTCATAGATATATGCTCTAAGTCCAGTTATCTTAGAAATCAAGATATAACCTCTATTCCACATATCCCTCTTTTGGACTTTGAAATAACCTGCTATACCATAGAATCTCTTGAAATAGTTGTTATAAATCTCAGTTGCAAAGTCTACAGGAATGTTACAATTAGTAGCCATTGTAGGAGCCTGCCCATTATAATTGAAGCAGAACCTTGCTTTCTTAGCCAAATCTCTGAGGTCTTTTCTCATCTTCTTGACATCTTTTTCCTCAATACCATCAAGGTCTTTGGGAAAACACATCTTAGCTACAAATGAGTGTCCATCTCTTTGATTAGGGTCATTATAGAAATCAATCCACTCCTTATCACCAGACAGTTCTGTAAATACATGACCCTCTTGGTCTCCATAATCACAGTCTATCAACATGTGTCCCTTCTCAGGGATAAAGGCTGCTCTTGTCTCTTCTGTAGCAGGAAGTTGTTGAATATTGACACTCTTATCATTTGATTGAGTTGTAGTATCTTTATTCTCATCTTCCTCCTCTGCAATATCATCATCTTTAGTCTTACCCCCCTTTCCTTTACCTCCTGAACCACAAGACAATCTACCTGTATCCATCATTTGATTGAATGTTGGGTGGATTCTATGTGTCACAGGGTTAATGGCATCAAGGAAGTTCTGACCAAAAGATGTTACTACCTTGAAGGCTGCTGAATACTCAAGATACAAAGGAACAATAGTACTTTTATCAGCTTGTAATTCTATGTACTTAGACTCTACAGACTTTTTCATCTTGCCTGTCTTCTTATCTTTGACTAATAGGTCAAACCCAAGTTCTTCAAACAATCTGATTACTTGCTTAGAGCTGTTCCAGTTAATAATACACTGAGGTCCAGTATCAAACTCAGAGAATAGTGATGGTGCAGGTATTACCACATACACACTATCTGCAAGTTTAGCTGGCTTGCCTTTCTTATGAGAATCATAATTGCTTGCAATTAAAGAAGGGTCATTCTTCTTCATTACATAATCAACTACCCACTCATTGAGCTTTTGCTCTGCAATTCTTAGCCTCTCTGCATCCTTAGCCATCTTAGCTCTCCACTTCTCAGGGTCAAGTCTGATACCACAAAATTCAATATATGCAAGAACTCTTACAAACTCATTCTCAATATCAAGTGCAACTCTCTGACCTCTTGCATTGATGATTGGTAATTGACTGTTCATAATATCTTCAAGATATACTACATCATTTGCAGCATAAACTATGACATCCTCAGTCATTCCTACATGTATCTTCCCTCTCACAGTCTTGTCAAGAAAGACATTCAAATATCTATCACAACAAGCCTGCAAAGAGAGGGAGATAATGCCCGGAGGAAAACCAAGATATAGAATCTTTTCAGCTAAATAAGTATCATAGACATTTCTGACCACAATATGTTCCTTATATAGCCATCTTAAATCAAACTTTGCATTATGAATGATAAATAATCTGTCACTTTCAAGATAGTCTTTATACTGCTTGACATCAGTGGTCATGCAGTCTATCACCACTTGATTCTCCTTATTACCTAATTGAAGGGTAAGCAACTTACCCTGCCATATCTCTGTACCTGTAGTTTCAGTATCTAATCCTACAACTCGAAGAGGCTCCAATATCTTCAGAGACTCTTCTACAGAGATACACTTATATTTGGCATCAGGAAATTCAAATAGTTCTCTTTGACCAGTAACAAAATATATCATATCATTCAAATGTTATTGTATGACCATATCCAGCAATAAAGTTAATTGATTTAACTACTGCATTGGCTTCTTCAAGTAATGAGCCTTCAACTATCATAGGACCTCCTGATGGGTCAATAAACTTCCTTTTCTCTTCTACACACCCCATTCTGAGAGTAGGCATATCTGTCTTGATTACATAAGTTTTTGACTCTTCACCATTTGGTCTCTTCATCTTCTTGAGGTAATTATTAACACCACCTCTTGAATGCAATTTGATAATATCCTCCATTACTTAATATATGCTATAAGCTCCTTAAAGTCAAGAACATATTTATATCTCTCGAAGAACTTGCTTCCCAAGATACCATGTATCTGAACTCCAGACTCCTGCTTTACCACACTGAATGCTTCATCCAAGTCAGCAATGCTGAACTCCTCTTCAAATACCTGATTCTTATATGTCACAGACATTTTACAGAACTGGTTACTAACCTTATTGCCTTCAATTCCAATAGTATTCATCTCCTTATCAGTCTTCTCATGGACAAGAAGAGGAATGATAGAGCTGTTGATATAAGACACATTACTCCCTGTGTCCAGCAGAAAGTTCAGTTTCTTATCACCATTATAAAATGTTACAACAGGTAACTCTACCAAATCCATAGCTTCCTTAAAGGAGATTTTGCTATTGTTTCTTTTTCTTATGTCATCAATGGTATTGGCAATAAATGCTACTGCCAATACCAAGATGACCACACCAATTATCTCTAAAATCATGTTTCATGCTTTTTTTTTCAGTTATTACTTAACTCCAGTGCTACCAAATCCTCCTCTGTTGTTATCACCTAAGTCATCTACCTCTACAAGTTCAATTCCTGAACTGAACAGCCATTTCAGCTTCTGCCACATAGTAGCCTTCTGACTAAGCTGTATTCTAAATTGGCAAATTCTGTCTCCCTTGTGGATGGTAGTGTCTCTTAGAGCAGTAGCCCAAAATCTCCATATGTCATTATTTCCTTTATAGATGTTATCTATAACAGCTTCTGAATTAGGCTGTATAATGCCCATCTTAGGAGTGCTACTTCTTGGAAGTACCTGAGCCTCAAAGCCCTTGGGCAGTTCCATTGCAATACCTAAGCTGAACAGCTTAGTATCAAATGTAACATTCCTATAAGATACTTCCTCTCCATTGATAACTTTCCTCTTTAGTGTTCCAGCTTGGGGAGCTTTTAATTCAATATCTTCAGCAGCCCTAAGGTCAATCCAATCACCAGAGGGATTGATTTCAGGCATACAGCCCTCTGTTAGCACTTTTACTTTAATCTTTAGTTTCATGTCTTATAAATCCTTTTACTTTAGTTACTTCTTTGATAGGAGTAAGTTGCCCTACTGCCACATTGTTTGTTGAAGTCTTCCTGAACTTGAATATTGGAATACAAAGAAAGGTAACAACAGTAGCCCTTACTGCCAAATTACCTTCTCTGTACTCCTGTGTTACCATACTTATCATTCCTTCCAAAATTTACTTGTTATATCCTCTAATTCACAGTCATGCACTTTGTACATTCTTTGATTAGTAGTCCTACTGTTAAGTGGACCAAACTCTTCCATATAAGGACCAAGTTTGATATAATCAAAGTTCTCCAAGTTTACATCCTTACTTAACTCCTGCCTTCCACTATACCAAGCTATCTTTACATCAGCCCAGTTCCCAGGTTCACTATCGTTCATGTCACGCATTATACTAGCTAACCAGTTAATATATTCTGGGTCTGAATCTCCTCCCATGAAGGCTATACAAGTAATACCTTTATTATTGAGTAGTAACTCTACCAAAGAATCTTCGTCAAGAGGAGTTCCAATATCCTCTGCCAAGTAAGAGCTATGACAGCCCTTACAATGGCATGGACAATTTGATATATTGACAGCAAGAGTAACCTCATCTGGAACTTCAGCAAAGACTACTTTTGCATCTACATACTTTAGCATATCTACTCTAAATTAATTCCTTCTATCTTAGCTCTTACCTCAAGAATATCAAGGTACTCCTTCATAGCTCTCAACTGAAAATTATATGTAGCCCTCGGACAGGTAGGAGTGAAACTAAGAGTACCATTATCCCAATTATCAGTCATTCTTTTTAGTCCCTCATATCTGTTTTTAAGCTGTATATATTCAGCCTTAAACCTATCTTTGTAATCTTCACTTGTCATTAATGTAGCAGTTGCTGCTAATACTTCATTCTTTGCCATATTATTAAATATTTTTACTATAAACTCTTTTACTTGCTTCTATTTGTCTATCCTTACCAAAGGACTTAATAGGTCTAAGATACCCAATTACCCTTGTATATTGAGTGATATTCTTACTATGACACTTTGGACATTCAGTGATAGGATGCTTAGTAATGTAACCACAATCATCACACTTACTATTAGGAATATTAAATGTGAAGTAGTTAGTTCCATTAGCTATAGCAAAGTCTATCAGCTTGAGATATTGCTCCTTACTCAGATGGTCTTCAAGATTGATGTGAGCTGCACTACCTCCATCAGTGAATTGATAAGTCTGCCTTCCATGAAGAATAAACTTGTCAAGTACTGAGGTGTCATCATGTGCATCATAGAAGTATGAGTTATACAGGTTCTCATCATCAGGCACTACATATCCATCTTGTAAATCCCATCTATAGTTCTTGCCTCCTAATCCCTCAGCAGGAACTACCTCAGAGTTGAACAGAAATGGTCTCTTCCTGTCATGAATAGAGTGCTTCTTGTTTTCCTCTTTGATAGTTCCAAGTATGAGTTGCAGGAACTCAATGTACTCAGGATTATTACCTACTTCAAGACCCAAGAACCTTGCAGCCTCATTCAAGCCATTAATACCAATGGTACTATACAACTTGCTGATATGAATATATCCACCATTTGAAGCTGCAAACATACCTTTATCTTCAAGGTCATACAACATTGTCTTGAAGGCAATATGATACTTGTAGACTCTTTGGAGAATATCTACTAAATAATCTTTAAGAAATGAAGTATTTTCTTTCCATCCTCCATTCCTCTTCAATCCATAAGCCCTATCACAATCCTGCACAATCCTATTGATATTCAAGGTAATCACATTACAGCTACCTGTCATAACACCAGTAAGACCTGATGTAGGATTAAAGGTATTTTCTGCAAGTTCATTCCTTAATCTACAACATGATGCAAGACTGTCAGCACTATCTGATATATAGGTAAAGAAACTGTGACCTTCTGCATACATTTCAGCAGTAAAGTCTTTGTAATCCTTATCTATAATATCATTAGTCTCTGGGTCATACACCATAGCCATTGTCTCTACTGGGAAAGTAAGAATCTGTTTGGTTCTCAGTTTATTGAAGAACTTCATAAACATCTTCTGAAGGCAATCTATAGCTTCCCATTGAGGTTTAGTACCATCAGGATAGCTGAACTCTCCAAACAGTGAATTGAAATATGTGTGGTCATAATAAGACACATTGGTAAATGGACTCTGATATGACCTATTACCAGCAGGCTGGTTTACACCATAAATAAACTGCTTGAATGCTTTATATATGGCATTTCTGATGGTTCTCTGCTTTTTGCAATGTGCAGTAGTGGTAATTTCATCAAGCTTCTCATACCATTTCTCTCCAAACTCTTTCACAATATAATAATTCAGTGCAATAAAGTATTCACCTACTGCAACTGCACCCTTACATTGTGAGGATAATAAGAAGACAAGATTGGTAATTTGACCACTGAATGACTGTAAATCATTAGGTGCTGAAGGTGTAATGCCATCAATATTACCTACTCCCTCCATCATAAGAGGATATAGACTTACTGCCATACAGTATTGTTTCAATACAGGAGTGGTAGCTTCATCATGGGTGTAAATAATGTGATGATTCAAATCTTCCTCATACTTCTTAGCCACCTCAGGAAACATCTCATTTAGCTTATCCTTCATTCTCTGTCTCTGAATGATTCTATTAGTGGTTTTATACACTTCTCCTTCAAGATTAGCCACATTCTTCATAGTTACATTTGCATTAGCATCTGTCTCTGATGAAGTAGCTGCATTATCATTGGACTGACTATACTTATCCATATAATCAATCCTCTCTCTAATGAATCTTGCCTGCTTGTGTTTCTCCCTGTAAAGGATATATGCCTTTGCCACATCAAAGAACTTGTCATTCATGAGAATGTTCTCAATCTTGTCTTGAATCTCTTCAACACCAATAGCATCTCCTTCTAATTGAGAGAACAAGGAATCAATCATCTTCACAAGATAGTCAGGCATAGGCTTACCTACTGCCTTGAATGCTGAATATACAGCCCTTTGAATCTTGTCAATATCAAAGTTCTCTTTTGTTCCGTCTCTTTTAATTACTATCATACTTGCTTTACTCCTGATTTAACCAACTTCTTATATCATTTGTCTCAGTCACACCAATAGGATACTCTGGAGAATGGGTCAGATAATAATGAAGTTCCTTCACTATATCTCTCCAATTCCTGCACACATATTGACCTTTTGAGCCATAAGTACAATCAGTGATTGCTTGTGTGTCAGAATAAATCCACACTAAAGGCATTCTACTGTTCCTACTAATCACAATAAACCTGTAATCAAGTAACTTGTAGTCTTTGTAGACCTCATCCTTATCAAGATTCTGCCTGATTATATACCAATACAACTGGGCTTGAATCCAATAATTCCACTCAATGAATGATTTGTGGAACTTCCATTCTTTCTTACTGGAAGTCTTCAAATCACAAGGTATAATGACCTTGTTCTTGTGGTCTACTATAATCAAATCAGCCATACATCTTAGAGAAATGCCTTCCCACTCTCCCTTAAATTTAAGCTGATAAAATCTTTCAACATCATGATTGAATGGATTGTCAGGCTCAAAGTACCACTTAGTGAACTTGTGATTTCTTAGCTTATCAACACAATCCTGTGCAGCTTGGTAATCCTCAGTACTAACAAGAGTCTTATCCATAGTAAGGAACAGCAGATTATAATACTCTGCACACTCCTCCTTAATCTTTTTAACCCTGTATGTAGCATACTTAGGATTAGCATAATAACCACACATTTCTCCAACACTGGCAATAATATCATCAGGAATAAGGTCTATACTCCTATAAGATTCATGACATGAATTGAATAATACTCTTGCCACTTGGATTAGATTATCACTGATAGCAGGAAACTGTGCAACCTCAAATCTTTTATCAAACTCTTCCTGACCATCTGTGAGAAGTGTATCTACCATACTGCCAAATAATAGGGATGGGGTCTCCAACTTGTCATACAACTTATCCAAGTTATCAAATCCTTCTCTATTAAATCTGGCTATAGTGGAATATGAATATGCAGGGTCTGCTCTATACTCTTCTTCACTTACTTGCCAAGAAAGGTCATACAATGATTTCCTTTCCATCAATAAAACTCTTCTTCAATTTCACAATCATCAAAGCCTTCATTATATATGTCATCTTCAGGTATTTCCAACTGAACAATATACATATCCACTTCAGACTTTAATCTACTCAAATCCTCAAGATTTACCTTTAGGTACTCTTCTTTCGGATTATCACTCTTCAAACTTCTCCTCACCTTATATATGGCTGAGTCTATTAACTCTTTCAGTGAATCAAAGTCTCTCTCATTTAGGAACTTATGCCCCAAAGGAATGTCTCTTTCAGGCAAAGAACACATCAATGCCTTTATTCTCTCTACTGGCTCACTCATAGTTCTTTGATAATTTCTATAGCTTGCAACATCTGTCTCACATTATGAGGTTCAAAGAATATGTATCTTACCCCATCATTCCTTTCCTCAAGTGTTTTGAGGAACATTTTCTTCTTGATAGGATAAGTATCATTCTCCTTACCCTTGACATCAAAATAGATTTTATAATTACCTTTAGTAACCACAAAATCAGGTGTATAAGTAGTACTCAATAATGCTCTTGTCTGTAGCTCAAGAAACTTACCATACTTGCCAGCCCTTATCTTCTTAGGAGCATACACCAGAGTATTCTGAAGTTTGACTCCATCCCAGAGAGTGATTCTCTCACTCTCATAGGAGAAGTCAAATCCAGCAGCTTCAAGCTTTTTATAACAAGAACATTCAAGGATACTCTTAAATTTGATGCCATTGTACTCAATGGATGTAGCACCCTTTATTTTCTTGTTATTACTTTCCACCTTTACTCTTGAACATTTCTTTCAGAATAGGCTTTACAATTCTACAAGCAATCTTTGCATCCTCAATAGTTCTGAATGCTGCAAAGTTTCTGTAGTTCTTGATATGAGCCTTGTTAGCTTTTGTAATTCTACCATCCAACATAGAGATTACATAAATCTCAGGGCTGTTCTCAATGTGGTCTTCATACTTCTTGTCCAACTCAATGGCAATCTCTCTGAGTACCATAGAGAATGCAGCAGCAGGGAGAATTGAATCCACACTATTGAGATAGTTATAGACCTTCTCAGGTTTCCAACCAAGTCTGGCTGCAATCTTCTCAATGTAGAAGTTCATGTCCATAGGAACTTCACCCTTTGTACAATGTCTGCAAGGACAATCAGCACCATGAGCACAGTTTACCTGAGTAAGTACACCTGCCTTAATCAGTTCAGGCAGAGTCTTCTCATTTACAATGATTTCCTGCATAATAAACCCTTTACCAAAGGGAGTATCTGCTACACCATGCTTGATAAGTTTGTCACCCATCTTAACCTCTTTACCATTTTTCAAAATAAATTTTTCCATTTTCTTTTTATTTTTAGAAAGTTAATATTCTTGATACCAAGTTATTGGCATCCCATACATTCCTTTTGTCAGTTTACTGATTTGTTCAAATACTGTATGTGGCATTGCTTCACCTGTTCTTGCAAAATATGCAGGATGATTCTCCTCCAATACAGTATTAAACTGCTTATTGATATAAGGCTTGAATGTCTGAGCCTGTTTACCAAATAAGACATAAATTATACCAGTCTCATTCTCAGATAGTTTCTTCAATAGACTTGCTATGAATGGTCTCCACAGCATCACATGAGAACCTATCTTGTTCATTTCTACTGTGAGAGCTGAATTAATCATCAAAATTCCTTGCTTTGCCCAACTCTCTAATGTGGGGTCAAAGATAATACAATTATGTGGAATTTCAAAATTTATTGCAGCTTCTTTTATTATTTGCAAAGAAGGAGACAAGTCCTCATCTCTTGTCCCCTCCTTATTGCCAAATAATATCCCAGTAGCTACTCCCTTCTGAGGGTATGGGTCTTGACCCAACATTACAACCTTGAGCTTATCATAAGGGCAAACCTCAAATGCCTTAAACACATTACTTTGTGCAGGACAAATAGGTTTTCTCTTATATTCTGGCCCAAGTTTGCTCAATACAGATTCAAGTTCCCTCTTATCTATTACCCTCATCCATCTGCCAAAATACTCTTCAAGTGTCATAACTGATTCAGCACATCATCTGCATTATCTGCAAGTATTTGATTCAGCACATCATCTGAGCATTTCTGAGGAGTTGGTTTGGCAGGATTTTCTATGAACTTACTTACATCATCAATCAGTATTTGAGGCTTAGTTCCTTCAGGAATATCACTCCTGAAATAAGCATGAGTATTGACTGAATCAATATTGTGTGATACATAGAAAGGAATAATCTTTTTGAGAATGGACTTGTCTACCAGACCCTCACCCCTCAAGAATACCTGAGGGCTTACATGAATCATAGGCTTGTAATAAGACATCACTTGTCTGCCCCTATGTTCCATCCTCCTACAAACAATGGTGCACAGAAGCAGGATATTGAAGTCTTTGTCCAATATAATTCCCTTGCCCCCATAATATACTTCCCCTTTGTTTGTTGTAACTTTTTGCAATCTCTGATTGAAGTTTACTCTTGAGAAGAAGTCATTCACTATACTATCAGCAGTTCTCCTTGACTGATTATATGTATTCACATACATTGGAATGACTATCTTACTTGTATGAGTTATATATGGAAACTCTAACTTGCCCCTAACCACAGACTCTACAACAAACCTTGCAAAGACAGGAACCTCAATCTCATCTGAGGACACATCAATTACAAATAATCTGTTGAAGGCATTATGATTGTCAAGTGTAGTTTCTGTATTAGACACATCACTTACTGCTGTGTCATCACACCCAAGAAATACTCTCATCAGAGTGTTTTCATATCTCCAGCTATACTCCATTATGCTTCAGTTTTATAGTACATAGTTTCTGCACTGTATGTAGTATAGAATGGCAGGTCTCTATCAATAAGAGGCTCACATTGGTTTGCTACAAAGTTCACAAATAAATTGACCATCACAGATGCAATCATGTTAGCCATGAATGTAGTTTGCTTATATGAACAAACTGTTGCATCTGCCTCTATATCAGAGAATAAGAACTCCTTCTCATATCTATTGATATTGAACTCATCATCTCCTTTGATACAGAGTACTTGGAACTCTTCTGCTGCCAATCTTCCATCTATATACAGGCAATTAGCTCTTTCTGCTTCTGACTTACCTCTTACATGGTCTAACCACTTGTTGAAGAAAGTCTTTCTTGCAGCCATATTATCAAAGCCACAAATCATAATGTCAGAAGCATCATTTGACTCATCAAATCTTTCAGGAACTGCAAATACACTATTGTAGTCACAATACTTACTAATCATCCCTGAGAGGGCACTTACCTTAGGATTCCCTACATCTTCTCTACTATATAACTGACCTGACATATTGACAGTTTCAACTATATCTGGGTCATAAATAAAGAGTGCAGCAGGTTTCATCCTTGCCAATAAGAAGCCCACATAACTGCCAATGCCACCAACACCTGCAAGTATAACAGTCTTCCTTTGAATTGCTTCATACCAAATGGCAGAACTGAATCTTGAAGTAGACTCATCTATAAGCAGTGAGCCAGAGTTTGTGGGAATTTCATTGTGTGCTGCCTCCACTACCTGTGCTAACAACTCTTCCTCTTCTTCTGAAAGAGGGGAAGAATCTTCACTGTCAGGAAGAGATTCAATAAGTTCTTCTTCTGTGCCTTCATGATTTCTGATTTCCTCAATTATCATACTGTACTGATGTTCATTAATGTAAAGGATAAACCCATCATTAAAGTACAGCTTGTATGTGTGAGGGGCTTCATCATAAGGCTCAATGGTAGGAATAATACCTTCTCTTATACCAAGAAGTATTGTATTGAGCTGTACAGCACCTACATAAGATATATCAGACTCAGTTGCACTCTGAGCCACCTCTTCTGGGTCTAAGCTATTTCTTTCTTCTATTTCATTCATCTTAAATATCCTTCTAAAATGTCAATGTATTCTTTGATATACACATTCTCAGGCAACTTGGTAAGCTCTTCAATAATGTCATGAGCACATAGTGCAGCAAGTTCATCATCATCCAATCCCATATCTTCAAGAGCCTCATCTTCAGTGAACCAACATAGGAACTCAATATATCCTTCAGCCCATGCCTTGAACAATTTCATTCCTTCCTCACCTTTACCAAATCTTCTCTCATAAAGAGGAACCATACCCTGTGCCCACTTCTTAACATCAATCTTGCTTGCATTAGGAATAATAATACTTCCTGTAATCAATTGAAGAACAAGTGATTTGATAGTTTCCTTATTGAACTCTATATAACCATAAGGTATTTCACCAGAAATCTTATTGTCAATATAGTCTGTATCAAAAGGAAGCTCATCCTCACTCTTCTTGACAATCTTATTAGCAGGACCTACTTGACTTGTGTAAGATTGTGTCACTTTCTTACCAACTTCAGGGAACAAAGTGCCTTGCTGAGGTTTACCACCTTTCCAATTACCATACCCACCAGTATATGCAGGTTGTTTAGGTGGAAGTTGTCTGGCTTTCTCTGCTTTGGCTTTCTTGATTTCCTCAAGTCTTGCCTTGAGTTCTTCCTGAAAGGGACTCCCACTCCTCTCAAATTCAATCTTCAAATAGAACCACTCAAGTTCCTCACTCTCTACTGTATAAGTCTTGGTATCTGTTACTTCTTCATCCTCAAAAGTAGGATAGGAGAAGTTTTCTGTGATAGTTTTTGTAGCCTTTACTTTTCTTGTAATGGCTGCTGTATATGTACCTTCATTATTGACAATTAAAGATACAAAGTGATTTCTATCCATACCTTCTTCCTTCAAAGTAGCAGTATCTGTGCCACTGAAGAAAGTACTCATATTATTGTGGGAGTGAATAAGCCCCATCTGACAATCAAGCAACTCAGGATTATCAGTCATATAGCTGATTACATCAGGAGACATGTCAAACTCTGTATAAGCAGCAGTTCCAATGTCCATGACATAAATATCCACACATCTGATAGCCAAAGTGCCATCTTCAAATCTCCCTTCTGGTTTATAGAAGAGAGTGCCAGACCATTCATCTTTCCAGATTTGCTGGCATATATATCTTATTTTCTTCTCAACCTCTTCAGGTATAATTAGCTTAAAAGTATCTGACTTCTTCACTAATTCTATTACCTTCTTGGTCTCTTTGTTCTGCTTTTCCATACCTATAATTAATTACACGGAGAATTTTTGATAATATGTACAATGCTATATTGGTATTGAGTATGATGGACTTGTTATCCTCCTTCACTTCATTGAGGTCTACAATATTGATAAGCACATCTGTGCCTTTGAAAGTACACATCCTCTTACCATTGTAAGCTGCATATGAATTTACATTGCGACGGGAATTTTCATAATAAATTTTATTATTTGCTATGATACCCTCCTTCAATACACTGTTCCTCTTGAGAGTGTCAAAGGTATATCTCAATTCTTTGTTATTGAACTTCTTATTGTACCAATCAATGAACTCATTACTGATTACAAGCATATACTCAGTAAAAGACATACCAATGGAATAACTCCCATTAGCATAGTTGAACTTCAGTTTACCCTGCTTGATAAAGTAGGAAACAAAGTCTTTAATCATCCCTTCTATACCATCTCCATAATAGTCAAGATGATTAACTACTTTGAATACACCTTCTCCAGCACTCATATTTGAAGTACCAAGATTCTCTAACCTATGATAAGGAGTTCCTGCAATGGATTCTACCTCAACATACTTGCTCAATTCAAGACAGAATAACCTCCATATATCAGAATCAAATTCCCTACTGAGATTGGACATAGTATCATTAATAGGACCAGTTCCTGTACATGGGTTCTGAAACTGAGTGAAGTCACTTGTAGGAATACTACTTACATGAGAGTGCATATACCCATTACTAATATGAAGATAGGTATATTCAGCTCTGTTAAGAGCAAAATAGCCATTCATTGAGCCATTGTGAAGTACCTTAACCTTTGCATACAAATGATTAATATCCACAAATCTATTATACTCATTAGTAATTCTCACATGAGGAAAATGCACAAGTATGAACCCTGAACCAAATTTTTTCTGTCCTATACTATCCACCACCCACCCACTACAAAGTCGGCTAAGAACTAAATCAAGTACCTCACCTCTAAGGTCAGTTAAGGACTGCCTTCCATAAGTGTTGTAATCCTCCCTGCTCATACCAAGTGACTCTCGTGAGGCATACTCAGAGATAGGAGTTACATCAAGCCATGACTTGAGTTTATCAACACTCATAAATCCCTGCATATCTACTTTATCCTCACCAAAGAAGTCATTGAATATAGTCAACACTTGATTAGGCTTATCCATAAGTAGGGAATGCAGTTCCTCTATTTTATTTTCTATTAATTCATTCATACAGAATAAAAAAAAATAGGTGGGGGACATTTCTATCCACCCACCTATTAGTTAAACACTACTTTGCTTATCTTGCAAAGTCAAACATTCTGTCAATCTCATCATCAGAGTAAGGAGATGCAGAAGAAGGCTTGTAGTCCTCAGAGGCAGCCACTTCAACTTTACCACCAAGAATGTCTTCAATCTCCTCTGCTTCATCATCCTCAAGAGTACCATTGTCTGTGAGGATAGTAAGCAGTCTGGAGAGTGCAGCTCTTGCCTTAGTATCTACACACTCAGCAGTGCCAGCCTGTTCTTTAGCTTCCTCCTTTTTGGTTTCAGCTACTTCCTCTTCCTTTGCAGGAGTCTCTTTTACAGGCTCTTTTGCAGGTGCAGACTTCTCATTTACAAGTGCAATAAGGTCAGCAGTCTTACACATAGTGAAGTTCTTGCCAAATCTCTTTACACACTCTTCCTGCAAGCCATTTGCTTTGATTGCAGCATAAGCATCTGCTCTGCTCATATCTGCACCACTTCTGATTTTCTTGTTAGTATTGGTCAGCATGAATACCAACTCATTGGTAGTCTGACCTTTGTAAGGCACATCATGAGGAAGAACCGAAGCATCATCCTTCAATTCTACTTTGGAAGTACCTTCATAGAAGGTCATACCATTATAGTCAATACCATTCTGTCTCAAGTCAGCTTTCAATTCAGCCAAAGTAGTAGCTGCTGACATGATTACACTCTTCTTCTGATTTCTCGTAGAAACAACTGTAATTTTTCTTGCTTCCATTGCATTGTTTTTTTTTTATGTTAGACACTTTTGTTAATGAACAGACCTATCATGATTTCTTTGAACTTTTCTTTGTCTTGAAGAGAATGATACAGGTCTGAAATATCCTTCCCTCCTTCAAATTTAGGTAATACTATATTAGTGAACCCAGTTGATGCTGACAGTTTCTCTCCATCTATGAGACCAGCTTCATCATTATCAAATAAGATAAATACTTGCTTGTATCTTCTTTTGAGTTCACTAATAGCAGTATCACTCATTTTGTATCCCTCACCTTGAATAGCCAAAGCAGGAATACCAGTATTAGCCCATAGACAAAGTGCATCCTTGAGAGATGAGCAGATACATATTCTCTCCCCATACTCAGGTACTTTTGTCCATAGGCTTATTACTGATGTGTCATGTTTGTTACTCCACTTGTAACCATCCTTATTGAATGGTTGGTAAATTTTGAGAGTAACCTTACCCTCTTTATGCTCCACATAAGCATAGGCATATCTATCAGCACCAAACACATATTTATGACCATCTTTTATGACAATCTTATGTGATATGGGGTAAACTTCTGCATATTTAAGCCATTTTAAGGTTATCCCATAGGATTCCCAGTACTCAATGTCATATTTCCTCCACTCCCTAACCTTGCATTGAAGGTCAGTAGTCTTGCTATAACTGTTTGCAGTCATCACATTACAGGGAGTATATGATTTAATATGAGAACCTACCTTAAACTTGGACATATCCTCATTAACTCTCTCAAGAACCTCTTTATAACTGCAATTCCACATCTGACCAAGCAGGTCAAACAGACCTCCTCTATCTCTTGTAGATAAATCAGTATAGAATATTCTCCTGCCATCAATAGAATATAAACCAAATGATGGTCTTCTGTCCTCCCTCAGAGGAGAGTGAATTATACAAGGAACCTCTGTGATACCCAAGTAGTATGACAGAATATCTGCTTCTGTCACTCTACTTAGGATGTCTTCAAGGCTCACAGAACTTTTACCAGAACTGAATGCCATATCTTATGCCTCACAAACTTTATTATTTACCAAACCAAGGAGAGGGAGCACCTGTACTTGGTGCATCAAATGGCATATCACCATCATCTGCACTACCACTGAAATCAGTGGACTCTACTGCATACTCCTTCAAATCACACACACTGAACTCTGTAGTAGGATAAGCACCAGCAGCCTTTCTCTCCTGCAATTCCTCATCCAGCTTGCTGTAATCAGTGATATTGTTCTTCAAGAACTTCTGAGTATAAACAGCCTGATACTGCTTATTATCATCAGTAGTTCTTACACCGAACATACACTTAACCTTATTCTTAGGCTGAAGTGCAATCACATTTCTCAGCTCAGAGAAATCTCCCTTGAAGTAGTCCTGAATCTTGTCAAGTCTTGCTTCTGCCTCAGACTTGTCTTTCAGTTCAACTACTTCACCATTCTTCTTTCTGTAAGACTTGTTAGGGATATTCAGATAAGCCTTGATAAAGCCAGTGAGTTCCTCTTCACCAATAAATGCAGGTCTGAAGTCAGCAGGCTCAAACCAACTGAGACTCTCAGGTACTCTACCTGCCTTAGCATCCTCAATAGGAAGCCAAGTAGTCTCACCATACTTATTGATTACCTGTACTTTGCTACCATCTCTGTTGTATCTTACCTCCTTAGCAAGGAAGAAAGATACCTTAGTCTTCATGTCAATGCCATTAGACTTCTCAGGGTCAGTCTGCACAATGAAATCAAGTCTCACCTGAGGTACTTTATACTTAGCACCTTCCTGACCAATCTCAGTCTCACCCATATACTCAGGAGCATTCTCAAGCTCTGTGTCATACAGTTTCTCAAGCTCTGCCTTAGAAGGATTTACTGCCAGTACAAATACAGGAGCAACTCCAATGTATCTCTTTACTACATTACCTTCTGTGGATTCCTTACCAGTGGCAAATGCCATGAACAGTTTATTAGTTTTATTATTCTTATTCATATCTAAAATTGATTTTGATTGTTGTTTTTTTCTTACTCTTCAGAGGTCTCACCAGACACTTCATTGAAAGGATTGGTAGGGTCAATAGGTGCTTCCTCACCTGCCTTCACCTCAACCTCAGGAGCTGTCTCAGTGTCATCCACCTGCTCAGCAGTAGCACCTTCAATATCCTCTGCTGCAACAGGAATTACAGTCTCAGGATATTTCAGTACATACTTAGTAATCTTTACAGGTTTACCATTCTTATCTACTGCACCAGTAGTCTCAATGACCTTTTCAACAAGGTCTTCAGTACCATAACCACCAGTCATGGTCTTGATAGAAGCCTCATACTGCTCCTGCATAGTATCAAGCTGGTCATACTCAGCCTGAAGAGCATCAATTTGCTCTTTCAGCTTTGCTTTCTTAGATACCATAGGATTTACACTCTGTGCAGTTCTCTTGATAGTTGCAATCTCAAATTTACTAAACTTTTTCATGTCTTCTTTTATTAAAATATTGTTATTACTTTTCCTTTTGCATCTGTTAGAGTACAAATGCTAAACTTCTTTTGAAAGTATTCTAAAGCAATTGAGAAAGGTTCCATTATCTTGCCTGACCTCAATAGAATCATGACAAATTGTTGTGACATCAACACATCTTTACCTTTCTCAATGCAATAATCTACTGTAACTCTGAACATATCTTCAGTTCCCAGATACCCTGAGTTAATCTTTCGGGTTAATGAAAGGATTTCATTCCTATCCATTATAATACTCATTGACCTTAGCTACTACAAGTCCAAGGTCATTGGGAATGTATAACTCAGGGAACATTCCATAAGGAGATTTGGGAGAAGAAGTGAACTCATCCTCATTGGTAATGAACTCTTTCACAATCTTCTTCTGACCTGCATCAAATCTTGACCTACCTACGAGAGTAACATCAAATTTACCTTCAGGAGTTACATACTCATCAACCATCTTGCCAGTGGTCTTCATCTTCAGATAGATTCTGCCATCCTGCTGAGGAACTTCCTCTCCATGAGCCAAGATAATGATATTCTTATCACTATCCCCATACTTCTCAATAGCAGAGAAGATTTTACCCATGAAGTATCCAATCTTCTTAGGAGTATCCCATCCACCTTTCAGAGCATTATCCATGTAGTAATCCTGCATGAGATAATTGAAGTCATCCACCACAATATTCTTGTATGGACTTTGAAGTAACTGTTCAAGAAGAGTTGCTATCTCCTCTGGATTATTGGAGATATACCTGTTTCCTGTAGCCACTTTACCCTTCTGTGCTACCTTGTACAATTCCCTACTCTTGGGAAAAGTCAAAGGCTTTGAGGTAACACTGATTACATAGGTCTCATTGGGGTCTAAACCAACATGGTTCAACTCAGGTACTTGACCCATACTGAAAGTCTTACCAAAACCTGACTTTGCAAGCACTAAAATTCTACTCATCTGTCTTTGTTTTATCCATTATTAAACACATTTGCAAAGGTATGATATTAAATCCACCTATGCAACTTTCCAACTATCTTTTTAATTGCAAAACTAAAGAAAGACTTATTGGTCTTCCTTCCCTTGAGAGATTCAATATAGTTATATACCTGCTGCAATCCCTCCTTATCTTCTGGTCTGGGTAATTCATTGAATGTACTTACTGCACCATCAAAGAACAAAGGACATATCTGACCACCAGCACCATAATCTCTATCTTCAATCATTTCCATGAATCTGATATGATTCCTGAACTTGGTTATGTCATATCCCTCATACTCTCTCAAACCATACTTGAAAGGACTATACAAGCCAATGACCATATTGGCATCTCTTGTGGTAGTTTTACAATCTGCAAGACCATCAGAAGAAGGTTTCATCTTATTCAGCTTTTGATTCTCAATGCCTTCTTGTGCTTGAGCCTGATGTTGAATGAGAACAAAGATGTAGCTCAACTGATTTCTGAGTGTAATGCCATACTTACTCATCTTATCAATGGTCTCCATCTTCTTCATTCCACTCTCATTAGTCAAGTTGGAAGCATTGTCTATGATGATTATCCTATACTCCTCAGGGTCATCAGGTGTATAAGGATTGATAGGGTCAATTACCTCAACCTCTCTCAATTCATCAGTCAGTTTGTCCTTCCTCATCTCCTTTCTGAAGTTCAAGTGTCCATGTGTAAGAGCATAGTCCCTACAGTACTTATTGATTCCTGTAGGATTCCTTTGGTCATCCACATATATCACCATATTCTCAAATGCCTTGATATACCTTTGATACCTCTCAGTCTCAAGTAATTCAAGAATCTTCTCATCAACAGGGTGGTCTTGGTCAGTACTCTTCAGCTCAGTAGGAGATATTTCTATCCCATCCAATCTGAACAGTAAATGGCAAAGGAACTCATTATACTTTTCCTCTGGACTCATCTCCAAAGTAAAATAAAGTACCTTTACTCTCATCTCAGAATGTTCCAATGCAAAGAACAAAGGTTCATAGATAAACAAATGGTCACAAAACTTGGACTTACCAATCTTCTGATTGGCTGTTACCACTATGAACTTCTTCTTCTCAATACCCGGAACCCATCTTCTAAATCTTACAAAGGGGAAAGGAATACAGTTGTACAAACCCTTCTCAACTCTTTCCTTTCTAACCCTAAGATTGTGCATGACTTCTTGAAATGTACTCATACTAACTCAAACTTGAAGTCCAGTCATTTCTTAAATTCTCTTCCTGACCAGCATTCTCAATGTAGCTGATTAATTCTGAGTCACCTTCAACCTCACCATTTGCACCAACCTTCTCTTTGAAGATAAAGTACTTCAGCAATCTCATATACTGATAATTACCATTGAATCCCTGCACATATTTCTCTGCTGCCTGAATTATCTGCTCATCAGTAAATTTATTACCATACTTCTTAAAGAACAGTTTGAGTCTCCTCACAATCAAGGCTACTCCATCTGCCCAATAATAGTTAGTACCATCTTTCTTGCCTTTAGGAAATATCTCTTTGAGTCTTGTAGCCAACTGAATCAACCTATCCTGTGGCTCCTGCTCTTTATCAGAATCCATAATGACAGAATCAAGCACCTCAGTGCCTTTGTTTGTAAGTCTCCAGCCTACTTGCTGGAATAAATCATTCCTTTCTGCTGTTATGAGACCTTTCTGAATTAAAGCTTTTTCTGCCCTTTCCAAGTCAGCCTTATTGTGTATTACCAACATCAACAAGGCTTCATCTATGGTTATGCCATTCTGTTGAGCAGCCTTCTTATTTAAGCATACTGTTGTCATAGCTCTAAATCTATTAAGTTATCAACTTCAGTTATGTACTCCTCATTGATTCCTTCAAGAACATTTTCCAGATATTCTGTATCTCTTGTATCCTTGTAATAGAATATGAACTGAATAGGGTCAGTAGCCCTTAGGCTACGCCCAAACTTCTGTACAAATGCTCTCTCCTGACCATCAAGTTGTACAATCACACCAGCCTCAATATCAGTGAGATTCTGTCCTTCCTGCAACATTCCAACAGCAAATAGATTATCTATCCTCTTAGTATTGAAGTCATCTATGATGTCCAAAGAGTTGTCTTTCTTTGAATGGATTGCATTCTTACCACCAAGCAACTCAGCCTGTTCTATACTTGTGCAGAAACAGATAAACCTCTTATCTTGAATCTTGTGTAGTAACAGCCTTACTGCATCTGTCTTTGACTCTCCAAGGAATCTCTTTCTCTTTGAACCAACCTGAAGCCATTTGTTCTTGATGAACTCCTGTCTGGTTCTAAAGAATTGACTTCTCCAATACTCAAATTGGTCAGATAGATAATCATACTTCTGTTGTTGTGTACAGGAAATTTCCAGTGTCACATTAGGGTACTTGTTCTTATTCTTCAAGTACTCCCATCTTTCATGGAACTTGCACTTGTGAGTGACTCTCTTTTCCTTCTTACCCCACTCCTCTATGATTGTACAATTAGGGTATGTACTATCAAGAGTCAATGGAATAAGATAAACTTTGGGAGCTGGTAATATTCCCCACTCAATAGCCTGTTTGAGAGTAACCTTTGAAGTAACAAATTCCCCAAAAACTCCAGTTACAGCCTGCATTACTTGGTCAGGAAGAGTAGCAGATAGCAGAATTATGTTTTGGGCATGAAGTTCAGTGAGCACATCCATCCTCAAATCAGAGCCAAGATGGTGGGCTTCATCAAAGATAACCAAATCCCAATAACTGTTCCTATACTTCTTCAATGAAGCATAGCACTCCATTACCACATTGTCTGTCCTTAATCCCCACCTATCAAACTCTATCTTCCAATTGGACTTATGTGCAGTTTCTGCAACTACCAATAACACATTGAGGGGTTCTTCATACTCCTCAAATTCTTTATCTGCCAGATAATTAGCCATATCAATAGCCATTTTGCTCTTACCCAATCCTGTACACCATTGTAATGCAACTCTATTGCTTCGCTTAATCAATGATAAAGACTGTATCTGTAGTTCTTCTTTTGTCATATTGATTTACTATTCTTTTCAACTTGTTAATGTACTCAGGGTCTTCTGCATACCCTATATCTGATAAAAACTTGTAATAATCATTCGGAGGTTTATATCTGTCCTGTATGAAGTCAAGATAGGCAACCACACTCTCTGACCAGTGGTCAAATTTATAGTAGCTTTCAGTCCTGCTATTATACAGACCGAACAAATTGTTACACTCCCTATATACCTTTGACCTAAAGTGTCCTGTCTCAAGAATTGCTTGTGCATAGACTATTTCAGGGTGTTTTACCCCATAATAGTTCATTACAGCAATTAAGTCCTCCTCAGGATTTTCTGATAACAGAAACTCTGGTTGCACTAATTTGACATCCACCACCTCATATTGAGGTGGGTCATCTCCCTTGTAGTGGTCTGAGAGCACTATAGCCCCCAGACCTAATACTGCAAGAGAAATGAGTACATTGAATACTCTTTGTTTCATATCTTCTTGTTTAATATTTCTTTTATTGCCAACAGGCTTTTAGTTACCCAGTTATTCCCATTTAATGAGAACACATGAGTCTCACCATCACATTCTCTGGGGTCCCATACTGCATGTACAATGTAGAAAACAAGGAAAGCTACAAATGCTATAATGTTTACAATAGGGATAAGACACACAAGTATTATGAGCAGTAATGCCCATATAGGTAACTTGAGGTCATACTCCTCTTGTAATTTAGCATAGTAGCCACCATCATATACTTTGACATGAGTATCTTTGAGTACACAGACAGTAGTGAGAATAAATATGATAGCTATAATAATCCACCACATACTATTTACCTGCTATATCTTTGAATAATGTAGGCACTGTGCCATATACAGGCAATTTACCATCCCACTTGTCAAGCATCATTTGCTGTACAATCAAAGGAGATAAGGATGCAGCAATCTTTCTATTATACTCTGCTTCTGCATCACCCTTGATTTTCAAAGCCTGTGCTTCACCATCTGCTGCTGCAATCTTCTTCTCAGCTTCTGCCTTAATCTTCAATACCTCATTCTGTGCTTTCTGAGCTTCTTGAACTGCTGCATTCTTTGCATCAATAGCATTTACAAGAGTCTGAGGATATTGCAGACCTGAAGTCATTTGCTCCAATTGAAAATTCTCAGCAAGCAACTCCTTAGACAATCTTTCCTCAATGGCTTTCTCAAACTCTTCTCTCTTGCTTACCAGTTCATCAGTAGTGTAATTATTCAACTGGATTCTGAAAGCATTCCTTACATAGTTGTATAGAGTTGTATTGATAACCTCGGTAATATCCTCTTTCCTATACTTCTTGAATACCTCAGCAGATTTACCATCCACAATCTTCAAGGAGATAGTAGGGTCTACTGTAAATGAGCTACCATCTTTGGCATTGATACTGAAGGGAGCATAGTCCACAGTCTGTACAAATGTAGGATACTCATACACAGCAGTAGTAATAGGATTATACCATACTGCACCAGTGACAAGAGTAATGTCATCCACTCCCTTGTCATCACCATAAAGGTTCACTTTGATACCCTCATAACCAGCATCCACCCTCTCATAACCACAAGAGGTGAACATCATACTTGTCATCACCATAAAGGTGAACAGAAGTCCTGTAATAAACTTACTTTTCATGTTTTCTTTGTAATTTAATTGATGTTAAACACTTTGTTTTGATTGAAATAACCACTATAGCTACTACAATAAGAAACCCAATCACATTTCCTATTGTATTGGGCATTGTTATCATACTAAATCCTACATTAAGTAGGATTATAAATAAGATAACCCATACCACCAGCTTACTTATTGTACTTGTTTTCATACCACTTTAATTACTTTTACATTGGATGGAAGTACCTCATTATCCCAATCCTTGTAAGAATTAGTGAAGTACACCTCATCATAATTCTCACTCAAGGTAACAATGCCTTTAGGATTGACCATATGAGTTACATAGATACACAATTTTCTGTCAGGTGCAACCTTTCTCAGTTCTTTGGCAATACCTGCAAATGTACCTCCTCCATCACAAAGGTCATCAATTACTACAAGTGGCTTGTCAAACTCCTCCAAGATTTCAGGATTCTCAATCTTGAAACCAGACAATTTGCCAGTCTCAGTATCTCTGACCTTACTACAAAGTACCTCAGTGGATGCACTCCCATCATATCTCTGCATAGCTCCTTTATCAGGATATACTCTAAGATACCCATCAAAATCAGGCATGGGAGGCTTAATATCTCCCCAATACTCATCTATAAGGTCTTGCACCTTATGTGAATGAGGCTCAAGTACATGAACTGCTTGAGGGAACATGTCATTGATTACCTGTGATACTACACTGAGAGAATAGGATTCATCATAGCTTATCACCCTGTCCATTCTCATACTCATGAGATAGACAATATCCAAACCAAACAGGATTCCCTGTCTATTCAGAATGTCACCCACCTGCATAAGAATAAACAAGTCTGTAGGATTTGCTATCCTACATACCACTGTGACATCATCTTTCCTGTTGATACTCTTCAAGACAATATGAGGTTCACCATCAGGAAACTGAATAACCTCATACTTGATGTCACTGTCCTCTGGTCTAATCAGATTCAGTATTTGCATTGTCTAATACATATTTTAAGTTGTTATAAGCACTTTCCAAGCCTGCTCTATCATCAAGAAGAACATTAAAGAATTGCTTCTTTCCTTTCCACTCTCCTATTAGAAATGGAGATTCATTCACATAGTCAATCTTGATGCCTTGAGACTTGCAATAGTCAAGCTTCTCCTGCTCTTCTCCTCTTGGGCATATAGTCCAGAGGCACAAGATTATCTTAGGGTCTTTAGAACACCTTCTCAATAGCTCCAATACTGGCTCACATGAACTGTCAGGCTTCACAGGTTTAATGGTATTATCAAAATCAATTCCCACAATAAGGTGGTCATAATGTTGATATTCCCATAATAACCTGCGAGCACACCTTTCATCATTGAAGGGATGACAAAATGCTTTCATCTACACTCTTTCTTATATCCCTTAAACTCCAATCTTTGAGAAGTTTGCCATCCTCAAAGACTGTCTCCAGATTACCCAGTTGTTCCTGCTGAGGAGTTACTTGGTCAATAGCCTTGTAAGTGCCATCAGACATGAGTTCCACACTGATTAGCCCCTTCAAAGATTTCTTAGTGCCACTATCAGTTTTAGGGTCTTTGAAGATTTCTCTTCCCTCTCCATTAACCTGACACCAAGTAGCCTTCATAGCAAAGCCAAGAGAATCCCTGCTCTTATACTGATATGTATATGAGCCTACACCAAGTACAAGATTAGTAGCTGCAAATCCTCTTTCTTCAAGTCTCTTGTAGATTTCCTTCTGTCTCTCAAGAGTAATGGAATCACCATAGATGATACCTACCTTGGGATTGAGTACTTTGTAACCTTTCTCATTGACAGTACCACCAAAGATGTCCCACAGAACTTGATAAGCACCTACCCACTCAGCAGTGCTACTCATTCTGTTCTGTACCTCTGTCTGCTCCTGCCAAGTCTCAAAATCCTCATACTTGTATCCTGCAATGATGTGTACTGGGTCTCCACTGTCAGGTCTTATGACTAATCTACCATCCCTTGCAAGGATTTCATCCTTCAACTTAGGCAGATATTCTGTCATTACCTTCCAGAAATCCCATGTGTCAGATACAATAGATACAAATCCAGTAGGATATACCTTAGTAATGAGTCTTCTGAATGTCTCCAATTCATCTTCCTTACCTCCTGCACACATGACACTGTGCTCTGTTGCTGGAATTGTAGCTGCAATAAGCTCTCTTTCTGCATTGGCATTGTAGTATTCCTCCAATGCACCAATAGCAGGAATAGTCTCACTGCCACAGAATGAAGTCATATGACCCATACCTGACATAATGGCAGCTTCCACTCCAGCCATGCCTCTCATAGAGAAGTCATGTATAAGGAAGTTAAGGTCTACATCCTTGAATCCAGTCTTTCTTGCATGTCTTATCAACTCCTTCTTATACAACCTTGCAGTAGTTGCACTTGTCATAGGCAACCATAGAGTTGTAGAGATAAGAGTCTCAAAGTAGTTAGTAAGCCAGAAGAAATCAGGATGGGTGTTGATGAATGTGAGTGCTGGTACTCTGATAGGACATAATGTGCCTTCAGGAAGAGCCTTTATTCTAATAGGTAAATAACCTAAATCATGTAGCTCCTCAATGTGCTTTGTGCCTACTTGATTGCCTTCACCCAAGAATGTGTCAATTCTCCTCTTGAAAGATTTGACTGCCACATCCTTAGGAAGATTGAAGAAGTTCTCTTGGAATTGCCTTATCAGATACTCCTTAATGAAGTATTGGATGCCAAATACCACAGCTCCTTCTTCAGCCTCAGGAAAGTATGCACAGCTCCTTGGTGTCCAATTTGAGTACACATACTCAGTGCCTTCAGGATACTGTCTCCTATGGTCCAACTTGTAACCATCAGTTAATAAAATTGCTTCTTTCATGCTTTTTTTTTTGTTAAACTTACATTTGCTTATCAGGATTTATTTTGGTAATGAATATTATATCAGATTTATCTCTTATAATATCAAAGGAATCAGTTATTCCATAAGTAACTCTTGGATATAACTTATTTTGCACAGTCCAAGACAGCTTATATATGCCTGAGCCTACTCCATAAAGATAACATCTCTTGTAGTTCTGTATGAGTTTTGATGTATTATAGTTATAAATCCAATCATCCCATACCTTTCTCTCTATGATATATATCTCTTGAAAAGTTTTGTAGTCCACCCAAAACTTCCCTAAATACTGCTTCTTGTGTGTTTCCTCACATCTTTTGCATATCTCATTGAGATTCTCAGGGATAAGCTTTCTATTGAGGTCTGATATAGACACAGGAGATTTTCTGCAAGTAGACTTTCTTTTCTTCTTATAGTTGATAATACCATTAGTAAGATAGAATCCTCCCCAATAGCCAATATCCTCTTTTTCCTCAAACATGCTATAGAACTCATGCCTAAGATTGTACCTCTTCGCTGATGTCCTACATCTACCCAAGAACTCAGAGAATACTTTATCAACAGGTCTGCCTACATTAGATAAGAGAAATTTACGAAGGTTTCCACTGAAATAAGGATAACTATCATCATCCCAATTGCTTCTAAACCATCCAGCAACTTTCTCACCTACCTTGTCTATCTTCTTTCTTGGAAACTTCTTATGAAGTCTTGATTTCTTACCCCCACCTGACCTTTTAGTTCCAAATTCTATCATGTCTCAAAATAGTTTTACATAAACTCTTTTTACTTCCCCACTCCAATAATACTTGTTATACCACAGTATGATGTGCAGGGTCTCACCTTCTTTCTCTATCCAATCCAACTTAGGGTCATACCTGATGTATGCCCACACTAAGTAGAATAGGAACAGTAATACTACCAATACTTTCATTCCTCATCTGGTCTGTTACACAATATATACTCAAAATGAGAAGCAATCCTTTTGTTTGCCTCCCAATATCTGTTAGTTCCTCTCTTTCCTCCTTCCTCAGTCAAATCATCCTCATCCCAGTGATTAGCAACACATAACATGTCAAATACTTTCATATCCTCTATTCTTTCAGTCAAATCTTTGAGTATAGCCTCAATAGTTTCACCTGTTTGAACAAAGTCATCAACAACTATTATGTGTGTGTCACCTGATACAGTATATGATGATATACCTTCAAGATTATCACCATGAGTAGATTCTGCTTTCCTTGACACAGATATTAATACATCCCTGTCTTTTCTTTTCAGTATATATGCTATACCACCTGCAAGTATGGAGCCTGAGTGTCCTCTTACTACCAAGATAAGTTTACCTGTTGGGAATACTTTATTAATGGAAGATGCAGCTTCTCTTATATAATCAAAGTTATCTGAAGAGAAATACTGTCCTACAGGATACCACATCCTACAAGCATTCTTGAAATATACAAATTCTGCCATATCTCCATCATTTATCTTGGCATTAAGACTATATTATACTTTTTTTTTTAGTCATAATAACCTTATTATTTAATCAGTTTACACTAAAAAAAAAGAAAGGGGCAGGCTTATTCAGCATACTCCTTTCTCTTTGCACTGAGATAATTAATCTCCTAACACTTCATAAGTGAAAGACTTACCTCCTACATGCTCACAAGTTCTCTGCAAATGTGCTTCGAGCCTTTGAGTTTCACTCATGATTGCCCATACCTTAGGCTTAGCCCAGAAGGGACATTCATTTGAGGTCATATATTCATATGCCTCTGCACTCATGTTGATGTGCTGACTGGCTGGCTTTGCAATGAGAGGATAATGCTTGAAAGTACCCTTTCTCACTACTTCCAGACCATCTTTGCCTCTCCACTTCTTGTTAGGCTCAAGGTCTCTCTTGGTTACTGAGTATTTAATAGTCTCAGGCTCACTCTTGTGTACAAGAGTACTCCCCTCCAATTCAATGGTCAGGGAGATTTTAGTTGTATTATTCATCCTTTGTCTGTGATGGTTTATTCCTTCTTACCCATTTTGTTGCTCATGGCAATCATAAGTGCAAGCATTGCATCTTCTGCTGTTGCTTCACCTTTGTCTGCCTTAGCCTTCAGCTCCTCTACTATCTTCATCTGTACAGTGTGCTTCAAGGCTTCAATAGTGCCAATCAGCTCCTTTGCATCAAGGAAGATGGCACTTGTTATAATCACCTCAATAGGTGCTTGAACAGTCTTGCCTTTGTATCCTTCAATAAGCTCTTTGACTAATTCAGGATTCTTCAGGCTTCCAGTTTTCTCACCACCTTTAATGGCTTCCTCAGCATTCTTAAAGTGCTGTTCTTTCAATACTCTGTCAAGAGTAGTCTTTTCTTGATTCTCCATCTTTTTTTTTTAGAAAGTTAATAAATCAAATATATGTTTGGTAACATACTCAAATAAAAAAGGGCTACAATATTTCTACTGTAGCCCTAAAGAGGTGGAACATCCTGTAATGGCATGTTGTTTTTGTATGTATTGAAACCACAGAATCAGTCTGTTTACATCTGTGGGGGTTAAATTCAAATATAGTCATGTATAATATGAAGTAACCACTACATACACCAACCTCTATTTTGCGGGGATGATTGGACTCGAACCAATATACTTTTGTTTACAAGACAAATGCTATAACCGAAGTAACTCTTACAAACACTACTGCTTTACCAGAGAAAAGGCATAAGAGTATGAATTTATTTAGCTACATCCCCATATTGTGAAATGCAGTAAGAAAAGCCATCAGACAATATATACACTTTGCAAAAGCATATCCGCAACTATTATCAAATTCAAATTGATGAAAGTCTAATGTACACTATACTGCATTTAGGGAGGAGTATAGGACTCGAACCTATGACCACTGGTTCCACATACCGAAGTAACTCTATCTGCCACCAATATTACTATGGAACATTTGACAGAGTAACATTTAAGTGCTCTACCAACTGAGCTAACTCCTCCATATTGAAAAGAGTACTGTGAGAACAGATGTCAGACTTAGGTTTCCCCAATCTCATACAGGACTCGAACCTGTGACATCAAAATTAAAAGTTTTGCACTATACCACTTAGTTAATGAAGTAAGTCTGACAAAACACTACACAGTACTCTTTGTTTTATTCTTCAAAGGTATTCTGAATACCTTCCATTGCTGCAATGAATGTGATGAAATGCTCCGAGAAGCCACTTATCTCAGCAGTCCATGCACCTCTGTAGTTTACACCTTTTGTGTGTGCTGACACATCACAAATATAGTTGTAAGTACCAAAAGGTTTAGGAACTCTCCTTGCAGGCAAGTCACAGTCTTGAGAGTCTGAGAATACAATGATTCTATCAAACTTCTGACCCTTGAACTTGTCATTACACCATTCAAGGCATTGTCTGGTGAATATACCTCCACCTCCAATTCTCCTATTAGTGCTATGGATTTGTTCAAAGATTCCAAAACCTTTCTGAGGATAAGGAATATGCTCATGTGCTCCTGTATGAGAGTAGTCATTACCAGCAGTACAAACTATTTCATAGTCCTCACACTGATTGGCTGCTAACATAGCCATAGCACATGCTGCATCATATCTGCTGAAATCAGATTTTGCAGACATTGGAGCTTGCATAGAACCTGACACATCCACAATGAAAAGAGTCTTACCTTTCAACTCAGGCAAATTAGCATAGCTACTTATCATAGCATCCTCTATCTGTCTGCTGAACTCAGGGTTCATTTTATTTGCTTTCAAGAAGTCCAAAGGCATGAGCATTGAAGATTTCAACTTCTCAAGACCTTCTTCAATCACCTTCTTGTCCACACTTGCTCTTCTCATGTTGGCTATATTTCTCAACATAGCCAGACCACCAATCTTACCTTCAGTGATAAGTTTAGCCCAAGACTCTTTCTTATCCTTTCCAGTAGACAGTAGCACTTCCCATGTCTCAGGTGTTGCAAGAGTTCTATCTGCTACCTTCTTGAACAAAGTCTGCTCATACTGATTCTCAGGCTTAGGTCTGCATAAGAACATGACATCTCTCAGCTTAATAGCTGCATCTCTATCATATTTAGCAAACTTGTATTCATTGAAATTATGGAATGCCTTTGCCAAACCTTTCTTTGCTTGATTAGCAATAGGTTTCTTACCATCCCTCCAATAAATAGCCAAGAAATCAGTAAGCATGTCTGCTCTTGTGATAATCTGAGGCAGCAATTCTTGCACAAACTTCTTATGCTCAGGATACTTGCACATTTCCACTGCAAGGAATAAAGGAGTATGTCTTAACTTCTGCATTGTCCTTGCTTCAAGAGCAATGTGATATACATCTTCAGCAGGACACAAAGGAATCAATCTCTGAATTTCTTCAGCAACCTTCATTCCATCCATGTATGCTACATCTTCCCAAAGAAGATTAGCTAATACTGCTCTCCTCAACAATGCAACATTACTCTGTTTAGCTGCTAATGCACCTGAACCACCAGCCAATCTTTCTTCCTCAAACTTTGAGGTTTTCTTCAATGACGGATTTACTTTACTCATTTCTTTGTCTTTTTAATTGTTTGACACTGCAAAGGTAAGTAAAAGTTCCCAATTACACAAGAAAATTGGGAACTTTTTTTTTCTCACCTATTAATTATAACTATTGTCTAAGTCTGGATGCTTGTGTATCAGCCATCTACAAACTGCACACACTACAAGATGTTGTACACCACTTGCTGCAATTACTCCTATTACTATATCCTGCCATTTAGGTAACACTTCCCATGATGTCAGGAAGAGTAAGCAAAGGAAGAATGTAATCCAAGTGGTACTGCAATAGATACAGAATCCAAGAGGATAAGCAATAAAAGATAAGAATCTATTACTGCCCAATGCCCAAGGTTTTAATACCTTCTTGTACAGAGGATTGAAAATCATGTCCTCTACTTTGAGACAATTTCTATAGAAAATGCCCAACAAGCCTCCAATGAGACCAATAATCATAAACTCAAGATACATAACTTTTTTTTTTGTCCAAAAGGACTGTTCAACTTAATATTTGTTTCTCATTTTCTTTACTTTAGGCTTGTTGCTTTGCCTTGCTCTCTTACTCTTTCTCACATAAGCATAGGCACTATCCTTCACATAGGTTCGAGGATAACCACAAGGCTCACCAATGTACTCTCCTGTGACAGCATCTAATGTGCCATCAAGAATCATCTCTGAAATTTCTCCCATTGTTTTAAGAATTAATTAAGTTTAATGTGGAGCATAGGGGACTCGAACCCCTGTCTTACTAATCTCCTGTAAAAGAATTTCACATGCTTACCTATTTGATGTGCAGTTGGTTATCTACTGGGGTTGCCCGGATTGACATACCATTCCACCACCTTATTTAACTTGTCAGGGTCAGATAAATAAGGAAAATCCACCACTATTGCACCTTTCTGTTTCCAAGCAAGTGCTGCTCAGCCTATGTTTAGGCAGCAACTCTATAAGAAGTATTGCCAGTTAATTGTTTGATGTCTCTCCATCAGTCTCTGCATGTTCTCTTACCTGATAATCAGCAATCAAAACCAAATCATGCCCCAATCCAATCTTATTCAAAGATTATATCAAGTATTCTTCTCCATTTGCTCCTTCTTACTGCAACAGGCTGTTGAGTATTCTCTCTGGATATTTTCCTATTGCTGTTTATGCTGCCTTTACTGTAGGACATGAATGCAGTATTACTCCTGTTATTTCTGTTCTTAGGAGCAAGTACCTGATACCAGTATGTTGCAACTGCGGCTTTAGTCCTGCCTATTCTTTCAGCAGTTCTTCTGAAGACATTCTGTAAGTTACTTGGGTCATTTGAGATTTCCTCAAGGAGGATATTCTTATCCTCTTCTGTCCATTTTCTCATTGTATTTCTGTTTTGAATTATTACCATAAATTAGCTATTCTCCTGAAGTCCTCACCCTCTGGAACTGGACAGTTTTCTATCCACTCCATATCTTTTACTTCCCATAATGATAAATCAATATCTTTAGGTAAGAGGGCTTTCATGTCAGGAAAAAGATTTAATCTAAGTGATGTATCTCGGATATAAAATTGGGTCTTATGTACAAGTATGAACTTATTTAGTTCAATAAAGTGTACAATATCTGATTGCTTGTGTGGAGTAAGTACTATACCATCAACATGGGGTAAGACTTTAATAATCTTGTTAGTGCAATCAGCAGTATAAATAAATAGTTTAGGATGGTTTCCAGTGAGAGAACTTAATTCTTTTATGGAAATTAATACCTCTACTAAAGTATCTGTAAACAACAAAGGTTCACCTCCAGTAATCATGATTTCATCATAATTCCACCTATCTACTACAGGCAGTTTGCTGAAATCAAACTGATTATTGCAGCACATAGGGCACTTGTTAGGACAATCTGTCGTAACAAGCAATCTTAGTTTCTTGTTCATTTGTATATCAAATTATTAATTTATAAACACTCTGCCTTAAATTTCTTAAATTGTTTTGCTCTTGAATTATAATAGGATGCTCTATCATACCAATAATTAAGGTTATGTAAGCACCTTCCAAGAGAAGCTTCTGGTGGAAGCTCTGTACATATATAGGCAAAATTTACATATTCATTAAAAGCCTCTCTTGCTACTTCTATATCTAATAAAGCTTCTTCAAAGAACCAATCAAGAAACCATTCTAATAAGATAGGAAATTTAGCTTCATCATGTTCTTTTCTAAAAGTTGAACCAACAGCATATTGATTATTCCAGTCTTTTAATTGTTGTAGTGAAGTTATTTTCATTTTATACTCTTTTTAGTGTTGTTTCAATCTCTATAGGCTCATCTAAATCATGCCACTTAACAATATTATTACTATCTACTGGCTTACCACCATTAAATGTGCAAATAGTAATATGTGGTATCTCGTTAGCACAGATTTCATAGTCATATATTCCCTCATTATTATTAAGAATTATAACTTTGAAAGCCATAGCTTTTTCAGATATACCTACTGAGGTAATCATCAATTTAGCTCTGATTATATTATTCTCCAATAGATAATCAAGTCTGGATTTTATACATCTATTAAGGAATATGGTATTATCATTGTCTAATTGAGATTTATGCAATAAAGTACAATGGTCCAAACATACTTTGTTGGGGTTCTTAATATTATTCAAAAAATTCGCTACTACCATTGTAAATAATTGTATTTTTGCCTCTTTATTAAGAAATAAACCGTAATATTGCCATTTCTGTCCCATATTTATCTATTTATATTATCATAGGCACTAACAGACCAACAATTTATTTCAAATTGAGTACCTTGACCAAATCTTTGATATTTGATATTGAATTTCTTCAATATTTCTTCAAATTCATTAGCCTTTTTAGTATTCTCAGCACAGAGTAATAACCCTTCTTTAATAGAATTTGCTTGTAAATCTTTGACTCCCTCTAATATAGCAGAGGAATTTAATATCACCATCATAAGATTAAATGTTTAATTGTTTAATTGTTTATTGTTGTACTACCACTGAGACTCGAACTCAGAACCTACAGATTAGAAGTCTGTTGCTCTATCCAATTGAGCTATGGCAGCATGAAAAGGCAAGCTCATCTGTGAAGACCAGCTTGCCATTGGCTTATTACCCGAACTAAAACCTATTTGAACAGTTCTTTGACTTCATCACCAAGAATCTTGACTGCTTTGATAGCATCCTCTTGGTTCTTGAAGTACACAACCCCTGCATACTGTACTGTATTGTGCTGATATACACCAACACCCTTGCAGCACTCAACTACAGGACCATTTCCATTGTTGTAATTACCAAGGAAATATCCTGTGTTGCAGGTAGTCTTCTTCCAATTCTTGTTATAGTGCTTGGCAATGATAGCCAGCTTTGCAAGTACTTGGAACTTCTTCTGCTCACACATAGGAGTATTGAAACACCCACAGGCTTGGTCTACTTTGGATTCAATCAAGCCATAGTTGAGTTCCAACTCATCCTTTGTATAAGCATTCAATGCCAATGTTCTCAGTGTGGCATTTCCACTGTTGTACCACTCCATTGCCTGTTCAAGAGTGATACTGATGTTTCTTGTTTCCATGTTGTTTCTCCGCTTGTCAATGTCAAAATCACTACCTTGAGTTGCTACTACCTTTCTCTTATTCAGACTCTCAATCTGAATATCCTTCAAGGTAAAGCCTTCCTGTACTCTTGCAGAGCAAGGAGTAATCTTTGTCACCTGCATGTAAGGTACATATCTTGGGTCTTTGATAATATCTCCAACCCTGATATAGTCAAAAGGACACAGGAACATGTATTCCTTCAAGTGAGAAGTGTTTGACACTTTGTCTTCTACAAATACTACATAAATTGTTCGTACCATGATTATTTGTTTATTTAAGTGGGAGCAGTTTCCTACTCCCACATGGTTGTTAATCTTCTACTTTCCACAGTCTATAAATGTAACCAGAGTAAAATCCCTTCTTCCAAGTGTTGGCATATTTCCACCATTTCTCAGTCCAGCTGAGGTCTGCCCTCTTGATGAAAGGATAGATGATGGCAATACACAATATGAGAGGGAAGTAAAGAATATACATTACTCCTTTTATCATTGCTTCTAAAGCAAGGAAAGGCAAGGTAATTATCATACCCACCAATTCAATGGTTGTTTTCATTTTATCTGTTTTCTGTATAATGACAATTTTCACACTCATGTCCATCAAACAATTCTCCACAATTAGGACATGTATATTGTGGTGCATATGTTACTTCTGGAACAAATACAGAAGACTCATCCATTTTAATGTCTCCTTCAAGTTCCAATATTTCCTTTTCTTCTTCCATGATTACTCTGCTTTTGCTTTTTGTAAATACATAACTTGAGTCCTGACTGGTCACTGGTTCTGACTCAGTAGGTTCTATTGGACCACAACTACTCAC
>ERZ772937.45-NODE-45-length-109000-cov-46.702960_pt1 | contig 109000 bp, 99 predicted proteins | sample MGYA00512113_ERZ772937 | MGnify/ENA primary metagenome ERZ772937 (study PRJEB29015, sample SAMEA2737649) | human gut metagenome | biome: human gut; feature: human-associated habitat; material: faeces | place: China | collected 2012 ... | reverse complement strand
CAGATAAAAAGAGATTGGTTTGATACAGCATTAGAAAACTACGAAAGGGGAGAAATGTATGGCAGATGGAAAGAGAAGATACAAGTCTGACAGGAAAGATTATAAGATATCTGTGAAGCTGTCAGAGAAAGATATGGATATTCTAAAAGCAGCACTTAAACGAACAGGAATGACAGCAAGTGCATATATAAGAGAATTGATCCGGACAGGTGGCAACATTGATACAAGTTATCCAGAGGACAGGGCAAGAGTAATCCGTGTTATTGCCGGTATTGCAAATAATATTAATCAGGCAGTAAAGCTTGGCAATTCACAGGGAAGGTTGTATTACAGCGATATTGACAAGTTACAGGACAGTCTGGATGATGTAAAGAAAACATTCGGGGAGGTGCTGGAAGTATGGCGATTACAAAGATCTTAAATATACAGGAATCAGAAAGCAGAAATCCGGCATCGCATTTAAAGATTGCTTTGGAATATATCCAGAATCCGGATAAGACAGAAGAATGTGTACTGATGGGCGGTATTAACTGCCTGCCGGATACGGCATTTGAGCAGATGGAAGAGACAAAGAATATATTTCATAAAACTGGTAAGAGACAGGGCTATCATGTGATCATATCATTTTTGCCGGAAGAAAAAGTAACGGCAGAGCAGGCAATGTATGTGCTGGAGCATTTTACAAAGGATGTGCTTGGTGATGATTATGAGGCGGTGTATGCAGTTCATACGGACAGGGAGCATATGCATGGGCATCTGATATGGAACAGTGTCAGTATGACAACCGGTAAGAAGTATAATTCACCTAAAGGCAATTGGAAGAATCACCTGCAGCCGATTACGAATAAATATTGTGATGAACTGGGACTTTCAATAATGCCTGCAGAGTATAGCAAAAACCCTAAGAATATCAGCAGAGACCAGTGGGAAAAGGAAATGTCGATGAAGGATATTATACTTTGTGATGCTCAGATGTGTGCGTATGCGGCAGGCAATGTGGAGCATTTTCAATATCTTATGAAGAGTCTAGGGTATGTATTCAAGAAAGGTGTCTGGATGGAGGTGCAGGCACCGGGATTCCGATATTATCATAGTCTGGCAAAGATGGATGAAATGTTTGCTGAGGATAGGCTTAGACATCATGTAGATATGCCTTGGATGACAAAGCCTTATTTTTATTCGTCGGATATTAGAGAATTGCACAGGACGAAGCTATCACCATACCAGAAACGATTTTATGCAAAGCTATATAGGTTGAGAATTGTGGAGCAGAAACGATTTGTGGTTGGAGGGGCAAAGTATACGGAAGAATTGAAAAGGTTTCATCAGCTGCAGGACGAGTATCTGCTACTTGGAAATAATGATATCAAGGATGTTGTGGAACTTGTGAAGTACCGGAGTGAACAGCAGGAAAAAATGCAGCGGATTGATGACAGACAGCAGGAGATATATAAGGAAAACTCCAGCAGGAAACACAGGATTAAGACAGATGAGCAGTATCGGGAATATCAGGTGTGGCACGTTGGAGTGCAGGAAGAACTGGATGAGCTTAAAATGGAGAAAAGGAAAGTTAAGAAGCAACTTCAGCTTGTGGAAGGTATTATGAAAGATGATTTGTATACAGCGTATTATGCGGTGTCGGAGGATGAGGAGATTGTTGGGAATAAGGAGATTGAGATACCGGAGATGGATGAGCAGGTGGCTGTATCAGAAGTTGAGATAAAGGAAGTTACTAATTTTGAGGACGTTGATACGGAAATAAGTCGAGAGAAAGATTTTTCTGCTATAGACGAACGGAGTAATATCAAAAAAGAACAGGCAGACTTGTATGTTGAGAAATCTCGTGAAATGGATGATGGTGATGCGGAACAGATTTATACAGGTAAGAAAGTAGCTGTAGATGATGAGGTTCCGGTTATTCCGATGGCTGCTGATAAGGTTGAATGGATTGCTGATAGGTTATCTGAGTGTGGAGTATATGAAGATGTAGATGTTCCTGTTAAGGCGGATATATTCGGATTTGATATTGCAGACGTAAGTGGAAGTATAAGGCTGTTTTCAGATGTTATGAAGAGGATGGGAATAAAGCTGGATGGTGATGAACTTTATGAGGAGTTTCAAAGAATTTATAATGAGAGCGTCAGTAGGGATGCAGGGAAGGAAAAGGTGGATGATAAGATGTGGAATAGGAGCAGAAAGCGCTAATCCTTTTATTTTGCAAAAGAACAAAAGTTCGATAAAATATGCTTGCAATTGTTCAGATAAGTGAATATACTAATAGATGGATGTAGGAGGCTTATAATGGAATATTTAACTACTATAGAAATGTCAGAAAAGTGGGGCATAACTCCACGAAGAATAGCAGTTTTATGCGAACAAGGAAGAATTGTTGGTGTGGTAAAAAAAGGCAAAACATGGTTGATTCCATATAATTCTGAAAAACCAGAAGATGCAAGAAAAATCAATCATAATAAAAGAGGTGCTTAAGATGTTAAAAGATAAAACATTGACATATATTAGTTTGTTTAGTTGTGCAGGAGTAGGGTGCTTTGGATTTAAGAAAGCGGGATTTGAATGTATAGCTACAAATGAGTTGATTGAGAGAAGATTAAATGTTCAGAAGTTTAATAATAAATGTAAATATGAATCAGGTTATATATGTGATGATATAACTACTGATGAAACAAAACAAAAGATTTTTACAGAAATTGATCGCTGGGAGAAATTAGGCAATGACAGAGTTGATGTTTTAATTGCAACGCCACCTTGTCAGGGGATGTCAGTTGCTAACCATAAAAAGGCTGAAAATGAGATTATTAGAAATAGTCTTGTGGTAGAATCAATACATCTCATTCAGAGGATCAATCCAAGATTTTTTATATTTGAAAATGTTGCGGCATTTATGAAGACGGGGTGTACAGCTCCAGATGGCAGTGTTAAAGCTATAGGAGATGTTGTGTATGAAGAATTAAGTGATAATTACATTATAGCTAGTAGAATACTTAATTTTAAAAATTATGGCTCAAATTCATCAAGAACAAGAACTGTAGTTATTGGTGTATGCAAGGAAATGTCAGAGTATGTTTCTCCAATAGAATTATATCCTATGTATGTAAATGAATTAACATTGAGACAAGTGATCGGAGATATGCCAAAGCTTGAGTGGGGAGAAATTTGTCCTACTGATTTTTATCATGCTTTCAGGACATATCCTGAAGATATGAGATGTTGGATTCATAATATAAAAGAAGGTCAGTCAGCATTTGATAATGAAGATGAATTAAAACGTCCTCATAAGATTGTAGATGGTGTAATTGTTCCAAACAAGCAGAAAAATGGAGATAAGTATACCAGACAGTACTGGGATAAAGTGGCACCTTGTATTCATACAAGAAATGATCAGCTGGCAAGCCAAAATACAGTACATCCTGAAGAAGATAGAGTGTTTTCAATAAGAGAATTAATGAAGATAATGACAATTCCATCAGATTTTAAATGGGTTGAGCAGTCTTTGGAAGAATTAAATGCTTTAAGTGATAAAAATAAAAGAAGTTTATTAAAAAAAGAGGAAATAAAAATCCGCCAGAGCATAGGAGAAGCTGTTCCTACAGAAATATTTTATCAGATTGCTTCAAATATAAAGAATTTTATGGAACAAGAACATTTTACGCCAGTATTGATTAGTAAAACTATTAAAGAATATGGCTTGTTGAAACCTAATAAGTTAATGAGTTTTATTTTGGATAATCCTCTTAATTTAGGTAGTGCATCATTAGCAAGGATTGCTGAATTGACTAATTCACAGAGGGAGAACAATGCGGCATACTATACTAATAAGTATATAGTTAATGAGATATATAAAAATCTTCCGGATATTGAAAAAGATGAAATAAATATTCTGGAGCCATCTGTTGGAGTTGGGAATTTTTTGCCATTTATATTTAAAAAATATGAGGGGATTAGAAAAGTCAATGTTGATGTAGTAGATATTGATGAAAATAATATAAAAATTCTCAAACTGTTATTAGATAAGCAGAGAATACCGGATAATATAAGTATAAATTATATATTGGCAGATACATTGCTGAAACAATTTGATAAAAGATATGACCTTGTTATAGGAAATCCACCTTTTTCCAAGTTAAAGGCTAAAGAGGCAGCTAAGTATTTAAAAAACAATATCAATAAAGATACAACTAATACATTTGAGTTTTTTTTGGAAAAAGCATTAAAAATTTCTGATTATGTTGTAATGATTATGCCAAAAGCAATATTGAATACACCAGAATTTAATGTGACAAGAGATATTTTGGCAGATAAGAAGATAGACTGTATTCAAGATTATGGAGAAAATGGATTTAAAGGGGTATTGGTAGAAACAGTTTGTTTGTTTATTGATACAGTAGGGCAGCCTAAGGACACTTTGGTTGAATCATTAACTTTAAAGAGAAGTATAATACAAAAGCAACAATATATTACAGATAAAAAATATCCGTATTGGATTATATATAGAGATAGATTTTTTGACGATATATCTAATAGACTTGAGTTTGGAAAATTTTCTGTTTTCAGAGACAGGCAAATTACTAATTCAAACACTTTTCAGGAAAAAAGTGAAAATTGTCTCAGGGTAATTAAGTCAAGAAATATTAGCGATGATGGAAAGAAAATAATAGATATTCCTGGATATGATAAATATATAGAAAAGGATACGGCTGAAGAACTTAGTGCATATCGCTATGTGGGAAATGAAAATGTATATTTGACACCTAATATGACATATAAGCCAAGGGTAATGAGAAACAAGAGAAATGTAGTCGTTAATGGCTCGGTTGCTGTACTAATTCCAAAGGATAATATGAAACTTACAGATGAGCAGATGGAGTATTTTTCTTCTGATGAGTATAGACACTTTTATAAAATAGCTAGAAATTATCAGACACGCTCATTAAATGTTGATGCTACAAGTGTGTTTTTCTATGGAGTATTAAAGGAGTGCAGCAATGGATAATGAAAAAATACAGCAGTTTTTAGATGAACATGATTATGATATAAGGAAAACACATAACGGAAGATGGATAGATCAAAAATGTACTATGGATGTTGTGTGTCTTGTATCTGACTGTATAGTAGAATACACGAGTGGAAAAAATAATAAAAGTTTTACGGTAAATGATATATGGTACAATGATTATACAGTGGACAATGTTCAACAGATATTTAGTAAGCCGGATCCAACAAAGAAAGCGTCTAACGAATATGATAAATATTTTGGTCAGCCAATCAAGTTATTAGATGCAGCAGGTGTGATTCATGGAGAAAAGAGTGGACATGGGTATGTTTATACTATTGTAAATCAAGAGATATTAGAATATATAAGTTTCAGAGAAAGAAATAGCTACAACTTTTTATGCCTTTATATAGAGAAAGTACTTAAAGATAGTTGTATATATCGTGCATTTGAATATTTTTTTAGGCTACAGGACAAGAGCAGTTTTAAAGAGTTAAAAGATACATACACTGAGTTTACAATACATAATACACCAATTAATGGAACAACTGAGTGTGGACGTATTTTTACTAAAGTTTTAAATCCGCTTGCATGTAAATATAAGAAATGTGGTACAGAGAGAGGTCATTTGTCTAAAGATGTTATCACTCAAGATATGATTATGTACAATCAGAGAAATTGGAGGGATATTCTTTCAGAAAAGCCCAAAGATATGACTAGAGAAGAGTTCGAGAAGACTTTACCTAAGCCAGATGAAGATTATATGACAACATATCGTATTAACAGGGCAAAGCGAAATTTACGCAGATTTAATGATAAATATCGTTCTGGAATGACGGAAGTTAGTGATGAGAGACATAATTTAGATTTAGCAACACAAATGCATCATATATTTCCGGCTAGTGATTATCCAGCTATTGCTGATTATATGGAAAATCTGATTGCATTAACACCAACACAGCATTTCTCATATGCTCATCCTAATAACAATACTCAATATATAGATAGGGCATATCAATATTTATGTTTACTAGCTAAAACGGGAAGCATAAGAGAAAACTTGTTGGGAAATAAAGATGTTCCGATTATATACGATTTTTATCTGTATCAAACAGTGTTGAGTACTGGACTGGAATCAGATGAATTTTTTGATGTAGAAGAAATGGATTTTGATGGACTCTTAAATAAAATTGAAAAATATTACTAGGGGAGAAAAACTATGAAGCGAAAAGATTTCAAGGAAAGCTTGTACGATACATTGGATAATGAAGTGGATGGAATGTCATATGATGAAAAAATGACGCTTGTGCATAGCCTATTGGTTGACTATGAGAAAGACAATGAGGAAAAGCGTGATATATCCAATAAAGGATGTAAATGGTCAGATGAAGAACTGAAGATAATTCTATCTGATGCACCTACAAAAGAAAATTGTATAAAATATGCCAGATTGTTTAAAAGAGGATATGGTAGTATAGAGCAAATTTATAGATGGTCGGTGACTACAACAAAAGAAATGTCTGAAGAACGAAAGAATGATAGCTTTATAATTCAAGTGAAGAGAATTGCTAAAGAATTGGGAATTAGAGGATAGAAAAATATATGAAGTTAGATTGGGGTAATGTTTTAAAATTTGCTAATGATAGAGAATATTACGAGGTACTCGGATTTTTGGCAAAAGATGAAGAGTATGTAAGAGTTTATACTGAAAGCAATGATAAGTCTGGGGCATGGGCACCGCAGGGAAGAATGCTATTAAGAAATGTTAATGTTAAGTCTTTGCCGGAAGCATTAATGAAAGCATTTGAGACAAGCACAGATGGAAGAATTAGTGAAACAAAGTATGTAAGAAATCTCAAAGAAAACCATGGCTTTGTCAAAGAAGTTGATCCTACAGGAAGTGATTTTACTAAATGGTTATATAAAGAATCTATTGAAAAGGTTTTGGAGACAGTTCCAGTGGAACATGAAAATGATTTTTATCGAGGTTATCATTGGAATTGTGAGGTCGTTAAACGGATACGAAGTATGTCTACCAACGATATAAATTTGACAGAAGAATCTAAGCAGGAAGAATTGCAACCGCAGACAGAAGGAAGAAAAACTGTTTATTATACAACAAAGTATGAGCGAAGTACTCAAAATAGAGAGGCTGCCATCCGCATACATGGAACAAAATGTATGATATGTGGTTTTGATTTTGAAAAGAAATATGGTGAACTAGGCAAAGGGTATATAGAAGTACATCATATTAGACCATTGTCTGAGATAGATGAGGAAGTAGTTGTGAATCCAGAAAAGGATTTGATTTGTGTATGTTCAAATTGCCATAGGATGTTACATAGATTTAAAAGCTATATGGTAACGGTTGAAGAACTTAGGCGAATTGTGGAAGATAATAAATGATGTAATATTATGATACAAGGAGGAACATTATGATAACATTAGATTACAGAACATATAATCCACGTTGGGGACTTTCGGGTATACGATATAGTTCATGGGAAGCGTATGCATTCGCCCTTGGGTATTTAGCAAATGAGATACATTATAGGAATATAAATAACGTGGGAATAATAGATCTTCACTTTGAAAGTAATGATACTCAAGGGGCATGGGGAAAAGAAGGAAGAATTCATTATTATGGGGAGAGCGAGTATTTATCATCGGTATTTACAGACTGGTATAATGCAAAAAGTGCAGGTGTAAACAATATTACATATCGGATAAATTCTAATGATTATATGTATTCTTTAGTATATGATTTTGGTTTTGAAGTAAAAAGATATGTGAGGTATACAACGGCAGATATTTTTCCACCTGTACAAAATGCTTTTAGTGAAGTTTGGAATGTGTTGGAAGATTATTTGGTGCAAAATGGCTATGATAACATACAAATTGATAGTATTAATCAGTATTACATAGAGGGATGGAATAAATAGAGATGCTGTTTAATTAACGAAAAATATTATTAGTGACAAATGAGAGAAAAGTAATGCGTTAGAAATGGCTAGGTTATATTATAACTCATATGTGGATATGGTTTCTGAATCTGCAGTGGAGGAATTAAAGTTCGTTGCTAATAACTGTATTTTGACTTTAAGGTTTAGGAAAAGCAACGTTATTGAATCTGATTGAAAAAATTATAAGAATAATGAAAGCATTATCTGTGTAAAAATTAATGCTTGGAAGTTTGAAAATTGTGAAGACGCAAAATGTGCATTTCTGACTAATAAGAGATTACGGCGAAGAATTAAAAAAGATGAGTTTGAAAATTTGGTAACAAATATAGAGCAAAAGCAATATAAACATATGGAAATAAAATGAATTGAGGGATATCGATGGACAGTTTATACATATCTAGGGTGATTATAAAGAATTATAGGAATTTTAGGGATTTAGATGTTGACTTACAACATAAGTCTGTAATTGTAGGCGAAAATAATATTGGCAAAACTAATTTTATTAAGGCTTTGCAGCTGATTTTAGATCCTACACTTTCAGACGAAGACAGAATGCTTTCTGAAAGCGATTTTAATGATTCTCTAGAAAATCCTATGGAGAATAATTTGGAAATATTAATTCAGATTTACATCAGTAATTACAGAAAGAATGTTGCAATAATGACAATGTTATCAGATGCAACTGTTCTAGATTCCGAAGGAAATGAGGTCCTTTTATTAAGTTATAAGTTTTTTCCTCATATTGATGAATTTGGAAAGAAAGAATATCAATATGAAGTTTATATGAAAAACGATATGTCCAGAAAATTTGGCTCAAGAGAAAGAAAATACCTTAATATAAAAGTTATTAAGGCACTTAGAGATGTTGAAGCAGATTTACGAAATAGCAAAAAGTCTCCGGTAAAAAAGATGCTAGAGGAGTACAAAATTAGCAAAGATGTTTTGGAAAATATTGCAGATGAGTACAAGAAATGCGGAGATCGTGTATTGAATTTAGATGAAATCAATGATATGACCATGCATATCAATAAACGTTTCTCGGAAATTCTTGGAAACCATGATTATGATATTTCGCTACAAGCCATGGAAGTTGATCCAACGAGAGTATTAGGATCGCTAAAATTGTTAATGGCAAATCGAACAGTATCTGATTCAAGTTTGGGTTTAGATAATATTTTATATATTTCGTTGATTCTGCAGATGTTAAAGGATAAAACAGTACCTACTTTTATTTCTAATGCAGAATTTACAGAGTTATTAGCAAAAGAGAATAGTGAAATCTTAAACGAATGTTATATATCTAATGAAAGTGGAAATTATGTATTGAAATCTGATTTAGATGAGAAACATAGTGTTACATTATACACATTCATGTCAGACAATGGATATGGAAATAACGCAGTTACATTATTGGTTATAGAAGAGCCTGAGGCACATCTCCATCCAGTATATCAGAGATTAATATATAAGGATGTTATAAACCGAAACGGATTTCCTATCATACTTACTACTCATTCAACACATATTACTTCGGTAGCTCCAATTAAGTCACTAGTACATTTGCATCAAAAAGAAGGGAATACCATTGCTCATTCTACAGCAGGCATGTCTATGGTTGATGGGGAATTTTTAGATGTTGAAAGATATCTTGATGTTAAGAGAGGTGAGATTTTCTTAGGTAGAGGCGTTTTGCTTGTTGAAGGAATTGCGGAAGAGTATATCATTCCTAAAATGGCTGAATTGCTAGGAAAACCATTAGACGAGGAGGGGATAGTGGTATGCAATATTAATTGTACGAATTTTAAGCCTTATATGAAGATGCTTAAATTTCTTAATATTCCTTATGCGGTAATAACAGATGGCGATTTTTATACCGAAAAGATGAATAGTACTGACGAAGAAGAATCAAATAGAAATTACCATGTATTGGAAAAAGATGTCGAGGATGATGAAGCGAGTGGTTCGCTTGGAATTGAAAATGCAACTAGAATATTTGAAGCACTTGAAATTAGTTTACCAGAAGATACGAATTTAACATCTTATTTTTCGGAACAAGGATATTTTATAGGAAAATACACATTTGAAGTAGATATGATGGATTGCACGATTACAGAAGCAGGTGAAAAAGCCTTTACAGATACTTTTAATCAATTAGTTGAAAGTGAAAGGAAACAGCATAATTTTGAAAGAAAACTGAAGAATCAGGATTATGAATTTTGCTTACGAAGGATAGAAGATCAGAGTGTTGGCAAAGGAAGATTTGCTCAGATTTTTTCGGGGAAATGTGTTGCTGATAATTGTCCTGATTATGTAAAAAAAGCCATTGAATATGTTTATGCGAAAGTAGATGAATGAGTATGAACTATTTAGAAAAATTAAGCAGAATAGAAAAAGATGAATATCAAAAAGCCGCTTTTGAAAGTCAAAATAACACAGTTGTGTTAGCTGGACCAGGGAGTGGAAAAACAACAGTTTTAACTTTAAAAGCTATGCATCTGTTAAAAGAGGGGATTTCTGAACCTCGTGGGTTAGCTTGTTTGACTTATAGTAGAGAGGCTGCAAGAGAATTTACGGACAGACTAAAGGAATTAGGCTTAGTTAGAGAAAATAATATATTCCTTGGTACAGTACATTCTTTTTGCCTCACTGAGATACTTGGCAAATTTAGTGATGTATATTTAGTAAACATTCCTAAACCTATAAAGCTTGTTCCTGAAAAAGAAAAAGTTAGACTTTTCGAAAAAGCTAAGAATAACGTACAGTGTAATGACAGGTATTTTAAAATCGAAAGAATGAATTGCGCAAGAATGTTGGGCGTTGCTGGAGTGAGTAACATAAGTATTGATAGGGATGAAGTAGCAGAATTAATAGCTGATGAGTACAAAAAACTATTATATCAAGCGGGGTACATTGATTATGAAACTATTATTATTGAGTCTACAAAATTATTACAAGAAAGACCATATGTAAGAGAATGCATTTCAGCAAAGTATCCGTGGCTTTTAATTGATGAATACCAGGATTTAGGAAGACCACTTCATGAAATGGTTCTTTCATTAATAAACAACACAAATATAAAGTTTTTTGCTGTGGGAGATCCAGATCAATCAATATATGGATTTCAGGGTGCAGTTCCTGATTATTTACTTGAGTTAGCTGATAGGCCAGATGTACAGAAAATAACATTGCGGAATAATTATAGAAGTAATCAAGAAATAATTGATGGATCAGAACTTGTTTTGAATCAAAAGCGTAGTTATGTTGCAAAAACAAGAGAAAATGAAAATGCTATATATAAGTTTATAGAAGTGAATGAGGAGTTGGATGACCAAATACAATATTTTGTAAAAAAAATTATTCCAAAACTTATTGAGGTACGAATTCCATATGAAGAGATAGCTGTTCTTGTTGGAAATAATTCGGATTGTAATAACGTAGCGATGAGTTGTCAGAAAGAGAATATTCCTTACTATATTGTGAAGCATCAATTCAATCGAAGTGATTTTGTTAAATGGATTGAAAATTGTGCTTCATGGGTTAAAGAAAATACAGAAATTCTTTTTGGCGATATAGGAGACTTTTGGATTTCGTTGATATCGGTTAATGGCTCGATATATATGACGGATGATGAAAAATTAATTATAAAAGAACACTTATATAAGGTTTTGACACAAAGTAAGATTTATGAAACGTCTTTAACTGAATGGTTTGCATTTTTAAGAGAAGAGCTTCGCTTTGATTATTATCTTGAACATAATATGTATTTTCAGGATGAAAAGGATAATATAGATAATTTAGTGAAGGAAATGTCCGGTGAAGAGTATGCTGAATACGGAATAGACAAGTTTTGTAAAATAGGTAAGCCAGAGAATCAAATAGTGATTTCTACAAGACACAGTTCGAAAGGTCTGGAGTTTGAAGCTGTGGTTATGATGGGAATGGAAGAAGATCATTTTCCAAATTATAATGCAGAAAATGATTCTAGATTGTTGGAAGAGACTAATAGATTGTGTTTTGTATGTGTAAGTCGAGCAAAGAGAATATGTATTTTAATGTGTTCGAATTATTATACTATTAAAAAGAAAAATGGTGAGTTATGGAGAAAAAGATATTATCCTTCAAGATATTGGACACAATTGCGTTCGAAATATAGTAAAGAAATCTAATGGAAGAAAAACTATTAAATGTCATGTGAAATACATGGAACGATTAAGAATTGTGCCGAGGAGAAAGATCAAAAAATGATCAATTTTCCCCAATACATAGATGCCAATCGTGGTATTTTCTATTCGTATCACAAATTTTCTGTTGCAGAAATAACGGTTGCAGATTATAATTTCCATAGGTGGAATTGTAAACCATTAGAAGATTATTTTCTGAATAGTAACCAAACCTGCAAGCCACCAGGACTACACACAATAATGACAATATAGCAATGGTACTGGATTGGTACTAAAAATGTGTGAAACGAGGAGTAATGAGTGGAAAAGATGTCGGTTATCGATACGAGATAGTATAGATAACTGCATTAAAACAACCAGAATCAAACCCAATTTTGCGAGTTTGAATAACGGATTAAAATGCCGAAAGCCTGTATTTATGCGGGCTTCCGGCATTTGTTTTATCAAATGGCTCTAGTTTGGCTCTATTTGTGGGGAGAGTAATGATTAGGGAATATGTAATAGTATGTAATGATTGGAGGCGATTATATGGATATTCTATTTAAAACTGATGATTTTGTGTTTTCATACAGAGTTGGCGGTATATTGATACATGAAGGGAAAATTCTGTTACAACGTCCGAAAAATGACAATTATGCAATTATCGGCGGACATGTTGCAGCGATGGAAACAAGTATGGAAACGCTAAAAAGAGAATTTGAAGAAGAGATTCATGCTAAGATTGAGGTAGATAATCTATTGGCAATAGGTGAAATCTATTTTCCATGGGGTAAAAGACCGTGTCATCAGATAAGCTTATATTATAATGTGCATCTGGTCGATGATAATATTCCATTAGATGGAGTGTTTCATGGATATGATGAGCTGGATAATGAGAGAATTGATTTGGATTTCTGCTGGGTTCCGCTAGAGGATTTAAAGAAAGGTACTAAGGTATATCCTTTGGAGTTGATACCATATATTCTTGAGCCGGGGAAAGAAATTGTACATTTTGTTTCAAAGCAGATTTAATTGGATTTATGTGGAGAAGGGAAAAGAGATATGCTAGAAGTCAAGTTTTATGATTCAGTGGATGATTCATTATTAAAATTTGCAGTAATCATCTCACAGAGCAATGGCAAGTGGGTGTTTTGCAAACATAAAGAAAGAGACACATACGAAGTGCCAGGAGGACACAGAGAAGCTGGAGAAAATATTGTTGAAACAGCAAAAAGAGAATTACAGGAAGAAACAGGAGCTGTCAAATTTGAGATAAAACCAATATGTGTATATTCAGTAACGGGTAAGACAAGAGTAAATAATACTGGTGAGGAAACATTTGGACTGCTTTGTTTTGCAGAGATAACGGAATTTGCGAAAGAATTACATAGCGAAATGGAGAAGGTTGTTCTTATGGATTAGTTGCCTGAGAATTGGACATACCCTTTGATACAGCCGAAATTGATAGAAAAGTATTTACAGATGAAAAATTTTGTTGATGATACATTATAAGAAGAGAGGAGATTGAGATTTGGTAAATATAGGAGAAATGATGAATAAAGCGATTATGGATGGCATGTTGCAAGCAATTATTATATTTATGCCATATATTATACCGCTTTTGACAACAGCTCTTGTTGTGTGGGTAATTAAGAAAATTATTGAAAAATTCACATATGATTTTTCAACCATATCAGGAGACTCTAGAAGAATAGCAAGGAAAAAAGCACGAAAGATGGGCAACGTAGTAGATATGATTTCTTCTTTCAAAGATATAACTGAAAGTATAAAAAAATAGAGGGACATAGAGATATCTATTTACAGATATGTGAATTTCAGAGGAATAAAAAATGAGAACTGATATCATAGAATATTTACAGAAAGAAGTATATCACAGGTGCAAGCAACCAACTAACAAATTTGGAATGGGGTGCTATTATCACATTGAAGCAGTGGTGAAAAATGCAGAGATACTGGCAGAAAAATATGGTGCTGACAAAGAAACTGTGATTATAGCAGCATGGTTACATGATATAGCTTCAATAACTGATTATGCAATGTATGAGGAACATCATAAATATGGAGCAGATATTGCTAAAGAGATTTTAAATGAACTGAATTATGATAAAGAAAAAACGGCGTTAGTACAAAAGTGTATTTTAAATCATAGAGGGAGTGTAAAGCTGGGGAGAACCAGCATTGAAGAATTGTGTGTTGCAGATGCCGATGCAATTTCACATTTCGATAGTGTGCCAAGTTTACTTTATTTAGCTTATGTTGAAAGAAAGATGGATATAGAGCAGGGGGCGCAATTTGTGAGGAAAAAGCTTGAACGGAGCTATAACAAGCTATCAGACGAAAGTAAAGAGATTTACAAGGTGAAATATGAGCAGGTAATGGCTGTATTTGGGTGATTGAAACTATTATGAAAAGTATTTATAGCAGTTTGGAGAAAACATGGATATTTCAATAAAGTGTGATAGCTTAAAGGCTATATATAGTGTAAAAAATGGCATGTTAAGATGTGTTGCACCATATGAAGTTACAATATCTCTAATGCCAATGATAAAGGTTTGCATAGAAGAAGTGGGGAATAGGATTATAACTTTTACTTGCGAAGAAGAAATTGAAGCTAAAAAGTTATATTCGTTACTGCAAGAATTAGAAAGATTATTGCAGATATTTGATGGAGTTTTTCTTGATTTGGAGGCTATAGAAATATATGGAAGAGAAAGCACTAATTCATATAATGCCTTAGTAGAACACTTTAAAATACAAAGATTACATTACTTTTCGTCTGCAAACTTTATTTCAATATTCAGTGATAGACTCTTAAAATATGAAGATATTTTGTCATCTGAATTATTTGATAAATGGAGAATTTTATTGGATGAATTAGGAGTTGTTAATCAGATGTATTTATATGCGACAAGTTCTGCTGGATTCACGAATGATGTGAAGTGTGCATTTCTTGTAGAACTTTCTGAGTCGTTAATGGAGATAATTCAAAGTGAAGATATAAAATTGCAAAGATATCCTAATGAAAATGGAAAATTAAAACCATGTCTTAGGACAATTATCAATTGCTATGGAAAAACTCTTTTTAGAAATGAAATAGAGTTTGACCTGGAAAAAATTCTTTCTTGTCTGGTAAATACTCGTGTCAATATTATGCATATAAAAATTAATCAAAGAAAGCCTGCATTGGATGGTAGAGAATCAGTTTTATATGCTATTAAAATGAGTTATTTGTATCGGCTTGTGATTTTAGAAAAGTTGGAAATAAATGCTATTTTATATGAGGACAATTTAATAAAAAGAGTAGGTTATATCGATGGTTGGAATGGAATTCAAGAACAATTATTTAATAGATTAGAACAATTTTTATAAAAAGAAATGGAGAATTGCAAATGAAAATATTAGTAATAGGCGGAACAAGATATTTTGGTATACATATGGTTAATAAGCTTTTAGAACAAGGACATGAGGTAACAATAGCAACAAGAGGCAAAACACCAGATTCATATGGAGACAAAGTAGAGCGCATTACCATTCAAAGGACAAATGAAGAAAGTATGCGAGAGGCATTACAAGGAAAGCATTTTGATGTAGTTATTGATAAAATTGCGTATTGTTCTAATGATATAAGGTATGTTATGGACTATGTTGATTGCGACAAATACATATATATGTCTAGTACATCAGTTTATAATCCAAAACATATGAATACTGTGGAATCTGATTTTGATGGATATTCTAAGGATTTTGTGTGGTGTGACAGAAAAGAATTTCCATATGAGCAGATAAAAAGACAGGCTGAGTACGCATTATGGCAGAAATATCCGGGAAAAAACTGGATTGCTGTCAGATATCCATTTGCAATAGGTAAAGATGATTATACGAAAAGACTTTTATTCTATGTAGAACATGTCATTAAATCAGAGCCGATGTATATAGATAATATAGATTATCAAATGAGCTATATCCGTTCAGATGAAGCGGGAGAGTTTATCGCATATTTAGTAGATAAAGATGTTAAAGGTGCAATTAACGGAAGTGCTTCAGAAACTATCTCGCTTCGAGAAGTGATTAATTATATCGAAGAAAAGACAGGAAAATGTGCGGCTTTAAGTGAACAAGGGGAGGCTGCACCTTATAATGGAGAACCGGAATATAGTATAAATACAGACAAGGCTGAGAAGACAGGATATCGTTTTTCTAATTTAAAAGATTGGATATATGAATTACTTGATTATTATATTGAGCAGGTTGATAAAGCTGAATGTAAAGTAAAATAGTACAAAGGGGAATGTATATTGGCAAAAAAGAAAAGAAATAGAAAATCAATAAAAAATAATAGTTATAAATTAGAAGAATTAGGAATACAGAAAGATGACATTACCAAGGAAGAATTAATTGATATATATGCCGAGGCATACTATAAGGCGCTAAAAAGGATAGAAAATGAATCCAAAAGCGAGAATGAGCCAGAGCATAAAGCTAAAAATTATAAGAAATATGAAATGGTGCAATACTTTCTAAATGTTCTATTTTTTCCATGGAAGATACATGAAAAGTTTAAGTTAAAGGATAATATTTATGATGATATGTTAACTCTTATAATAAGCTTTATAATGTATGGCATAGGTGGATTTTTACAACTGGTGAGTTTGGGTGGTGTGATTGGTATTGTAAAAAATATTGGAAAATTACAAGTGACAGCTCTTCTATGGATAGGTGTAATTGTTATATATTGTTTGTTTTTGGCAAGTGTAATAATAATATCAGCAAAACAATTTTCAAATGAGAAAGATTCTAATAAGATATATGCATTCAGCTCTATTATAATAGCATTGATAAGCTGTATAATTAGTACAGTAACTTTTGTTATGCAATTTTTAATGTAGATTAAATACAATAACAACCAGAAACAGTGAGGCCTAAATGGATAAAAGATATTATATGATTATTATCAAGGGTGAGATAAAGACAACCGAAGTAATGTCATGTGTGTACGATACCAATGTACATAAATGGAACGTGAAATTTAATAATGGGAAAAGCTATCTCTATGCATATATGAATGTTGAGAAATTAACTAAGCCGGATGTTTTAAATCCTAAGTCGTATCGTATTAGCAGAGAGGGACGGGAGTTTTTTGATATAGATGCAATATCTGTGTTCAGAGGCAGACAGGAGTCTTATTGGCATATTTGTTTTAAAGACGGCAGTGAACGGGATTACCATGAGCGCGATTTACATATTGCGGAGTCGTGCCTGAATGATAAAAGGTCTGCCGATGTATTCCAATATATAAAGCAGATTGCTGAATTGAGTAATATTAGAAATGAAGAGACGGGTGAAAAATTATTATCTAAAAGATTTGATAAAATTACTTATGTTGGTAATGAGGTTGCATTAGCGAAATATTTGAATCCTTCTTTATTGAATACTGGTAAAAGAGGGGGAGAATATGTTCCGATATTTCCATTTGGCTGTAATAACAGTCAGTATAATGCTGTAAAAAATGCGATGGAGAATCAGATAAGTGTAATACAAGGACCGCCGGGAACAGGTAAAACACAGACGATATTAAATATTATCGCTAATATATTGATGCAGGACAAAACGGTACAGATTGTATCTAATAATAATTCTGCAACTGAAAATGTATATGACAAACTGTCTTCGCCACAGTATAATCTGGGATTTGTTGCTGCAACATTGGGAAGTTCTAAAAATAAGAAAACATTTGTTGAGCATCAGGATTCATCTTATCCTGATTTTTTAACTTGGAAAATGTCTGAAGAATTTGGTGAAATGCGTAAGAAAATATCAGAGCAATCCGCTAGGTTAAAAGAATTTTTTGATAAACAGGAAAAACTTGCTTATTTAAGGCAGGAATTATCTCAATTAGTTACAGAACAGCAATATTTTAACCAGTATGTTGAAGAATCCGATGTTAATACAGATAATATAAAGTGCAAGAAAATGTTATCATCAAAACAATGGATGATGTTATGGCAGGAGTGTCAGGCAATATCAGAGGAGAAAAAGACAATAGGATTCTGGTTTAAAATAAAGACATTTTTCAAGTATGGCATAACACACTGGAGTTTTTATAAGCAGGAATTTTCAAAGATAATTACAACATTTCAGGCTATGTATTATAAGGCAAAAGAAAAAGAATTATCTAAGCAGATTTCAGATATTGAGGGATATTTAAACGGTGTTGATAAGCATTTGCTTAACGATTTATGTGACAATTCAATGATTTTACTAAAAGACAAGCTGGCAAGAAGATATGAAGGGAACGACAGCCGGAGAGTATTTAGTGAGGATAATCTGTGGAAGGAATCCAATGATGTATTGAAGGAGTATCCGGTTATATTAAGTACCACATTTTCATCAAGAAATAGTCTGAATTCAGATGTGGTATATGATTATCTTATTATGGACGAGGCATCACAGGTAGATATTGCAACAGGGGCTTTAGCACTTTCTTGTGCGAGAAATGTGGTTATTGTGGGAGATACTAAGCAGCTTCCAAATGTTGTTACAGAAGATATGAGGGTCAGAGCAAAAGCTATATTTGATACATATAATCTGAAAGAAAGATATCAGTTTACAAAGAGCTTTTTGCAGTCAATTCTGGATATTATGCCTGATGTAACACAGACATTATTGCGAGAGCATTATAGGTGTCATCCTAAAATAATTAATTTCTGCAATCAGAAATTTTATCGTGGTGAACTGATTATTATGACAAAGGATAATGGCGAAGATGATGTTTTGTCAGTGGTGAAAACAGTTGCCGGGAATCATGAACGAAATCATTACAGTCAGCGTCAGATAGATGTTATAAAAAATGAAATTATGCCTAAATATAATTTCAACCCGGAAGAAACGGGGATTATTGCTCCGTACAGGAATCAGGTTGAAGCATTGAACAGGGAGATAACAGATATTGATGCAGCTACCGTACATAAGTTTCAGGGCAAGGAGAAAGACAATATTATTATATCCACTGTAGATGATGAAATATCAGATTTTGCGGATGATCCGTATTTGATTAATGTTGCAGTTTCAAGGGCAAAAAAGAAACTGATGTTGGTTGTGACTGGAAATGAGCAGTCAAAAGAACACAATATAACAGATTTAATAGATTACATTCAGTATAATAATTTTGAAGTTGTTGAGAGTAAGATTTATTCAATCTTTGATTATCTTTACAAGCAGTATACTGAGGAAAGAATAGCATATTTGCAGAAATATAAAAAGATATCAGAATATGACTCTGAGAATCTTATGTATTCATTGATACAGGAAATAATTGCGGATAATAAGTATTCAAGTTTAGATGTTATTTGTCATTTTCCATTGAATATGCTGATTAAAAATCCTCAACTATTAAATGACAGAGAGTGCCAGTATGCAATGAATCCTGCAACACATCTGGATTTTCTGATTTACAACAGAATCAGTAAAAAGCCGGTTTTAGCGATTGAAGTTGATGGATATGAATTTCATAAAAAGGATACCGTACAGGCTTCAAGAGATTTATTAAAGGATCGCATAATGGATTTGTATGAAATTCCATTATTAAGATTTAAGACTAATGGCTGTGGTGAAAGAGAAAAGATTGTAGGAATGTTAGATAAGCTGGTTGGATAGTCGAGAGGAAATAATCCTATTATAGTGGAGATATCGTACTAAACTTTGAAAGTTTGGTACGATTTTTATATTTATAAGAAAGAGAATGCTCAAAAAGGATTAAAATATTATTGTAGGGAACTTCTTGTAGATTAACAGAAAAATAGGTAAAATATTTTAGTTAAGTTAAATATAAAAATAAATGAGAGTCACCTTAGAGTGGCTCTTATTTTGTATATTTTTAATAAACAGTATATAACAGTTGACAACACACATCAACTGTTATATACTGTTTATTGCAAAGGAGAAAAGAAAATATGCATATTATATTAAATCATTCTTCCATGGTTCCGATTTACGAACAGCTTATGGAACAGATAAAGTCAGAGATTATCCAGTCTGTATTAAAAGAGGGAGAGGTGCTTCCGTCTGTGAGGACGCTTGCAGGGGAGCTTCGCATCAGCGCACTGACCGTAAAGAAAGCCTATGACAAGTTAGAAGAGGAAGGTTTTGTTACGACTGTTCACGGAAAGGGAACGTATGTGACCGCTTCGGATAAACAGCTTGCATCGGAGGCGAGGAGACTCGCAGTGGAGGAAGACTTTGACAAAGCCATTGACCGGGCAGTGGCAATTGGCATGAATAAAGAAGAAATCTTAGAGGTTGTAAAGCTTATACTTGATGAGAAATAGAAAGGCGAATTATGATAACAATGCAGAATGTCCGAAAGAAATATAAGGACTTTGAACTGGAACTATCTTTGGAAATACCAGAGGGGAGAATTACAGGGTTTGTAGGAAAAAACGGCGCAGGAAAAAGTACGGCAATTAAACTGATACTTGGACTGGTAAAGCCGGATGCTGGAAAGATTTGTGTGTTTGGTAACGAAGGTGGAGAGCTTCCGGCTGCGGTAAAGCAGAAAATCGGAGTATCTTTGACGGAGGCAGGCTTTAGTTCACAGTTTACGGTGGAAGATGTCTGGCATATCCTTGCTAAAATGTATCCTGATTTTCAGAAGGATTTTTTTGACCAAAAATGTGATGTGTTAAAGCTTCCTCGGAAGAAGAAATTAAAAGAATTTTCCACCGGTATGAAAGCAAAACTGAGGGTGTTGACGGCAATCAGTCATAAAGCCGATTTGTTGATTTTAGATGAGCCGACAGCAGGACTTGATGTGGAAGCACGAAATGAAATACTTGATTTGCTACGTGAATATATAGCGCAGGATGAGAAGCGCACAATATTGATTACATCGCACATTTCCACAGATTTAGAGTCACTTTGTGACGACATTTATCTCATTCATGACGGAAAAATCATTTTGCATGAGGATACAGATGTTATTTTAGAGCAGTATGGCATTTTAAAAGTGGATGAGGAGCAATATAGGACATTAGACAAGACAGCAGTCATAAAAGCGCAGAAAGAAACCTATGGTTACGCCTGCTTTACTAATGACAGAAGATTTTATCAGGAAAATTATCCCCAGATTGTGGTGGAGCATGGTGGAATTGATGAATTAATTCTTATGATGACGGGAGGGTACAGATAATGGCAGGTTTAATAGAAAAAGATATCCGGTTAATGAGGTGTAATAAACAGGCAGTAATTCTCCTTCTTATCATTGGAGTGGTGATAGGGTTACAGAACGAAGCAGTTATCCTGGGGTGGCTGCCGTTTGCAATTAGTATTCTTCTGATAAATACAGTTACCTATGACGAGCTTGATAAAGGATATGGATTTTTGATGACTTTGCCGATTGATGCAGAAATGTATGTGAGGGAAAAGTATATTTTCTGTCTTACAGGAGGAACGGTTTCATGGCTTGTGGCAGCGGGACTTTACATAATCTTGGAAATGAGACAACAGATGCCGATAGACATGACTTCCCAGATTCCTATGGTATTGGTGTTCCTGCCGGTTACGGCATTGTTGATTGCATTATTGATTCCGCTGCAGCTAGTATCCGGAGTAGAAAAGAGCAGAGTAGTCATTTCGGGGGTATGCGGTGTAATGGGAGCGTCTGTCATTGCATTTGCGGAGCTGGTAAAGACAAATGTATTAAGTGCATTTTCGTTTTTGAACCAGATGAATGGCTGGATACTTGCAGGAATTGCAGTGGTGGTGACAGTACTTCTCATACTGCTCTCTTATGCAATTAGTGTCCGTATTATGGAAAAGAAAGAGTTTTAGAAAAATATTTAAACGGGACATTCATAAATAAATGAGTGTCCCGCTTATTAATGCATATTAGAAATTATCTCCATTCCATCCCCAGTTAGAAACAGCCTGATATTTTACATATACATGATCTGGTGCAATTCCAAGAACATCTTTAAAAATGTCACATATCTGTCCAGTAAGTTTAGAAAAGGCAGATGGGTTCTCACTTCCGTAAACGCTGACCTCGACCATAGCTATAGGCTCGGCATTGCTTCCTCTGAAGTAGAGCTTGTAGTCAGGTTCAAAGCCGACCATGAGCCAGCTTTCTGACTTTCCGGGAATTGTCTGGATAGCCTGACCTAAACGGGTTTTGATTTCAGTTTCCTGTGCTTCTGTAAGAGAAGTGCTTATCTTTGAATTAATAAATGGCATATGTTACCTCATTTCTGCGCCACAGGCGCGTGTATTCATGTGATGATTATAGCACTTTACATATGTCAAAGAAATATATTAATTGTCAGCGCCTTCCTTGATGCCATGGCGCTCTGCATATCCAGTCAGGATAAGTGTAAGCGCACCGTCGCCTGTTACATTGCAGGCTGTTCCGAAGCTGTCCTGAAGTGCAAATATTGTAAGCATAAGGGCAGTTCCAGTGTCGTTAAATCCAAGCACGCCGGTAATAAGTCCGAGCGAAGCCATAACTGTTCCGCCAGGTACGCCAGGTGCGCCGATTGCAAATATTCCGAGAAGCACGCAGAACAGAATCATAGTTCCGGCTGATGGAATAGTGCCATACAAAATCTTAGATACAGTCATGCAGAAAAATACCTCTGTCAGCACAGAGCCGCATAAATGTATATTTGCAAACAAAGGAATTCCAAAAGAGACCATGTCCTTTCTCAAAACCTTTGATTTGCCGGCACACTGGAGTGCAACTGCGAGTGTGGCAGCAGATGACATTGTTCCAATTGATGTAAGGTATGCAGGACCGTAATGTCTGATTACTTCAATCGGGTTCTTCTTAGAATACAATCCTGCGATTGTGTAAAGCAGAGTCATCCAAATGTAATGTCCGATTAATACAATAATTATAATTTTCAGGAACACAGGAACCTGCTTTGTTATTGAACCTTCGTATGAGAGTCCGCAGAAAGTAAGTCCGATGAAAAATGGAAGAACCGGTATCATGATTCTTGAAACTATCGCAAGTACGATTTTCTGGAATTCTTCAAGAATATTTGAAATCAATTCTGCTTTTGTCCAAGCGGCAGCAAGTCCGACCATAATTGAGAATACAAGTGCGCTCATAACAGGCATTATCTGCGGAATTGATAATTCGAAAACCGCAGCCGGAAGCTCTTTCAATCCATCAGCAGTAGAGGATATTGACAAATGTGGTATCAAAATATATCCGGATGCTGTAGAGAAAAGTGCAGCACCAACTGATGATGTATATGCGATTGTAACTGCAATCAGAAGAAGCTTAGAAGCATTTTTACCCATCTGAGTAATCGAAGGCGCAATAAAAGCAATGATTATCAGAGGTATGCAGAAATTAATTATCTGATTGAGAATATATTTCAGAGTTACAACGATATTCAAAATGGCGCGTGAAAATGAATTGCCATCAGTTGAACTTAACAGTAGTCCCACCATGACGCCGGCAATAACACCCACCAGCAATTTGAACGGCAGGCTGCGAAAAAAACTATTTTTCTTCATTTAATAAATCTCCTTCATTGGTGTAGTTAATAAAAATTATAATATAGGCCGGAGAAAATAACAATGGAAAGGTTTGGAGACATGGCTTCCCAGATTCCTGTGGTATTGGTGTTTCTGCCGGTTACGGCATCGTTGATTGCATTTGCGAAGCTGGTAAAGACAAATGTATTAAGTGCTTTTTTGCTCTCTTATGCAATTAGTGTGCGGATTATGGAAAGAAAAGAATTTTAGAAAATATATAAGCGGGACATTCATAAAAGAGTGTCCCGCTTATTAATGCATATTAGAAATTATCTCCATTCCATCCCCAGTTAGAAACAGCCTGATATTTTACATATACATGATCTGGTGCAATTCCAAGAACATCTTTAAAAATGTCACATATCTGGCCAGTGAGTTTAGAAAAGGCAGATGGATTCTCACTGCCGTAAACGCTGACCTCGACCATAGCCATAGGCTCGGCATTGCTTCCTCTGAAGTAGAGCTTGTAGTCAGGCTCAAAACCGACCATGAGCCAATTTTCTGACTTGCCAGGAATTGTCTGGATAGCCTGACCTAAACGTGTTTTGATTTCAGTTTCCTGAGCTTCTGTAAGAGAAGTGCTTATCTTAGAATTGATAAATGGCATATGTTACCTCATTTCTGCGCCGCAGGCGCGTGTATTCATGTGCTGATTATAGCACTTTATATATGTCAAAGAAACATATTAATTGTCAGAGCCGTCAATAACGCCCACCAGCAATTTAAACGGCAGGCTGCGAAAAAACTATTTTTCTTCATTTAATAAAACACCTTCATTGGTGTAGTTAATAAAAAATTATAATATAGGCTGGGAAAATAATAATGGAAAGGGTTGGGGGATTAAAGATAATATGGTTTGTCGAAATTTGTCGAAAAAAAGATGTTGAAGGGAGAGACAAAAAGGTGGATAATATAAACTAAGGAAAGTTTAATATGTATGTAGTAGAAAATGTATTAAAATATTACATTAATTATGAAATATAAAAGAAATATGTTAGTATAAAAAGAAATGTTTAGTACATTATTATAGGCATTGATATAAAAATATACTCATGACAAAAGAAAAATAAAAAATTGTCTTCATTTAAGAAAATGCCAAATAAAAACAAGGAGATAATAAATAGTATATGAAACCATTTATAAAATGGCCGGGAGGAAAAGATAGTGAATTGAAATATATATTACCAGCCAAACCAAAAGTTATTAGAAATTATATAGAACCATTTCTTGGGGGTGGCGCTGTTTTTTTTGCTATTAAAGATGACGATGTTACTGGAAATTTTTATTTAAATGATCTTAGCAACGATTTGATAAATACTTATCGATTTGTTAAGACAAGAAATGAAGATTTTTTTGATGAGATGAATGTAATTGATGTTAATAATAAAAAAATGAAGGAAATTGTTTATTTTAATTTAGATAGAATACGACAATTATTTAGCGAAGTTTCTAAAATAGTGTTGGAGGAATATTATAAGATAGAAAATACATATGGTAGTAATTTTCAAGGAGAAAAAAATATAGATGACAAGTACGTTAATGCATCTCAAATTTATTCTAATATTCAATTAGATATTAATAATAATGAAAAAACAGATAAAACAAGAATAGAAAAGGAGACCCTTAAGGTTGTTGAACAAAAAGTAAGCAAAGTAAGAAATGAATTAATAAATAAGTTTATTGATGAAATTAGCGATGATATTCAGTTGCAAGGTAATCTTAATTATAATTTTGATTTTTTTGTGGCTTCAATAAAAAGAATGATGGCACGAAGAATGAATGCTATGATAATTCAAAGTAACACTTTAGAAAAAGCAGTGATAAATCTTCAGGATGTATTTGAATGTATATTTAAATCGGCTTTCTATATGCATCTTAGAGATATATATAATAAACGAAATAATTTACAGAAAATATTTAATCAAGCACAAATATCTGCAATTTATTTGTATATTAGAGACAATTGTTATTCAGCAATGCATAGAACAAATCCCAAAGGAGAGTTTAATGTTCCATATGGTGGAATAAGCTATAATATGCATGATTTTCAGGTCAAAAGAAACCATCTTCTTGAAGAACAACTTCAAGAACGTTTACAACGAGCAGAAATTTTTAATGAGGATTTTGAAAATTTTTTAAATAGATTAGAACGAGATACAACTTCTGAAGATTTTTGGTTTGTTGATCCACCATATGATAGTACATTTAGTGAATATTCTCAAAATGAATTTGGGCAGGAAGATCATATCAGATTGGCAGAACTGTTATCAAGGACAGAGGCTAAAATAATGGTTGTTATTAAGAAAACAGAATTTATAGATAGATTATATTCACAATATGATAACTTTTATATAAATACATTTTCTAAATTATACGGGATTAATTTTCATAATAGAAATAAAAGAGAAGTAGAACATTTGATAATTACAAATTATGAGATAAAAGAAAATCAATAGCTGATGTATTAATTTACGAGGGGGGGATAAGTATTGCAACATTCACAGAATGATTTTATAGTAGCGGTTCTTTTGGTAATTGATAGTCATCAGGATGGATGTGATTCTGCAACGGTAAAAGATGAAATTGATATGTATATAGATTTGTTTGATGAAGATTTGAAACCGTATGGATCAAGACGAAAACATGAACCTAGATACAGGCAGTTGGTTGGAAATCTGTTTAGTCATAGAACTCCAGAACTTTTTAAGTATTTAAATAAGACAAAAATTAATAAGAGACATTATAAATGGTCTTTAAACACTAAAGGGAAAATATATGTGGCTAATATAAAAAAAGTAAAAGAAGCGGGGAAAATGTTGATAGAATATTCAGATGCATCTTTGGATAAAACTATTTTAATTGAACCACAAAAATCAATTGTTTCAGATATTGATCAAAAAAAATTAGATACAGCAGGAGAAAAAAGACGAATTACGGATTCATCGTTAAAGGAATCAATATTAGTTATTTATGGGTATACATGTCAGTATGGAAAATTAATAGGAGAAAAACATCAAAGCTTTCTAAGAGAAGATGGCAATCCATTTATGGAAGTGCATCATTTAATACCAATGAAGGCTTCGCAAGATTTTTTTCCGCGTAATTTAGACAGAGCATCAAATTTAGTATGTTTATGTCCAAACTGTCATGAGCGAATACATCATGGTTCAAAAGAAGAAAAAGAGAAAGTACTTAAAGTTCTTTATAACGCAATGATAGATGGATTAAATTATGAAGAAATATATATTTCGTATAAGCAATTATTAAAATATTATCTATAAGGAGGTTATTACAATGGGAAAAATGAAGTTGAAAATGCCAAAGACGGAATCACCTGGTAATGCGGGGCTTAATAATGCTGGTATAGAAACATATAAGAATTCTCCTATGCTTAGCTTGACAAAGGAGGAGGAACAAAATTCAACAGATGGGGCTCAAAAAAATGAAAAAGGACATCCAGAGCGTGTTGAAATAGAGTTTAATGATTTTAATTTGCCTACCTCAAAACTTCCAGATATTGATCGTGTTAGAGAGGTGTTTGAAGAGGAGAAAATATATTGGAGTGGTATTTTAAAAAAAGATAAGAAAACGATAGAGTTTTTTGAAAATGCAATCGAATTATTAAAAAAAGATACAATACGAGTGTTAAGAATATCAGATAAGATGACCACTGGTTTAACAGGAGTAAAAGAGGAATCATCTCCATGGTCTAATCTTGTTGTTAATGTAGGGGTTTCTGATAAACCAGCTGATGCTGGAGGTTCATTTGGAATTGGAAAAGATGCTGCTTTTGCTTGTTCCAATCTTAGAATGGTATTTTATAGTACAGTTAATATTGAGGGGGTGTCTGCTACTCAGGGAACATTAAAGTTACCTAGTTATAAAAAGGATGAATATAAGTATGAGGGGACAGGCTTTTTTTCTGATTGTACAGAGAAAGAAATTTTACCTGTTATGGAAAGTATATCTCTTGATCCGACATATAATAGAACTGAATCTGAATATGGATTGGACAAGTATATAATAGGTTTTGATGAGAAATTATCTACAAATGGATTGAAGAAAGATGTTATAATTTCTTCTATTGCAAATTTTTTAGTTGCATTTTTTAAAAATCAATTAGAAGTGCGTTATGGAGATATTATTGTAAATAGAGATAAACTGCCTGAGGTATTTGAAAAATACGGCATATATTTTGATGATATAGATAATGAACAATATAAGACAATATGTAATCCTGATAAAGTAGTTCAATTTTCTTTATTTAGTGAAAATGATGTGACTTTTTATGTAAGATTAGATCCAGAAGCCTCACGCAAAGCGGCTATTGTACGAAGTTCTGGAATGAAAGTATTTGATAAAGGTAATATAAGTGGGAGAATAGGTTTTTCTGCAATTATTACTTTAAATACAGATGAGATAAATGCGTATTTTAAGCGTTTAGAAAATCCAGAACATAACAAATGGGCGCCAGAAAGGGCAGAAAAACCATCAGAAGCTAGAAATAATATGAAGAAGATATTTACCGCATTGAAAGAAGTGATAAAAGAAATGCATCAAGAAGATTATGATCATGCAATAGATTCTGATGGAGTTAATGAGTATTTACCTTATACATACATACAAAAATCAAAAAAGAATCGCATTGAAGGACTTAGTAATGAAGTGAAAGAAAAAAAGAAAAAAGGGAAGAAGAAAAAAACACCACAAAAACAAGATAGTGAACAGATTCATTATGAGGTAGATGAGCATGGAAATATTGATGAAAATACAATTGAGATAATAACAATTTCAGGTTCATCTGGGGGAGATGGAACTGGAAATGGTCACGGTAAAGGTGATAATGCAAATGGAGAAGGATTTGGGGGAGAAGGAGAAAACCCAGGTAATAATGAAACTGCTTTAGGAGACGGAGATGATAGTATAAAACTTTCTGAAGCTAGAGATGGAGAATTTATTGCTAAAAGACATATACCTAACGATAATTTTACATTTGCATTAGAACAGAATAATGATAAATATATATTACGCTTCATAAGCAAAAAAAATATAAAATCTGGATTTATCGAAATTGATATTTCTGGAGAGGAAGAAGCAATTATATCTGATGTTTTAGAGGCATCAATAGATGGCAGTCGTGTTAATGTTAGTAAGAATAAAATTAGTTTTACTGAAATAACATCTGACGATGTTCATACTGTAACTTTTAGATTAAAGGAAAGAGGAACTTGGGCTTTGGAGGTAAGTGTAAATGAGAATTAGATCAAATCGTTTATATCCATATCCGATATTATGTACAAATAGTTTGGATTATTCTGATAATTCTTTTAATGCTAATATTGACATTGAGTATGATTCTGAAATTGCAACTATATTAATAGAAATTGAATTAGGGGATGCAGAAATCGGAAAGTTGATAAGAGAAAGAGAAGTTGGGATTTATTGCCATCTAGACAGTCCAACAACAAAGTATAGAGAAATATTTGAAGTGGAACTTGATAAAAATAATCATGCTGAGAAAGCAATTAGAATTGAATCAATAAATGGTAATATTGAATTGACATGTTTGATGATTGCCCAAAAAGATATATATAGTTTTACCGATGCTAATTTTTCAGGATTATATTTGGACCATAGTGTTAATTTTCCAAAGTATGCAACTATTGGGTATACAGATACAGTTGATATTGAGATACAAAAGAAAATTGATGTTAATGGGGAAGTGCCTTCAATTTTTAAGATAACCCCAAATGATGATGAAGGAGCGCAACTTACTTTTGATGCAACAAATGAATATATATATATTTACTTGCCTAGAGAACAATATAATATATATATGGATTATAAAGGACAAAATAAAAGATTAAAGACTATGATGATTAATCTTCCTGTTTTAACAGAGATTATTGCATCAATAAATAGTGGAATTGCTGATTATTCTGAACAGCCATGGTATGAAGTGATTGAACAATCAATAAAAAAGAAGGGGCTAGGTGAATTGGGAAAAGATTTTACAACAAGGCAAGCAATTGAAATTGCACAAAGCCTTTTAGGTGATATTACAAAAGATGCTTTTGATGAATTTGATAAATCACTTTCAAAGGGGGTATAATTTAATATGAAAATAAAAATTATGACAATGGAAGCTATCAAGTATGTGAAAGAGAATCTTGACTATGTTTCTATATATTATGCCCAAGGAAAGGATCCACAGATTTGGTTAAAAGAAAAACTTGGAAAAGATGCTTTTGTAGAGGTTCCAGATTTAGAATTTAATCAATGCAGTTTAATTATAAGTGAAGAAACACCTGCTTCAACTGATCCTGAAAATATAAAATTATTTTATTTGAATTTTAAGGAAATAAATGATTCATTTGCAAGTGATGAAAGATTGTGGGCAGGATTGGCACATACTATATATTATGAATATATGCTAAAAAGATGGCCGGGAAAAACTGATCCACAAAGTATAAAAAATCATTTTTTTTTCGCTTCTGGACAGAGAAGTTATATGTTGAATACAATGTCACGTCTTTGGTGGTTTGGAAGGAAAACATATAGAGAAGGAAATGAACCATGGAAGATATTGGATTATTTCTCACATGATATTAACGGCTTCGGTTTTACACTTTTTGGCTCAAATTGGTCTAATAGTGAAATTTCTACAGATTTATTTTTCAAGGCAATTTTTGAGTACACAGAAGAAAATCATCGTAAAGTGGACAGGCAGTTATTTAATGATGCACGAGTATATACTACGTGTTTATGTGGCATTTATGTATTAGATGCATGTGATGACCGTTTCATAATTGATCAAATAAAAAAATATTTAAATGATAAATATGAGGAACACCAATTGGAAGCGGAATATAATAAGCAAAATAATGTCCGAACGACAGGTATTGATCGACTTGATAATATAATAAAAGCATTTAATAGAATTGGAGGGCAAGGAAAGTTTTCAGACATATTAAAAGCTTTTGAAGCCATAACTCAAAAGAATATATCAATTGCCGATAAAGAATATATCCAAAAACAATTGAATATTAATAATCCAGAATCAAATTCTTATTCAGGAAAACCTATGTTTTATAGAATAAGATATAATGGAATAAAAGGTTTCAAAATTGCAAACGAATATTTAACAAAGGAAAATATACCAAACCGAAGAGATTTTATTCAGAAGCAAATGGACATCTTGTCAGATAGAGAACGTTGGACTTTGAATTTCATAACAGCAATTAGAAAAGACAAATTTACCATCGATGACGTTATTCAGTTTTCGTCGCAGTATAAGGCTCAACATACAAGTGTAGAAGAACCGGATAAAGAAATGAGAACGGCAATTAGGGATTTAAGTGAGAAGGGGCTTTTGGAGATATTAGATGGTAAAACTATTAAGAAGGCGTATAATATTAAAAAAGATTGTTAAGTTGATATTCGATAATAAATAACGTGTGTACATATAAAAATAATGATTATATTTAAACCTTGCATTTTTAAGGTTGATATTGTATATTATAGATACTAATTGGGGTATTCATTTGCGGATGTATACTTGAGAGGGGCAGAGAAATCTGTCCCTCTTTTTAATTTTAAAGTGAATTTTCACGCAACCAACCACAACACAATTCCCACTTTTCTGACAATTACAATTGGTAGAATCCGCATTTTACAAGGATTATAATACATACATAACAACAGAAAGGACTGACATTATGCTACAGGAGAATCTTATTATGCTGAGGTCGCTTGCGGGGAAGACTCAGGAGGATATCGCAGAGGTTATTGGAATATCGAGGCAGGCGTATGCCAAATGGGAGCGTGGTGAAACAATTCCTGATATTGAAAAATGCAGCAGGCTTGCAGAATTTTATGGCGTGACGATGGATTCCTTAATAAAGGACGATGTGCAGCTTGAAGGGCAGAAGATGGCACCAGCACCGAAAGGCAAACATATGTGGGGTGTTGTGACAGTCAACGACCGCGGACAGATAGTTATACCTAAAGAAGCAAGAGATACATTTGGACTGGTGAATGGCAGCAGGCTTGTTGTGCTTGGCGATGACAATGAAGGCATAGCTCTTGTTAAAGCGGAGCAGTTTGAAGAAAAACTTAGCATGGCAATGTCAGTTCTTAGCAAAGATATCAAGGAATGAGGTGTTATGTATGATTTGTCCAAAATGTAATCAGGAGATGAGAAAAGGGTACCTTTTCAGCAGTAAGGATGGTGCATTCAGTTTTGCCGATGAAGTGCCTGGAGTATTCACAAATGCGAGAACAGCCAAAGGATTTGTTGAAATCACATCGCTTAAGGCGAGCCACAGAACGAAAGTGGAAGCTTGTATATGTGAGAATTGCAGGATAGTAGAATTTGAGTACTAAATACCTGCTGGATTCTGTGCGTATTAATAAGAAAAACCTACGAATTGATGATGCATTGTCAATTTAGTGGGTCAAATCTGAGAAAGATTTCAAGCTTTCAAAAGAAAATGCCTACTATATCGGGAGATTACCTGTTTGTAGTAGGCTTATTTTTTATATTAAATCGATTGTTAATATAGACAAGACTTATTGTCAGTGTAAAAAGCCCACTAATACTTCTTTTATATGTAATCTAGTAGGCTTTTCCTGCAGGTTGCTTTCGCAAACATGTTTTATAGACCTACGCAATCTATATTTTGTTACACGTTGGTAGGTCTTATGATAAAATATCTCATATAATGAAGCTATAACCAGAAAAAGTAAAGGAGTCACACATGAACACCCAACCATTTACAATATCACCAATTCCAGACGACATATTTGCAAAGATGCAGGGGAAATCATTTAAAGACAACTGCACCGTTCCAAGAGAAGATTTGCGGTATCTTAAAGTTTTGCATGTCGGATTTGATGGGAAAACGCACATAGGTGAGCTGGTTGTGAACAGGCTGATTGCTGATGATGTGCTTGATATATTTAAGCAGCTTTACGAGGCTGGTTACGAGATTGAAAAAATCAGACTTATTGATGAATATGATGCTGATGACGAGAAGTCGATGAGTGATAATAATTCTTCAGCGTTTAATTTCAGATACATTTCCTATTCAACGAAGCTGTCAAAGCATGCGTTAGGGCTGGCGGTTGACATCAACACGCTTTATAATCCTTATGTGAAATATGTTGATGGCAGAAGAAATGTAGAGCCTGCCAATGCTGAAAAGTATACAGACAGAAGCATTGAATTTCTACATAAAATCGACCATGACGATTTGTGCTATAAGGTATTTGCAGAACATGGATTTGAGTGGGGAGGCGACTGGGAACATGCAAAAGATTACCAGCATTTTGAGATGCCAGATGAGTGGATTGAGAAAAGTTCGTGCGGAAAAATGTGATGTAATATGAAAGTTTGTGCAGAAAAATGTAGCGTAATACAAAAGTTCGTACATAAAAGTGTGGTAAAACACAATTTTACGTCAATAAAAATGTTGAACATATCCTCTTAAAGGAACCAAATATTATACATAGGATAACCGCTTTCACATCAAGGTAAGTGACAATAAATCAGTTTTTAAGTAAAAATGTATCAAGAAAACGGTATATTTCAGAGTGTACTATACAAAATGCACAAATACTTGCGTAAATCTTTGTAATTTTAAGCCATTTTATTTTTATCCTTATTATGGTATTTTTAGCAACAGAGGCGATTTATTTTGCATGATATAGGACACTGCCAGCAAAATAACGCCTCTTTTGCTATTTAATCTATAATGTTTGGGAGGTTAATCATGATTAAGAAGGCAAGAAGGGTTTTTGCAGCTGTTGTTGCGGTATTATTAGTATGTTTTACAGCAGCTCCGGTGTTGTCAGCTAATGCGGCAACACAGAATTCATGGAATTTCAAGAATTCTAATTTTAAGAAGTTAGGAACTATTAAATCAAGTACTACAGTAGACGGACTTGGTCTTATGGCAACAAGCAGTAAGACTATGAATGTCAAGGCAGAATCTGTAACGGTAGATGGCACAGCATATACATATTGTCTGGCTCTTTCTGGTACAGGCACTACATCATACCGTTCAGTTAAGGTACCAGTGTCAGGTTCTGATACAATAAAGGTAGTGTTAAGAAGCAGTGGAAGCTCTACCCGTAATTTAATCGTAGCTGATTCTAATGGAAAGAAGCTTGGAACTATTGCAGCTAATAAGACAGCTTCTTTAGGAACATATTCATATTCAGGTTCTAAGGGATACATATATCTGTATTCAGAGAACAGCGGAATCAACATTTACAAAGTACAGGTTGATTCTAATGGCAGCTCATCATCTGGTTCTTCATCAGGAAGTTCATCAGGTTCAGGCAGCTCTTCATCAGGAAGCAGCTCATCTTCAGGTTCATCAACAGGTTCATCTGTATCAGGTAATTATGTGGTTAAGGCTGGTGGAATGTCTTTAGCAGATGCACTTAAGAAGGCTAAGTCAGGACAAACAGTAGTTATTGATGGAACAGTTAAGTCCGGAGCTGTTTCACTTCCAGCAGGTGTTAATCTTACAGGAAAGAATAATGCAACAATAGATTTCTCACAGACAAGCGGAAGTTCAGGAAGAGGAATTACATTATCAGGTAATGGAAGTACACTTTCTAACATTACAGTTAAGAATGCTTCTGATAATGGAATCTTTATTTCAGGTTCTAATAATACATTAAAGTATGTAACATGCTGTTATAATGAAGATGCAGGTTTTCAGGTAAGCAACGGAGGAGCTAATAATAAGTTTTATAATTGCAAGTCTCATCATAATGCAGATGCTAAGGGTGAGAATGCTGATGGTTTTGCAGTAAAACTTCATTCAGGTGAAGGCAATTATTTTGAAAACTGTGTAGCTGAATACAATAGTGATGATGGCTGGGATTGTTATGCAGCTCATGGAGCAGTAACACTTGTAAACTGCCAGGCTAACTACAATGGATACTGTGATGGAATATATGGTGATGGTAACGGATTTAAGATGGGTGGAGTAGATAACAAAACACCAGGAAAGGCAGCTCACCTTGATCCTCTTAATCATAAGCTTATAGGTTGCACAGCTAAGGGAAACTATGCTAATGGTTTCGATAGAAACAACCAGAGTGGTGTTGTAACAATGAAGAATTGTATTTCAGATTCTAATAAGGGTAATAATTATCACTGGCCACTTACAGGAAAACCATCTGCACTTGGTTATAAAGTAACATTTGGCAAGGCTATTATTGAGGATTGTACTAATATTAATGGAAAAGTTAATATTACAGGAGCAACTCTTAAGGGTAACTGTAAGGGATTCTAGGATAATGGCTGATTGTAATAATATGGTTTACAATACAATATTATAATTTATAACAAAATAATAAAACGCATGTCCGATTATTTCAATCTGGCATGCGTTTTTTATCGTTAATCCAATGTGTTAATATTAATCAATTATATGGTGGTTAAGCCATCTGCGTGAATGAAAGCGAATGGTGAATATTATACCGCGGACAGTCCAGTCGGCAAACATTCCAATCCATACAGCAATAGGACCAAAACCATATACACGGCATAAGAATATAGTGAAGCTTACACGACATAACCACATGCTTGCACATGATGTTATCATTGAAAATTTCACGTCTCCGGCAGCACGCATTCCATAAGCCGGAATAAACGACAATACCCATGATATTGGCTTGGTTATTGTTATGAAAAGAGTCATCTCAAAACACATTCTTGCACTTTCTGCTTCCATTCCACCGAGTATGGTAATCGGCCTGCACAATGCAAATACAACAAGACAGCTTATGATAATAGCAGCTTCAGCCATTTTACTGAGCTTCTTTATATAATATATGGCTTCATCTTTTCTTCCGGCTCCAATGCACTGGCCAACTATAGTCATAAGTCCGATTCCTACACCCTGTGCAGCAACTCCGTTAAGGTTTTCAAGAATATTGGTCACAGCATTTGCAGCGATGGCCGCAGTTCCAAGCGTTGAAACTGTTGACTGGATTGCCAGCTTTCCAAACTGGAACATGCTGTTTTCAATACCTGAAGGAATACCGATATATAGGACTTTCTTAATTAAATCCCAGTCGGGGCGGATTGTGTAATATCTGTTAACGCATATGGTCTGTGACGGATTTCTTAATTTAATAATTACAACAACTGCACAGAAAACTCTTGATACAAGTGTTGATATTGCAGCTCCCGCAACGCCCATTCCAAGTCCGAATATAAGAATTGCATTACCACCTATATTAAGAAAGTTGGATATTATGGATATTGTCATAGGGCTTTTGCTGTCCTTCTGGGCTCTCATAATGGACGCACCGGCGTCATACAGGCCAATGAATGGAAATGACAACAGAGTAAAAAGGAAGTATGCCTGTGAATCAGCCATAACCTCAGCTTCTACAGAACCAAAGATGAACTTAAGCATCGGAACACGAAGAACGAGGCATATTGCAGATATCAATACTGACAGCACTGTCATGACAAGAAATACCTGTCTCGCAGCGCGGTTGGCACCTTTAGGGTTGTTGCTTCCTATGTACTGGGAACACAGGATTGCACCTCCGGCAGCAAGTGCTGACAAGGCCTGTATTACAAGAATATTGATGGAATCAACAAGCGATACTGCTGAAACAGCAGATGCACCTACATTACTTACCATCATAGTATCAACAGTTCCCATAAGTGAAGCCAAGAGATTTTCCAGCATGATAGGAATAAGAAGTTTCCTTATATCTACATTAGAAAAAATGTGGTCAGAATTATTAGTCATTGAAATTACTCCATAATATTTTACAAACTAAAATGCAACTAACATAATTTATTCCTAAGAACAGATAAAGTCAAGTATATATGTTGATAAAACATGTCAGAAAGAACATATTGGCATAAAATACTTGACTTTATAATATAATTATGATATCTTAACAAAGCACTGAGATATCAGTGGTTATGCGGGTGTAGTTCAATGGTAGAACACTAGCCTTCCAAGCTAGATACGTGGGTTCGATTCCCATCACCCGCTCTATTTTTTTGTCTAAGTGAATTATTTCAGGGTGATGTGAATCGAACCCACGGGTTCGGTCTCCGCTTCGCTCCGGTCGGTGCCAGGCAGGTGCCACAGGCACCTGGCACCCCATCACCCGCTCTATTTTTTTGCCTAAGTGAACCATTTTGAGGTGATGAGAATCGAACCCTTACTGAATCTTTGCTTTGATTGCTTCATTATATTTGCAGGTCGGGTAAATAAGTGTTATAACAGAAGTGCCAGATATATAAGGGGCAGAAAAGGTGAGTTTATGAAATTAAAGAAAGCAGCGATATGGGGGATTGTAGTGGTTTTGCTTGCAGGAGGTATTGCCGCAGGGGCTGTGGTATTGAATGGCAGACCGGAAACTAAAGATAATCTTATTAATATGGCTAAGATCATAAAACCACGGGGAGATAAAACACATGTAATTGTGAAGGTCGCACAGAATATTGGTACAGAAGATTATACAGAGCCTTATGAATATGATAAGGATTATTCAAGTGATACTGTATCAATTGCCTGCTGGGGCGACAGCATGATGGAAGGCTTTGGATCAGATGAGGCCTATATACTTACTAAAGCAGGAAGAGTTGATATAAGTTATTATACTGCACCATATACTTTGGGAAAGCTTACTGGTCTTAATACATTTAATTTTGGTGTATCAGGGGAGACATCAGAGGAGATAGCGATAAGAGCTGGTGGCCTTAAGATGCATACTGACCGTAATCTTAATCTTAATAAGAATACATATCAGGATGTATGCCTTATGGATGATAAGGGGAATCCTGTTTATATGTATGATTTCAGCGGATATGGCATTGAATATAATGATTATCCTGATACTGTATATATAGATGGCGTATTATGTCAGATTGATAAGAAACGAGATATAGAAGATTACTGGGAAGATATGGAGGATGATGACTATAATATAGAGGATTATATGGTCAGCATCAGAATATGTGATGATACAGGTCTTGAACAGCCTGATTATATGTTTATTCCACAAGGTACTGCTGTTACAACTAAAGCAGCATATGATCATAAGGATGATATTCTTGTGATTGAGATGGGAAGTAACGGCGGATGGGATGACTATGATGAGCTTATTTCCCAGTATCAGGCGGTGATTGATTATACAGGCTGTGAGAATTATATCATAGTTGGAGACACTGATGATCCAGGTACATCTCTTGCAGACAACAGCCAGTCATATCTGGAGGATGGAGATGACTATGTAGGAACTGATGACACTGCATGGGAAGCAGCGCTAAGAGAAGCATTTGGAGAACATTTCTTTAATACAAGAGTCTACATGATTCAGAACGGGCTGGATGATTGTGGTTTGAAAAAGGAAAAGATAGATGAGTTATATGGAGCGTTTGGGTATATATCTGTGAAACTCCGTTCAGACTGGACACATTTTAATGCGTATGGATATTATTCTAAGGGCGTAGGAATCTATAAAAAAGGTGTTGAACTTGGATATTGGGAATAGTCTGTCCAATTCTTTATAAAGGAAATTTACAATGAGTAAGAATAAATACGAAATAGATATGTGCAATGGCACAATAATGGATAAGTTAATATCGTTCTCAGTGCCATTGATGCTTTCAGGAATATTACAGCTAATGTTTAATGCTGTAGACATAATTGTTGTTGGAAGATTTGCAGGAAGCCAGTCGTTAGCAGCAGTAGGTTCAACGACAGCGCTTATTAATATGTTTGTTAATCTTTTCATAGGAGTTTCGTTGGGAGCAAATGTACTGGCAGCCAGATTCTATGCGTCAGGAAAACATAAAGAGATGTCAGAAACAGTGCATACTGCGATAACATTTGCGGCAATAAGCGGAGTTGTGATGGCGCTGATAGGCCTGCTGATGGCTAAGCCGGCACTTGAGCTTATGGGAACGCCAGATGATGTAATTAACCTTTCAACACTGTATATGAGGATATATTTTCTTGGTATGCCATTTTTTATGCTTTATAACTATGGTGCGGCTGTTCTTAGAGCAGTTGGTGATACCAAGAGACCGCTGATGTTTCTTATAGCAGCGGGAATTATAAATGCATGCCTTAATATGGTACTTGTTATTGTGTTTAACTTAGGGGTTGCAGGAGTGGCAATCGCAACAATATTTTCACAGTTTATATCGTGTGTGCTTGTATTAAGATGTCTCAATAAGACAGATGCAAGTTACCAGTTGAGATTCTCAAAGCTAAAGATAAAGGGATACTATCTTAAACAGATATTTCAGGTTGGAATTCCGGCAGGAATACAGAGTACAGTTATTAATTTCTCAAATGCCCTGCTGCAGTCGTCGGTTAATTCATTCGGTTCAACAGCAATGGCAGGATATACAGCAGCCAACAATATTCTTGGCTTTCTATATGCATCAATTAATTCAGTAACACAGGCATGCATGAGTTTTACAAGTCAGAATTATGGTGTAAGAAAGTTCAAGAGAATGGACAAGGTGCTTATAGATTGTGCAATACTTTCGGTAGGAGCATCACTTGTATTTGGCTGCGGTGCATATATATTTGGTGATAAAGTGCTTATGATATACACTAACAGTGAAGATGTTATCAAATGTGGTGTTGAGATATTATCAATTACTACAGTACCATATTTCTTATGTGGAATAATGGATCTGTTTCCGGGCGCGCTTCGTGGAATGGGGTATTCGCTAGTACCTATGATATTATCGGTTATTGGTACTGTAGGAATGAGAATATTCTGGATATTCGTCATATTCCCAAGTCACAGAACTCTTTATGACCTGTTCATATCATATCCGGCATCATGGACGGCAACGATAATTATGCAGGTTATATGTTTCCTTGTAGTACGTCGAAAAGTGCATTCACAGATTAATAAATGATTATAAAATATTTAAGCCATTCCGGAAGGAGTGGCTTATTAACTATAAAGTTCTTCAAGAGTTCTGGCTATCTCGCCAGCATCACAGTCACATCCGTTTTCTTCCCATTTTAAAAATGTATTAAGCAATCCGCCAGAGTAACAGTATAGTCTGTACTCAGAGTAATTCTTAGGATTCGTAAAATGTTCAGACATAAAATTATTAATACTGTTAATAAGAATAGAATGAAGTCCACATCTTGAAAGAGTAAGAAAATAATCCTTATACCGGTTAAAGAATTCAAGTGCAAAAAGAATGTGGGAATAATCCAGAAAGCTCCCGTTTTCAGGGTTGTTGGCACATTCTTCCAGATATTCAATTATAATAATATTAAGATAGTCGCATAGTGCATCATGGATTGATTGATAATATTTGTAAAAAGTTATGCGTGATACACCGGCACATTTCGCTACACTGGTAATGCGTATCTTATCAAAATCAGTGTCTTTAAGAAGCTTGATTACTGCTTCGCCTATGCACATTCGTGTAAATGTATTCTTAGAATCTTTGTTAACTATATTCATAATGTACTCCTGAAATATACAAAAACGCTATTTTTGTATATTGTAACACTATAAGTTATAAAATACAATATGACATAGTATTTAAAACTACATTAAAACGGAGTATATCCGGCAATCAGGAGGATTAATAATGAGATTAGTAGCAGATTCAGCATGCGATATAAAAGAACTTAGGGGAATGGTTTTTAAGGCAGTTCCGCTTACAATATCTACAGATAACGAGGAGTTTTGTGATGATGGGCAGCTTGATATTCACAGAATGCTTGATATTCTTGAAAAACATAAGGGACGTTCATATACTGCGTGCCCTGGAATAGATGCATGGCTTGAAGCTTTTGGTGATGATGATGAGATATTTGTTGTAACAATAACTGCAGGAATGTCAGGAACATATAATTCTGCAATGGCAGCGAGGGCAGTATATCTGGAGGAACATCCACAGGCTAAGGTCAGGGTAATAGATTCTAAAAGCACTGGTCCACAGATGCGTATTATACTGGAACAATTGCAGCAAATGATTGAAGAAGGAAAGAAATTTGAAGAGATAGATGGAGCAATAGATGCATATATGCAGAAAACAAGACTGTTCTGTTCATTAAAATCATTGCATAATCTTGCACAGAATGGTCGTGTAAGCAAGGTTGTAGCATCGGCTGCGGAGGTTCTTGGCATAAGTGTAATAGGAACAGCAAGCAGTCATGGAACATTGGAAGCAATCGGTAAATGCAGAGGTGATAAAAAACTTCTTGTAAAACTCCAGGCATTACTTGACGATGCAGGATATGAAGGCGGAAAACTGAGAATATGTCATGTTGAGAATGAAGCTCTTGCAGATAAGATAGCAGATATGATAAAGCAGGCATATGGTGCTACGGATGTGTGTGTATATAAAGCAGGAGGATTATGCAGTTATTATGCTGAGCGAGGCGGAATAATACTCAGCTGTGAAACAAAATAAATACTTTGAATATCAAAATAGTGTTGACAAACCTGATTTGTGCTCTTATAATTAGCTCAAATATATTAGTTAAATATATTTAGATAAAATTATTTAAGGAGAACAAAACAATGACATTTGAAAAGGTAAAAGAAATTATTATGGATACTATTAACTGCTCAGAGGATAAGATTACATTAGAAGCGAATTTAAAGGATGATCTTGGAATTGATTCACTTGATTCTATGGAACTTATGATGGCAGTTGAAGATGCTTATGGAATTACTGTTCCAGAAGAAGAACTTCCTAATCTTACATCAGTTAAAGCAATTGTTGAGTATGTTGACAAGAATGCAGCTTAACATAAAGATTTTAAGGAAGATAGTTTGTTATGGATATTAATGATATTTATGGGATTATAGATAAGTTTGATGCAAGTGGATGCAGCGAACTGAATCTGGAGATGAATGGCGTATGCCTTGGACTGAAGAAAACAATGCACGAAGCCAAATGTGATGTGCCTGTAAAGAAAGATATTGTTCGCATTAATACAGAACAGGAACAGACCGTTACAACTATTCAGGACGTACAGCCACAGTCAGATGAGCATATTAAAGAAATTAAAGCACCATTGGTTGGAACTTTCTATACAGCAGCAGGTCCTGATGAGGAACCTTTTGTAAAACCAGGGCAGAGCGTTCATGCCGGTGATGTTATTGGAATAATTGAAGCAATGAAGCTGATGAACGAAGTTACAGCAGATTGTGACGGTACGGTTAAGGAAGTGGCAGCAGAGAATGGCACTATGGTTGAGTATGGACAGCCGCTTGTAATCCTTAATTAACGGAGGTAGCAGAAGTGTTTAAGAGAATACTGATAGCAAACCGTGGAGAAATAGCGTTAAGGATAATAAGATGCTGCCGTGAGATGGATGTAGAAACCGTAATTGTATATTCAACGGCAGATAAGAATTCACTTGCTGTTATGGCAGCAGACAAGGCAGTTTGCATTGGACCGGCAAAGGCGGCTGAAAGTTATCTTAATCAGGATGCGATAATAGAAACAGCAATACTGACAGGGTGTGAGGCAGTCCACCCTGGTTATGGTTTTCTGTCTGAGAATGCTGCATTTGCAAGAAAATGTGAGGAGAACAATCTTATATTTATAGGACCATCGGCGGACATAATAAGCAGCATGGGAGATAAACAGTCGGCAAGGCAGCTTATGATTGAATGCGGGGTTCCGGTTGTACCTGGCTCTGATGGTCTGGTTGCAACAGCAGAGGAAGCAGCACACATTGCAGAAAGAATTGGTTATCCTGTACTTATTAAAGCGTCAGCTGGAGGCGGTGGAAAAGGAATGCGCAAGGCATTCAGCAGAGAAGATATAGAAAATGCATTTGAAACCGCTAAGAGTGAAGCTAAAGCTGCATTTGGCAATGATGATATGTACATAGAGAAGCTGATAATCAATCCACGGCATATTGAGATACAGATTCTTGCGGATAAATATGGCAATACAATATATCTTGGAGAACGTGACTGTTCAATCCAGCGTAATAATCAGAAGCTTTTAGAGGAAGCTCCGAGTGCAAGATTATGTAAAGATAAGCGGACAGTCATGGGAGAGACTGCGGTAAGAGCTGCCAGAGCAGCAGGATATTATAGTGCAGGAACTGTTGAATTCGTTGTGAATGAACAGGGTGACTACTATTTTATAGAGATGAATACGAGAATACAGGTTGAACATCCGGTAACTGAGCAGGTTACAGGAATTGACCTTATAAGAGAACAGATAAGAATAGCTGCCGGAATGAAGCTTAATATCACTCAGGAAGATACATGTGTCAATGGACATGCAATTGAGTGCAGAATAAATGCGGCTACACCGGGAGTTATTAAATTCTTACATTTTCCAGATGGTTATGGAGTAAGAGTTGAGAGCCATCTTTTTGAAGGTTATGAAGTGAGTCCGTTTTATGATTCAATGATTGCCAAGATTATAGTGACTGGAAGCAGCAGACTTGAGGCGGTAAGACGATTAAGAAGAGCTCTTGAGGAACTTATAATTGAAGGAGTTAAGACTAACAGAGAGTTCATGCATCTTCTTACATATCATAAGGATTTTATAAGAGGAAATTACAATACAGGTTTCTGGGAGAAGAATCATACCGAAATTGAAAAGTGGCTTAAGGAAGGAATTACAGTTAAATGAATATCAATGACATTTTCTTAAAGCGTAAGAAAAGGTGGGGTACTATCAACAGATTAAGGGATAGTGAGGAACAGGCAGATGGAAGCCTTACACCATCAAGAAGAATTGCACTTATAAGTGATGACAAAAGTTTCAGGGAATTGTATGCACAGGTTAAGACAGGCAATCCAAACAGCTTTCCGGGATATGAGAAGAAGGTTGAAGCAAACAGATTAAAGACAGGCCAGCAGGATGCAGTAGTTACTGGAACATGCCGAATTGGCGGAGTCAAAACAGCTGTTGCAGTTATGGATAAAAGATTTCTTATGGGAAGCATGGGAATTGCGGTAGGTGAAAAGATTACAAGACTCACAGAATATGCAATGAAAAGAAAACTGCCACTTATAATATTTGCTGCAAGCGGTGGAGCGAGAATGCAGGAAGGCCTTTTCTCGCTTATGCAGATGGCAAAGACAACAGCGGCAATTGAAAAGTTCAAGGATGCTGGTGGATTATTTATATCATATCTCACTAATCCGACAACAGGTGGTGTGAGCGCAAGCTTTGCAAGTCTTGGTGACATTATAATTGCTGAACCAGGAGCACTTATATGCTTTGCCGGGCCAAGAGTTATTGAACAGACTATCGGACAGAAGCTGCCGGAAGGCTTCCAGCACTCAGAGTTTCTGTTAGAACATGGCATGATAGATATGATAGTTGACAGAAAAGATATGAAGCAGACTTTATCAAAGATATTGAAAATGCATGTGAATACCGGAGGAGAAGCATGAGCAGTGAAAATGTTTTAACACCATATGAGAAAGTCCTTGCAGCCAGAAAAAGTGACCGTCCGGATATTATGAAATACATAGAAGTGCTTTTCGATGATTTTATAGAAATGCATGGTGACAGATACTATAAAGACGATAAAAGCCTTGTTGCAGGAATTGCTTCATTTAATGGAAAAACGGTAACTGTTATTGGAAACCGTAAAGGAAAGAATATAGAAGAGAATATAAGATATAACTTCGGAATGGCGTCACCTGAAGGGTATAGAAAAGCAGTCCGTGTTATGAAACAGGCTGAAAAATTCAGGAGACCTGTCATAACATTTGTTGACACGCCAGGTGCATATCCAGGCATGGAAGCAGAAAGCAACGGACAGAGTAATGCGATTGCGGGAAGTATAGCAGCAATGCTTAAGCTTACAGTACCTGTTATATCTGTAATCACAGGTGAAGGCGGAAGTGGCGGTGCATTGGCACTGGCAGCAGCCGACAGGGTGTATATGCTTGAAAATGCAGTATATTCGATTCTGTCTCCGGAAGGTTTTGCATCAATAATATATAAGGATGCTAAGAAAGCACCACAGGCAAGTGAGATAATGAAGCTTACTGCACAGGAGCTTTTTACTGCCGGACTCGTTGATGGTGTAATTGCAGAAGGAGACAGGTGTTTTTCAGATATAGCAAGAATGTTAGAAAAAGAACTCGGAATTCTTGGCAGGATGAAATCAAAAGAGCTTGTTAATTCAAGATATGACAAATTCAGGAATATAGACAGGGGAGAGATAAAGTGAAAGGCATTCAGATAGTGTCCACAGGGAAAGCACTCCCAGAAGAGATAATTACGAATGATGACTTAAGCCGGATTGTTGATACAAATGATGAATGGATAACAACAAGAACAGGTATTAAGAAAAGATACAGATGTACACAGGAAAATACTACATCACTTGCAGTCAGAGCAGCATATGAAGCGTTAGAAGCATCAGGTGTGGATATTGCAGAAATAGGTGCAGTTATAGTTGCAACTTCAACGGCTGATAATGCATTCCCATCTACTGCAGCAATTGTACAGAAGGAGCTTGGATTGGCAGAGAATGTACTTGCATTTGATTTAAGCAGTGCATGTACAGGTTTTCTGCATGCATTAAATGTTGGACAGGCACTGTTTAACAGCACTGATTATAAATACATACTGCTTATTGGCAGCGAGCAGATGTCTAAGATATTAGATTATACAGACCGCTCAACATGCGTGCTTTTTGGAGATGGTGCTGGTGCAGTTCTTATAAAAGCGGCTGACAATATGTATAGACAGATTAATTACACAAGAGGCGATACTGATGTACTTGTATGCAGAGGTATAGGTGCACAGGATGCATATGTAAAGATGAATGGAAATGCGGTGTTCCGTTTTGCAGTTGATGTTCTTAAACAGGGAATTGATGAGATATTGAAAAAATCGGACATGACACTTGATGACATAGATTATATTGTGTGCCATCAGGCTAATGAAAGAATTATCAATCATGTAAAGAAAAAATATCCGGGACATGAAGATAAGTTCTATATAAATATAGCGGAATACGGTAATACATCAGCGGCAAGTATCCCAATAGCACTAGATGAGTTAGCACAAAGCGGATGCTTTGACAAGGGCAGAAAGCTGATTCTTGCGGGCTTTGGGGCGGGGCTTAGCTGGAGCAGTGCTTTGATAGAGACATAATAAGGAGCAGCATAATGAGATTAGATAAGATGTTAGGAATAAAATATCCGTTTATACAGGGCGGAATGGCTAATATTGCAACAGGAGAATTTGCAGCTGCAGTTAGTAATGCAGGCGGACTGGGGCTTATTGGAGCTGGTGGAATGAACACGGATATGCTTCGTGAAAACATAAGAAAATGCAGAACACTTACGGATAAACCATTTGGTGTGAATCTTATGCTTATGAATCCGGAAGCTGATGCAATGGCAGAACTGCTTGTGGAAGAAAATATAAAGATTGTAACAACAGGAGCAGGAAGTCCGGCTAAATATATGGAAAAATGGAAATCTAATGGAATGATGGTTATACCAGTTGTTTCAAGTGCAGCACTTGCAATAAGAATGGAGCGCTTCGGAGCTGATGCAGTAGTTGCAGAGGGAACAGAAAGTGGTGGCCATGTCGGCGAGATGACAACTATGACACTTGTCCCAAAGGTAGTTGACAGTGTGAATATTCCGGTTATTGCAGCTGGAGGAATTGCAGATGGCAGACAGCTTGCAGCAGCATTTGCACTTGGTGCGGCAGGTGTACAGATGGGAACTTGTCTTCTGGCAAGTACAGAGTGTCCTATACATGATAATTATAAGCAGGCAATACTTAAAGCAAAGGATAATGACACGATAGTTACAGGAAGAATTGCTGGTACTCCTGTGCGTGTTCTTAAAAATGAGATGTCACGCGAGTATGTAAAGCAGGAGAAGGCAGGTGCTGATAAGATGGAACTTGAGAAATATACATTAGGTTCTCTTCGTAAGGCAGTGTTTGACGGTGACACAATGAATGGCTCACTGATGGCAGGTCAGGTTGCAGGCCAGATTGATAAGATACAGCCAATTGAGAAAATATTTGAACAAATATATGAAGAATATGAGGCTGTGCGAAAGGAATTGTATGCAGATTAAGGACAAAGTGCTTGATGTTCCGGTAATTCAGGGCGGTATGGGTGTCGGAGTTTCTCTTTCATCCCTTGCAGGTGCAGTCGCAGCAAATGGGGCATGTGGAGTTATCAGTTCTGTTAATGCAGGTTATGATGAACAGGATTTTAAGAGCAGCCCCTTTAAGGCGAATCTAAGGGCACTTGATTACCATATTAAGAGAGCTAAGCAGATTGCAGCAGAAAGTACAAAGAAGGGACTTGTAGCTGTAAATATTATGACTGCAGTTTCTCATTATGAGGAAAGCTGTAAGACCGCAGTTTCAGCAGGAGCAGATATTATTATCTCAGGTGCAGGACTTCCACTTAATCTGCCACAGTTTACTAAGGGAACAGATACACTGGCAGCACCCATTGTTTCAAGTGGCAGGGCTGCCAGGATAATTATGAAAACTTATAAGAAGCATTATGATGTGTATCCGGATATGTTCATTATTGAAGGAAGCATGGCAGGAGGACATTTAGGCTTTGGTGCAGATGATATTACACAGGGAAAAACACAGAGTAACGATGAAATATTGTCAGATGTACTTGCTGTAATAGAAGAGTACGGTGCGGATATCCCGGTTTTTGTCGCTGGAGGTGTGTTTGATGGCAAAGATATGGCACATTATGTAAATGAAGGTGCTGCAGGTGTACAGATTGCGACAAGATTCATTGCTACCAATGAATGTGATGCTTCAGATACATTTAAACAGGCTATTGTTAATGCAAAGAGAGAAGACATCCGTATTATTAAAAGTCCTGTTGGAATGCCGGCACGTGCAATTAACAGCCCACTGCTTGAAAGGCTTGATGCAGGAGAAACCTTCACGGCAAGAAAATGTAATGGTTGTCTTACAGCATGTAAGAAGGATGACAGTATACCATATTGCATAAGCAGGGCACTTATAGCAGCAGTTAAGGGTGACTGGGATAATGGACTGTTTTTTGCAGGAAGTAATGCAGACAGAGTTGACCGGATAATGAGCGTACAGGAACTTATTAATGAGATTATGACAGATTATAGATTGAATAAATCGGACATATAAGCTTTGGTTGAGCAAATCTGACATTGATTTGGAAAGGATAGGGAATGACTGAGAGAAGAAAAGCACTTATTACAGGTGCAAGCAGGGGAATAGGAAGGGCTATATGCGTTAAGCTTGCAAGTGAAGGAACGGATATTGTATTCAGCTACCGTTCAGGTGATGAGGCTGCCAGTGAAACAGTTAATTTATGCAGAGAGTATGGAATTGAAATCCATGCAATTAAGGCAGATGTGAGTGATTCAGAGGAATGTGAGCGTTTAATTAAGGAAGCCGTGGATTTACTTGGCGGAAGAATTGATATTCTTGTTAATAATGCAGGAATTACTAAGGACAATCTTATTGGACGTATGAAGGATGAGGATTTCGATGCAGTTATAGATGTGAATCTAAAGGGTACATTTTATATGATGCGTGGGGTCTCAAGACTTATGTTAAGACAGAGAGCAGGAAGAATTATTAATATGAGTTCTGTTGTAGGCGTTATGGGCAATGCAGGGCAGGTTAATTATTCTGCAAGTAAAGCAGGTGTTATTGGTATGACGAAGTCGCTTGCAAGAGAGCTTGCGTCAAGACATATTACTGTAAATGCGGTTGCACCGGGAATGATTGAAACTGATATGACTGGAGCAATGTCAGACGCTGTTAAAGAAAAAGTGGTAGAGAATATACCTTTTAAAGAGATGGGAAAGCCGGAAGATATTGCAGAAACAGTAGCATTTCTTGCAGGTGACGGAGCACGATACATAACCGGACAGGTACTTTGTGTAGACGGAGGAATGGCAATATGAGAAGAGTTGTAATAACAGGTATGGGAGCAGTTACTCCTGTCGGAAACAATGTTAATGATATGTGGGAAGCTGTAAAGGCTGGTAAATGTGGTATTGGTAAGATAACACATTTTAATACAGAAAACAGTGCAGTCAAGCTTGCCGGTGAAGTAAAAGGCTTTGACGCAGAGAGTATTGTTGATAAAGCAGAATTAAGGAAGATGGATGATTTCACGATATATGCACTTGCAGCTGCAGATGAAGCAGTGAAAGATTCAGCTATAGATTTTGGCAAAGAAGACACATTAAGATGTGGTGTTATATTATCAAGTGGAATTGGTGGACTTACAACTATACAGAGAGAATGCTTAAGAGGCGAAAGTAAAGGATATGACAGAGTTTCGCCACATTTTGTGCCAATGTCGATAACTAATATGGCGGCAGGACATGTTGCAATCAGATTCGGACTACATGGAATGTGTACATGTGTTGTTACTGCATGTGCCAGTGGAACCAATGCTGTTGGAGATGCATTAAGACAGATCAGGGATGGATATCAGGATGTGATTGTGTGCGGAGGTGCAGAAAGCTGTATAACTGATTTTGGAATTGGTGGTTTTACATCAATGCATGCATTAAGCAAAGCAGAAGATGTCAACAGGGCTTCTATTCCGTTTGATAAAGAAAGAAGCGGATTTGTTATGGGAGAAGGAGCAGGTGTGCTTATTCTTGAAGAGTATGAACATGCACTGAAAAGAGGCGCTAAGATATATTGTGAAATTGCAGGATATGGTTCAACATGTGATGCAAACCACGTTACAGCCCCTCTCGAAGACGGAAGCATGGCGGCACAGGCAATGACTGAGGCTGTTAAGGATGCAGGAATAAAACCAGAGAATATTGATTATATTAATGCGCATGGGACAAGTACAAAGCTTAATGATAAGGGAGAGACTAATGCGATAAAGATGGCATTTGGAGAACATGCGTACAAGCTTGCGGTAAGTTCAACAAAGTCGATGACAGGACATATGTTAGGTGCAAGTGGTGCTGTTGAGGCAATTATATCGGCACTTGCTGTAAAGAATGATATAATTCCACCAACCATTAATTATCAGGTGCCGGATGATGACTGTGATCTTGATATCGTTCCAAATAAGGCAAGAGAGTCAAGAGTTGATTATGCAATGTCTAATTCACTTGGCTTTGGTGGACATAATGCTTCAATTGTTCTTAGAAAGGTGGTGTAATGATGCAGCTTAATTCAGATGAAATACAGCAGATTCTGCCGCACAGATATCCATTTTTATTAGTAGACAGGATAACAGAGTGTGAGCCGGGAAAGAAGGCTTGTGGTATTAAATGTGTATCTGCCAATGAAATGCATTTTGTAGGACATTTTCCACAGAAGAAGGTAATGCCGGGAGTACTTATTATTGAGGCACTGGCGCAGACTGGAGCAGTTGCTTTATTGTCGGAAGAAAAGAATAAGGGACATATAGCACTTTTTGCAGGAATTAAAAATGCTAAGTTTAAGGCTCAGGTCACACCTGGGGATGTGCTTTCCTTGTCATGCGAGATTATAGCAAGAAAAGGTCCTGTGGGAGTAGGAAAGGCAGAAGCTTATGTTGACGGAAAACTTGCAGTGTCAGCTGAACTTACATTTGCAATAGAATAGAGCTATTGTTATAATAATAAACAATTAAAAAAGCTTTGGAGGTAAAGTAAGGTGCTGCAGGATTCTTTTAGTAAGGTATATACGAAGTTTAAGATGCATTTTTATCAGAAAATGTTTGAAAAGCTACAGGAGAGGGAGACATCTCTTACAACTGTAGAAACTTTCTGCATGGAGATAATATATGCACTTGACAAACCTACTGTGGCACAGTTTGCTGATATGGCAAATATATCATCTCCTAATGCGGCGTATAAGATTAATAACCTTGTTAAGAAGGGATACTTAAAGAAAGTACAGTCTGAGGAAGACAAGAGAGAGTATCATCTCGAGGTAACACAGAAGTATATAGATTATTATAATATCAGCAATACATATCTTAAGACTGTAATGGGCAGGATTGAGGACAGATTTTCTAAAGAAGAGTTAGAGACAATGGAACGTATGCTTAATGTAATAAGTGCAGAGCTTATGCCAGAGATAAAGTATTAGATTTTTACTTGACTTTGCTATTAACATGTTATATATTTCAGAAGATGAAATATATAACATGTTTTTGCGTGTATGAAAAGGAGGATAAGAGAGCTGTGGATTTAGCGCTTATTACTGCGAAGCAGGTATTTGAATTATTCATACTTATATTGAGTGGAGTTGTTATCGGAAAGATTAAGATGGTTAATGAAGAGGGCAAGGGTATGCTTTCTAACCTTCTTATATATTTTGTTGTTCCATTCATGATTATTAATTCATACATGTCAGGATATAATGCCGAGATTCTTAAGAATATGGGCAGAATGCTTTTTTACAGCATACTTACTATATGTATAGGAATGGCTTTATCGATTGGCATAACATTTTTGATGAAAAAGGAAGTGCGCGGCATTATAAGATTTGCAACTACATTTTCTAATGCAGCATATATGGGTTTTCCACTTATTCAGGCGATGTACGGTTCAGAAGGTGTACTGTATGCGAGCGTATATGTTACAGTGTTTAATATTCTTTTATGGACTGTCGGAATTGTGTATGTTTCAGAGAGTATGAGTTTTAAGGAACTGTTAAAGAAGATTGTTACATGCCCACCAATTATATCGGTTGCTGTGGGACTTGTGATATTCCTCGCAAGAATTCCGGTTGCGGATGTTTTGAAGGATACATTTAACGTTGTCGGAGGCATGAATACTCCATTATCTATGATAATAACAGGAATTACTATTTCACAGTTCCCATTATTGAGTATCTTAAAGGATAAAAGAGTGTATTTTACAGTAATTCTCAGAATGTTTATAATACCGGTAATCTGTACTCTGGTTATGTATCTGATACATGCCCGTGGAATGGTTGCTGTTATTACAATTATACTTGAGGCATGCCCGTGTGCAGCTATTACAACACTTTTTGCAATTAAGTTCGGTCACGACCAGAAGCTCGCAGTTGGTGCAGTTACTTTGTCTACATTGATTAGCATAATTACGCTTCCTTGTCTTGCATTGCTTGCAGGAGAGATTATAATGTAATAAAAAGCATTATCAGGGGGAATAATGAGCGGAGACAATGCAGATAAAAGAAGATTAAATAGAATAGAAGTGATAACATCAGTTGCGGCAGTTGTTGTGCTGTATGTGATACTAGAAAGCTTCGGGGTTACATGCCCTATAAAATACATAACGGGAATATCGTGTGCAGGCTGTGGAATGTCAAGGGCATGGATATCTTTGCTGCATTTTAATATTCATGATGCGTTCATGTATCATCCACTTTTTTTTCTGCCGCCAGTTGTTGTGATAGTTATGCTTCTTAAATCTAAAATAAATATTAAAATTTATAAAATTTTTATGTTTACAATGGCAGGTGCATTTGTTATAGTTTACTTGTATAGAATGTTTATTGGAACTGGAGATATTGTGGTTTTTGAACCTCAGAACAATATCCTATTCCGTATCATTCGGAAACTAAATTTATGAAGGGGAGGGAATTAATATGTTTTGTACAAAATGTGGAAAACAGATTCCAGATTCAACAAAGTTCTGCCCATATTGTGGAGCAAATTGTTCACCAGAGCAGGATATTGCAAGTCAGGCAAGTCAGGTATTCAACAAGGCTGAGCAGGAACTTGGAAGTGCTTTTAATGAGGTAAAGCAGAGCTTTACAGGCAGCAATAATCAGAATAATAATCAGGGTTACAATGCTAATCAGAATTACAGCAATGGTTATAATAATGGCACAGTTCCACCATATTCAGGTACAAGATTAAAGGATGACAGAGGTCTTGCCTCATACATAATTCTTTCAATTATAACATGTGGAATATACAGCTATTATTTCATTTACAAGATGGCACATGATGTTAATATTGCATGTGATGGAGATGGAGAGAATACATCAGGGCTTGTTGCATTTGTTCTTTTATCACTCATAACATGTGGTATATATGCATGGTTCTGGTACTATAATCTTGGTAACAGACTTGCAGCTAACGGACCTCGTTATGGACTTTCAATCCAGGAGAATGGTACAACTGTTCTTTTATGGCAGATTTTTGGTGCTTTTATCTGTGGAATTGGACCATTTGTTGCAATGCATATTCTTATCAAGAATTCTAATAAGATATGTAATGCTTACAACAGAGCACAAGGCTTAATGTAATGTGTTAATAATTAAAATGTTAATCCTGCTTTCAGGTGGTTATGGCTGCCTGAGAGCAGGATTTTTTTAAATATGCCATTAGAAATCCTTTATTTGTCTTGCAAGACTAAAAGGTATAATTTCTTTATCATTAGTCTTTTTATAAGCAATTTCTTCATGCATATATTCAACAATTTCCTGGGATTTGAAAGAATTGAATTTGTTTATTACAGCATCTAAAACATTCTGTTCTTCAGTTGACAGAATGTTTTCATCTATATTTTCATTAACAAGAAAATGGTATTTGGTTATTTCAAAGCCGTCTTCTTCCTGCATGTTGACATTCTGCAGACCAACAATTTTGTAGTGTCCTATTGGTAAAGCTCCCATTGAGTCATGACAATAAACCAAACCAGTTATAGTTCTTTGATAATTCTTGAAAGAAAGAGAGTCAGCATACCAAAGCATTTTCATTAATTTTACTTTAAATAAATTATTGACTCTTTTTGCATAATAGGATATGACAGCTTCAAGTTTATCTATATTTAAAAGTGTATTACCATTAGCATCACATTGTTTTTGAAATCTGACATATTCACTTTCAAGGGATTGACGGGAAAGAAATTCCATTCCAGAAGAACTGAGATTTTCCATGATTTTTTGCTTTATTGATATTAGTTTGGGAGCACTAAATTTATTAGCATTTTTCTGCAATAATTCAAGAACAGCTTTCGGATTTTCTTTAATGATTCTAAGCATAGTATCATATGCTTCATCTTGAATGGCTTTGCTTTCGTATCTTGAAATTGTTGCTTCTCCCCAACCAAGTAATCTTGCTAAATCAACCTGGGATAAATCATACATATTTCTTATTGCAACAATCTGGTCAGAGGTAAGTAATCCTTTGGATTTTCTATATGTGTTACGTGCGTTCAAGAGGTTGATGTTCTCTATTTTGCCAGTTGTAAATTCATTCTCTTCTTCGTCACTATCAGGACAGAAATAGTATATTTCTTCATAGGTAACTTTTTCATCTTTAATAATTGTCGTAGCAATACGTTTTCTTTCTTCAACCTCATGAATTTTACCACATAGAGGACACTCTATTTGAATTGTTCTTATAAGATTGTAATTATTCATTGCTATTGCTCCTTTCATATTACGCCATTATTTATATGGAAAATTCATATTATGTCTTGCATAATGAAATGATAGACATAGTATCTTTTTTGATGTATTTCCTTTGATTTTAAGTTTAATATAAACAAGCTTATTATCTATAGATTTGCCAAAAACAAATAATAATGGTGGATTACTGTCATCTTTATCAATAAGTGTTTCTGAATATTCAGCTAAAGTAAGTTCCTTTAATCTTTCAACAATATCGGATGTATCATAATCGAGATCTAGCATAAGATATCCGGTTGAAAATTGTATGTCATCTTTGGTGGATTTAATGATTATTAAATCATTATCTTCATTAAAATTCTGAGAATTTAAGATTGTCATTAGTTCATTTAAAAAAATTTTTACATCCTTCTTTGTTGATTGAATAGGAATTTTAATGATTATCACCTCCATATAAATTACTTGACTCACTATCAATTAATAGTATAACTATCAATTGATAGTGAGTCAAGCGAAAAATGATATGGAAGTTATAAAAAGTTATAAAGAGTTATATAAGAAATGAAAAGTTATAAAAGGTTATATAAACTTATAAAGAGTTATAAAATTTTCCTGAATTCCCTCGGAGAAACACCATATTTTTCTTTGAATTTTCTATTAAAGTAAGATATATTATCGAAACCACAATCTGAAGCCACTAAAATTACCGGCTGGGTTGTGGTTTTTAATATTCTTGCAGCAATAATAAGCCGGTAGTCGTTTAAGTAAGTGATAAAAGATGTTCCGGTGCAGTTCTTAAAAAACTTCATAAAATGCGACTGGCTGAAATGACACCACTGTGCAATCTCTTCAATCGATATTGTATGAGCGAAGTTCTTTTCAATATAATTAAGTACCAGTTTCAGCTTATCCATCTTATCATCAGACAAGTGTGCAGACATATCTGTATGGGTGTAAAAATGTGCATTAAGTTCAAAGAAGAAATTAAAAAGACATGCACGGATTTTCAGCCTGTACCCGTCAGGGAAATATTTGCATATATTGTCAGCTTCATCAATATAATGAATTAAATCAGAATAGTGTGGCACAGTTTTACTGATAACAGGAGGGCAATACCCCTTAAAGCCGGAAATTCCGTTAAAAAAGCTCACGGTATCATAATCACACTGCCTGCTAACAAGCATATCAAGATTAAAAAGAATATTTTCGTATTCGCATGAATCACTCTCGTTCTGGATAATAGAATGGATATGTCCGGGCATGACAACAACAATATCCCCTGCATTTACAACAGAATAATCAAGGTCAACGCTTACGATCATGCATCCCTTCTTGATGTATATAAGCTCCATTTCATTATGCCAGTGCAGCGGAACTTCTGTAAAATCAAGCGGGATGGAACATGGGTAAGTATTATATAAAAAATCTGAATCGAAATGAGACTTGGTTTCTTTCAGTGGTCCGTAATCTGTTATATTCATAAGGTTCTCCTTAAATATGATAGAATAGTACAAGTTTATCCCATTATAAAGCAAGAGAATTTTTCCAGCAACCCTATAATAAAATATAAATACAAGAATGGAGGGCAACGATATGCTTAACACTATATGTTTGGAAGAATATGGAAAAGACTTGCACTTATGCAGCAACGAGGAGTGCTTTCATGCACTTATGAAGCTGGTTGCACAAAAGGGACGTGATAGAATAGTGAAAGACAATGGCAGAAAGGTATACTACATTTCTGCAGAGTTCCTTATAGGAAAGCTTTTATCCAATAATCTTATTAATTTAGGTATCTATGATGAAGTTAAGGAAGAACTTACACAGGCAGGAAAGAATCTTTCAGATATTGAAGAACTGGAAGTAGAGCCGTCACTTGGTAATGGCGGACTTGGAAGACTTGCAGCATGCTTTCTTGATTCGATTGCTAACCTTGGCCTTAATGGTGACGGAATCGGACTTAATTATCATCTTGGACTTTTTAAGCAGGTGTTTGAGAATGGAAAGCAGAAGGAAGTGCCTAATCCATGGATTGGTAAGGACAGCTGGCTTGTTCCGACAGATGTGACATACACTATCAATTTCGGTGAAATCAGTGTGGTTTCAAGAATGTATGATATCAATGTGTACGGAGAAAAGAGAACGAATAAGCTTCATCTGTTTGATGTGGAGACAGTTGATGAGAGCATCGTAAAAGGTGACAGCATAGACTTTGATAAGTCAGATATTGCCAAGAACCTTACACTGTTTCTTTATCCTGATGACAGTGACGAACAGGGAAGGCTTCTTAGAATCTATCAGCAGTATTTCATGGTAAGCAATGGAGCAAGGCTTATATTAGATGAGTGCAGGGACAAATGTATTAACACCGGAAAAACATTTAAGAATCTGCCAGACCTTGCAGTAATCCAGATTAACGATACGCATCCGACAATGGTAATCCCGGAGCTTATAAGACTTCTTACAGAAAATGGAGATATAGATGGAAGTCCAATAACAATGGATGAAGCAATTGATATTGTATCAAAAAGCTGTGCGTATACTAACCACACAATTCTTGCTGAAGCTCTTGAAAAATGGCCTGTGGACTATCTTAACAGGGTTGTGCCACAGCTTATGCCGATTATAAAAGAGCTTGACAGAAGAGTGCGTGAGAAGTACACAGACAAATCAGTGTATATAATTGATGATAATAATCTCGTTCACATGGCACACATTGATATTCATTATGGTATGAGCGTCAACGGAGTAGCAAAGCTTCATACAGAGATATTAGAGAATACAGAGCTTAATAATTTCTACAGGATATATCCGGAGAAGTTCAATAACAAAACTAACGGAATTACATTCAGGAGATGGCTTATCCACTGTAATAACGGACTTGCAAAATACATTGAGACACTCATTGGAAGTGAATACAGGCATGACGCAGAGAAGCTAAAAGACCTGTTAAAGTTTGCCGGTGATAAAAATGTTTATGATAATCTTCTTGAGATTAAGACAGACAACAAGAGAAATCTTGCAGAATACCTTAAGCAGACACAGGGAATAGATATTAATCCACAGTCAATATTCGATATACAGATAAAGCGTCTGCATGAATATAAAAGACAGCAGATGAACGCACTGTATATAATATATAAATATTTTGACATCAAGGCAGGCAATATTCCAAAGACTCCTGTGACAGTAATATTTGGCGCAAAGGCTGCACCTGCATACACAATTGCGAAGGATATAATTCATCTGATACTTACATTGAGTAAGGTTATTGAAGCTGATAAAGATGTAAGTCCATATCTTAAGGTAGTGCTTGTCCAGAATTATAATGTGACACTGGCTGAGAAGCTGATTCCTGCATGTGATATATCAGAGCAGATATCACTTGCATCTAAAGAAGCTTCAGGAACAGGCAACATGAAATTCATGCTTAATGGTGCTGTGACATTAGGAACAATGGATGGCGCTAATGTTGAGATTGCTGAGCTTGTAGGAAAAGATAATATATATACATTTGGCGCAACAAGCAATGAAGTTATTGCACATTATGAAAAATGTGACTATAACGCAAAGAAGCTTTATGAGACAGATGCTCTTATAAAAAAATGTGTGGATTTTATAATATCGGATGTTATGCTTCAGGCAGGTGATTCACATAGTCTTAACAGACTGTATAATGAGATTGTAGGAAAAGACTGGTTTATGGCATTGCTTGACTTACGAAGCTATATAGAAACCAAGGAAAAGGCTCTCACAGATTATGACGACAGATATGTATGGGCCGGAAAAATGCTCGTTAATATTGCAAATGCCGGATTTTTCTCATCAGACAGAACAATTCAACAGTACAATGAAGATATATGGCATCTTTAATATAATTAAATAAGTTGATAATAACTGCCCCGGAAGCTATAATCATTATAAGAGCGAATGTTCGTGAATGAGGAAAGTTTCGGGGTAGATTTATGTATAATATACTTATAGTGGATGATGAAAAGATTGAAAGAAGCGGAATAAGAATGCTTCTTAAGAGAATGGGAATTGAACTTGGAGTATTTGAGGCGTGCAACGGAAAGCAGGCACTGGAATATCTGACATCTGACAAGAATACAGGAATGGGACATATAGATATACTGCTTACAGATGTTAAGATGCCGTTTATGGACGGAATAGAGCTTATTAAGAATGTGATGCACAACGACATCAGTTTAAAGACAATTATATTCTCAGGCTATAACGAGTTTGAATATGCCAAGCTGGCAGTTAAATTAGGTGTTAAAGATTATATATTAAAGCCGGTTGATCCGTCAGAATTCAGTTCAACAATTACAGGAGTTATAACAGAGCTTGACGAGGAACACAAGAAGGATGAGGATTATAACAGGCAGGCTAACTTTATAAAACAGTATTACATGTATACGCTGCTCAACTCCGGTGATGCATCAGGAATACTTGATAATGGTGATTTTCTGGCAGGATACAACAGACTTGCACTTATAGAGTTCAATACTGATTTCTTTGGAAAATATGATACAGGTGAAGATATATTTAAAGAGGTAACCGGAGAACTGGATTATCAGTATCTTAATCTTAACCCGTTACAGTCAGTTATCATATTTTCTGATAAATCACTCACAGCAGATGGTAATATTGATAAGAACATTGAAGAAATGTTTACAAATATTCATGACTATATATACAGAAAGACAGGGCAGTTTATGTATATTGCTGTGTCCGGTTTATTCAATGATTATCATGAACTTCCACAGGTAATGGATGAAGTTGATACACTGATGAATAATAAGTTTTATGAGACAGGAAGATACATTTTTTCTGATAATGTCAGTGAAGATACACCTGTGCTTGTACAGATTGATGATGATGCACTTATGAAGCAGATGAAGCAGGATATCAAGATGAAGGATATCACATTTTTAAGAATACATTTTGATGCACTGTGTAAGAAATACAGGGGACAGTCGAACTTCTCGCATATATACATTAAATTCGTATTTTCCAATCTGTTAAAAGATTTCTATGACAATATTCCAGGTGCTGACGAGGCGGAATTTGGAAGGGAGATTGACAGACTGTATAAGTCAGAGGATTTCTCATGCATTATGGATATCGTGAATAACTATATTGGTTTGCTGGAGAAGAGTTTCGGAAAAGAGCCGGCCACGTCACATCGGGAGATTGAGACAGTAAAGAACTATATACATAACCATTATGGTGAAGAGATTGGTGCACAGCAGCTTGCGGATATGGTTTATCTTGCACCAAGCTATTTAAGTTCACTTTTTAAGAAGGAAACAGGGCAGAATCTGAGCAAATATATTAAACAGTACAGAATGGAGAAGGCGAAGGAACTGCTTACCGGTACGAACATGAAGATTGTGAATATAAGTGAGCAGGTGGGTTATCCAAATGTTTCATATTTTGTACAGAGCTTCAGGGAGTACTTTGGTATAAGTCCTCAGAAATTCAGGGATCAGGGAGAATTGAATTGAAAAAGATTAAGCAGAAAATCAATGATATAAGATTACAGAACAAGCTTGTCATCATATATGTAGTGACCGGACTTATTCCCCTGATTGTACTTTTTGTTTTTGCATACTGTCAGATGAGAAACATTCTTATGGACAGAGATTTAAAGAGCATCAAAGGGGCAATTGAGCAGTCTGTTACAACGGTGGATGGGCAGATAGAGGTGTATGACAACCTGTCTAATTATATAACATTTAATGATACGTTGTCGGGAGTGCTTTCATACGATTACAAAAGCACATATGAGATGTATAACCAGATTGTCACTACATTTGACCCTATGCTTTCATCATTAAAGTATTTTCACAATGATATTAACAGGGTAACAATATATGTGGATAAAGCTATTAAACATGATACTACCATAGCTCCAATAGAAGAGATAAAAGACAGACCTTTTTATAATTCTGCTGCTGAAAGCACGAAGATACAGTGGTTTGTTGATGAAGACAGCAGGACACTTGTTTCAGCACGAAAAATGTCAACGCTTGACCAGCTAGGGATTCTTGGAATCATGTACATAGATGTTGATTATGACAGCATGATGAGTTCATTTACAGGTGGTCTTGAGCAGAACTGCGGAATGGTGGTGCTTGACGCTGATGGAAAAGTTATATGCAGCAGTGACACATTTGAAAACAATAACACCAGATACAGATTAAACAGTAAGAAGCTGCTTTCACTAATCGACGGGGCAGAATGGGATAATGATACATGTGGAAATACAGAGGGTTATTCTGTAGTAAAGAAGGAAAGCTCTGTTACCGGATGGACAGTATATGTCTATGAACCAAGAAAACTTGTGCTCAGGTCAGCTAATTCAATGATTACAATGATTGTAGTTGCATTTGTGGTAGCAGTTGCAGGTGCCGCTGCGGCGAGTATATTTACAACAGGCTTCATTACAAGAAGAATTAATAAATTAAAAAACAGTATGGCAAAGGTTGAAAATGGAGACTTTGATGCGGTAATTAATACACAGGACAAAGATGAAATAGGTGACCTTATTCATAGCTTTAACAGCATGACAACCCAGATTAAGAATCTTATCACGCAGGTATATGAAGGACGTATAAGCCAGAAAGAATCAGAGATGCGGGCATTAAGGGCACAGATTAATCCGCATTTTCTCTACAATTCATTATCGCTTATCAACTGGAAAGCAATAGAATATGAGCAGGAGGATATAAGTGAGATAACACTTGCATTGTCTAACTACTACCGTACATCGCTTAATAAGGGAAAGAATATACTAAGCTTTGAGCAGGAATTAAGCAACATGCAGTCGTATCTTAAGATTCAGCAGATAATGCATGACAACTCATTTGATGTGGTGATAAATGTATCAGAGGAAGTTATGCCATGCGAATCTTTAAACCTTATACTCCAGCCATTGGTAGAAAATGCAATAGACCATGGCATAGATCTGCTGACAGACAGGAAAGGCATAATAACCGTAGAGGCCAGGATGCAGACGGATGAAGAAGGTAAAAAGCTTGTATGTGTAACCGTGTCTGATAACGGTGTAGGAATGGACAAAGAAACCGCCCAAAACTTCTTAACAGTCCAGTCAAAAGGGTATGGCGCAAGAAATGTTAACGACAGAATAAGACTTTATTACGGCGAAAGCTATCATCTGGAAGTGCAGAGCATACCTGATGAGGGAACAACAATAACAATAAAATTCCCGGCAAAACCATACAACACAAAAAACTGATATGTTTCTAAAATATCTTATATTTTAATATTAATCCCTCCTTAATATAATTAGATTATCAAAAGAGGACAGTAATCAAAGCTGTCTCGGATAATTATTAAGGAGGGTTTTTTATGAAGTTTAAGAGATTAGCAGCTGCAGTGATGGCAGCAACAATGTGTGGGTCACTTTTTGTAGGTTGTGGCAATGCTAAAAAGGATGACACAGCAGCAGGTGAGGAAAAAATCACAGCTACAATCAAGGTATGGGGCTGTGCAGAAGATCAGGCAGATGAGAACGGCAAATGGCTGCAGACAATGTGTGACCAGTTTAATTCAGAGCATCCTGACTGGGATTTAACATTTGAATACGGTGTATGCTCAGAGCAGGACGCAGGAAAGATAGTTCCACAGGATCCAGAGAATTCAGGAGATGTATACTTCTTTGCTAACGACCAGCTTCAGACACTTGTTGATGCTAACGCTATTGCAAAGCTTGGTGGAGAGACAGCAGATTATGTTAAGAAAACTAACTCAGATGCAATTGTGGATTCAGTATCAGTAGATGGGGCTGTATACGGAGTACCATTTACAACTAATACATGGTTTATGTACTATGACAAGAGCAAATTCACAGACAGTGATGTAAAGAGCCTTGATAAGATGCTTGAGAAGAATAAGGTGGCTTTCAATATTACAGAGGGCTGGTATATGTCATCATTCTTCCTTGCTAATGGATGTAAATATTTTGGAAAAGACGGAAAAGATAATTCAGCAGGTGTTGATATCTCAGGAGATAAGGGAACACAGGCAACACAGGCAATGGTTTCACTTGTAAATAATCCTAACTTTGTCAATGACCTTCAGGGTGTTGGTATCGCTGGCTTAAGAGATGGTTCAGTTGGAGCTTACTTCTCAGGATCATGGGATTATAAGAGTGTTAAAGAGATTCTTGGAGACAATTTTGGAGCAGTTTCACTTCCTACAGTAAAGATTGGTGGAAAAGACAAGCAGATGTTAGCATTTGCAGGTTCTAAGGCAATCGCAGTTAATCCTAACTGCAAGTATCAGCAGGTAGCAGTTGCACTTGCAAAGTATCTTGGAAGCAAGGATGCACAGAAGAAGCACTATGAATTAAGAGGTGTTATTCCTTGTAATACAGAGCTTCTTGCAACTGATGAAGTAAAGAAGGATGCACTTGTAACAGCACAGAATGATACATTTAACAAGACATCAGTAATCCAGCCAACAGTAACAGGCATGAATGATTACTGGGCACCTGCACAGAACTTTGCTAAGGCAATCGTAAATGGTGAAATAACAGCAGATAATGCAGCAGCTAAGACACAGGATTTCTATAAGCAGATTAATACATCAATCGCAAAATAATTGATAGGGATTAAATGCTGAAAGGAGTGGCGCATAATGGCAGTTAAGTTCACTGAATCATTTAGAAAAGGAAATATATTTACGAAGTTAAGCATTCTGATTCCAGGACTTGGTAATCTTGTAGGAAAGCAGATTATAAAGGGAATTATGTATATAGCTATAGAAGCAGCCTTTGTATGCTTTATGATTATGAGGGGAATTAACTGCCTTGCGATGCTTCCAGGTCTTGGAAGCAGACCGCAGCAGGAGGTCTGGAATGAGAAGCTTGGAATATATGAGTATGTTGCAGGTGATAATTCACTTCTTATACTTCTGTATGGAATAGCAACAATATTCATTATTATAGCTTACATAATAGTTGCAGCGGGTGCTGTGAAAAGCTCATATAAGCTGGAGCTGTTAAAGGAAAAAGGAAAGCATATAAACACATTTGCAGAAGACGTAAAGTCGCTGTTTAATGAGAATCTTCATAAGCTGCTGCTTACACTTCCAGTATCAGGTGTGCTTATATTCACAATACTTCCGCTTATTTTCATGATAAGCATGGCATTCACTAATTATAGTAAGGTTGACAGCCATCTGGTGCTTTTCGACTGGGTAGGACTTGAGAATTTCAAGCAGATATTCGATTCAGGAAGCATGATAGGACAGTCCTTCTGGTCAGTATTTGGCTGGACTATAGTGTGGGCAGTATTTGCAACATTTCTTAATTACATATTCGGAATACTTGTTGCACTGCTTATCAACAGAAAAGGTACGAAATTCAAGGCTTTCTGGAGATTTATATTTATACTTTCAATCGCAATTCCACAGTTTGTTTCACTTCTTATTGTCAGAAGCATGCTGGCACAGGATGGAATTGTAAATGTTGTTTTAAAGAATGCAGGATGGATAACAAAATCACTGCCATTCTTTACAAATGCGACTTGGGCAAGAATCACAGTAATCGTGGTAAATCTGTGGATAGGTATTCCATATACTATTCTGCAGGTTACAGGTATATTACAGAATATACCTATGGAGTTGTATGAGGCAGCAGATGTAGATGGAGCTAATGGATTTGTCAAGTTTATTAAGATAACAATGCCATATATGTTATTTGTAACGGCACCATATCTTATCACTACATTTACTGCTAATATTAACAACTTTAATATTGTTTATCTGCTGACTAAGGGAGATCCGGTTATGGCAGGTGCAACGGCAGGAAAGACAGACCTTCTGGTAACATGGCTGTACAAGATGACAATAGATTATCAGTATTATAATCTTGGTGCTGTTATCGGTATTATGACATTCATATTCTTAGCGATTGGTTCACTGCTTGTATACAGAAGAACGAAAGCGTATAAAGATGAGGAGGGATTCCAGTGAAAAAGAAAAAGACTATTAAAAATATACTGGCACATACAGTGCTTACAATATTAGCGATAGTGTGGGTAAGTCCTCTTTTCTGGATACTCCTCACAAGCTTCAGGGCTCAGAAGGGTGCTTATACAAGCTCCTTCTTCCCAAAGCAGTATTCACTTGATAATTATGTAAAGCTTTTTACAGATACAGGAATACTTAATTTTCCACGAATGTTTACCAATACTCTGATAGTAGCAGTATTCTCATGTATTATATCAACTTTTTTTGTACTGTCAGTGGCTTACTGTATGTCACGTCTTAAGTTTAAGATGAGAAAAGCAATGATGAATATCGCAATGATACTTGGACTTTTCCCTGCATTTATGGCGATGGTTGCCGTATATTATATACTTAAAGCAGTAGGACTTTCAGAAGGAGCAATGATAAGAGTTGCGCTTGTGCTTGTATATTCAGCATCATCAGGAATACAGTTTTACATTGCAAAGGGATTCTTTGATACTATCCCAAAGACAATAGATGAGGCTGCTATGATAGATGGAGCAACGAAGTGGCAGGTATTTACCAAGATAACAATACCTCTCAGTAAACCAATTATAGTGTATACAATACTTACATCATTCATAGCACCTTGGGTAGATTTCATATTTGCAAGAGTAATCTGCAGGGCAAATGCGAAGTATTATACTGTAGCAATCGGCTTGTGGCAGATGCTTGAAAAAGAATATGTTGATGTATGGTACACAAGATTTGCAGCAGGAGCAGTTCTTATATCAATTCCAATTGCAGCCTTGTTTATGATAATGCAAAGATGTTATAATGAAAGCATGACAGGTGCAGTGAAGGGTTAGATATATGAATAGATTAAAGCAAACATTAAAAAAATGTGTGGCATTTGGTGTCACAGGAATAATGCTTATATTAGCCGGGTGTAAAAGCCCGGCTGGTTTTGCGTCTAATGATAATGAAGAATACAATGCGAGAATGGAAGAAGCGAGAACAACTCCATTCGGGGCTTACCCAGAGACTATAGAATATACACTTGGAAAGATGACAAGTGTTAATAATTCCAATATGCCGGAGAATGACACTTATACGGACAATGCGTACACACGCTATATTAAGTCTGTGATAAATGTGCAGAATGTTGATGTATTTGAAGCAAACGACAGCCAGTATGACACTAATGTTTCAATGGTAATCTCAATGGGAAGCCTTCCGGATATTATGGTTGTATCAAGTCAGGATGAGGTTGAACAGTTAGTGGAAGCAGGACTTATAGAGGACCTTACAGAAAGCTACAATAACTGTATAAGTGACAGAATCAGGGAAATGTATGAAAGCTATGGCGATTCACTTAAGGATATGGTTACATACGATGGAAAGATAATGGCACTGCCGGAGACTAATATAACAGATGGACCTAATCTTGTGTGGTTAAGAAAAGACTGGATGGATAAGCTTGGATTGTCAGAGCCACACACTATTGATGATGTTGTTAATATAGTGAAGCATTTTATATCAGAAGACCCTGGAAATAATGGCGTGGATGCGTCCGGAAAACCTAATACAGTGGGGCTTGCAGTGGATACAGATGTGACAGGTGAATGTGGTTACAGCAGTGAATTTCTGCTGGATATAATATTTGCCTGCTTTGGAGCGTATCCAAAGCAGTGGATAATGAACGATGATGGTGAGATTGTATATGGTTCGGTTACAGATGAGGCAAAAGAAGCACTTTCGTATATAAACAGTCTGTATAATCAGGGGGTTATAGATAATGATTTTCTTCTGAGAACATCAACCAATATATGTGAGCTTATAGAGAATGGTCTGTGTGGCTCGTTTTTTGGACCATGGTGGGCACCGAATAATCCGCTTGCCAATGCAGTAAGCAAAAATCCGGATGCGAACTGGCAGCCATATTTAATAGCAACGGATTCGGATGGAACAACGAGTTATCACAGCCAGAACCCGTGTTACAAATATGTTGTCGTAAGAAAGGGATATGAACATCCTGAGATTGCAGCAAAGATGATAAGCGTTATGTTTGATAAAGTAAGATTTGACTGTACAGACTCAGAAGAATTCAAGAATTACTATCAGCTTAATGTTGAACCTACGGCAAGACCTTTATCAATAAATGTTGATTATAATAATGCACTTTCAATATGTTACAGGAATATAGATGCCACAATTTCAGGAAGAAAGAATCCTGACAGTCTGGAACTTCTTGAGCGTTCATTTTATGATGCATGCAGTGAATATATTAAGAATGCTAACAAAACAAGTACGCAATGGGCAGCGTATATGTCAAGAATTAAGGCATGCAGTCTTATTGCACAGGATAATATAAAGGTAGTTGACTCGCTTTATTTTAAGACCACAGACACAATGAAGAGCCATTGGTGGAGACTTAAGGCTAAAGAAAAAGAGGCATATTTAAAGATTATAAGCGGAGAAGAAGATATATCTTACTTCGATACATTTGTAAAAGAATGGAATGAACAGGGCGGTCAGATTATTACATCAGAAGTCAGTGAGAGTATGAAATAATTGGCTGTGAAAATATAGTAATATATGATACAATCTTAATTAATGTAAATATATTAACTATGGAGGTTTTATTTTGAAAGAGAGAGAAAAATTCGGCTCGCGACTCGGCTTTATCTTAGTGTCTGCTGGCTGTGCGGTGGGACTTGGTAATGTGTGGAAATTTCCATACATATGCGGGGAAAATGGTGGTGCGGCATTCGTGCTTATCTATCTTGTATTTCTTGCAATTCTTGGATTTCCTATTATGTGTGCGGAGTTCACAGTAGGACGAGGAAGCGGTAAAGGTGCTGCAAGGGCATTTGAAGAACTGGAGACTAAGGGAAGTAAATGGCATCATTTCAAATGGGTATCGGTAGTAGGAAGCTACGTATTAATGGCTTTCTATACTATGGTTGCAGGATGGATGCTTTATTATGCATGGCGTGAGGCAAGAGGTTCGTTAGCAGGTTTAGAGCCAGATGAGGTTTCAGGAGCATTTGGAACTATGCTTTCACAGCCTGGTACAATGACAATCTGGATGATTGTTGCAGTTTTACTTTCGTTTGGTGTATGTGTATTAGGATTACAGAAGGGCGTTGAGAAGATTACTAAGGTTATGATGTTACTTCTTCTTATCCTTATTGTGGTACTGGCAGTTCATTCACTTGTACTTCCTAATGCATCAGAAGGTGTTAAATTCTATATGGTGCCTAATCTTGATGCTATTAAATCAAGAGGTTTAGGGCCGGTTATATTTGATGCCATGACACATGCATTCTTTACACTTAGTGTAGGCATTGGCGCAATGGAGATATTCGGAAGCTACTTAAAGAAAGACAGAACAATAGGTGGAGAGGCTGTTAATATCATTCTGATTGATACATTTGTTGCTCTTATGGCAGGATTCATAATTATTCCTGCATGCTTTGCATATGGTGTTGCTCCGGGTGCCGGTCCATCACTTTTATTTATAACACTGCCTAACATATTTAATCATATGGCGGGAGGAAGAATATGGGGAACAGCATTCTTTGTATTCATGTCATTTGCAGCATTATCAACTGTAATTGCTGTATTTGAGAACATTATTGCTTTTTATATTGACCTTAAGGGATTTTCAAGGAAAAAGGTTGTTGCAGGTAATGTTATATTCATGATACTGCTTTCACTTCCTGCTGTATTAGGCTTTAACAAGCTTGCAGCTTTCCAGCCTATTGGTCCGGGAAGTTCAATTATGGATCTGGAGGATTTCCTTGTTTCATATAATCTGCTTCCTCTTGGAAGCATGATATTTGTATTATTCTGTACCAAGAAGAACGGCTGGGGCTGGGAAGGCTTCAGAAAAGAAGCTAATGAAGGAAAAGGTCCTAAGCTTCCTGAATGGTTAAGATTCTATATGAGTTATATACTTCCGGCTATTATAGTGGTTGTATACCTTAAGGGTTATTATGATACATTTAAACCAAGGGGAACAGGTTATCTTGTTGGCTGGATGATATTTGCGTGTGTATTGCTTCTTGCAATATTCGGAATTGCTAATTATAAGAAGAAAGATGCGTAATCTATGACTAAGAAAGAACTTGTTTTAGAGGTTATAAGAAGATTAAAGGCAGAATATCCGGATTCGGAGTGCAGTCTTGATTACGATGATGCCTGGAAACTGCTTGTAAGCGTAAGACTTGCGGCACAATGCACTGATGCAAGAGTAAATGTTGTGGTTAAGGGACTGTATGAAAAATATCCTGATATAGCATCACTTGCTGCAGCATCTCCAGAAGAGATTGAAAAGATTATAAGACCTTGCGGTCTTGGAAAAAGCAAGGCAAGGGATATATGTGCATGTATGCGCATGCTTCATGAACAGTATAATGATAAAGTTCCTGACAGCATGGAAGAATTATTAAAGCTTCCTGGAGTTGGAAGGAAGAGTGCCAATCTTATTATGGGTGATGTGTTCGGAAAGCCGGCAATTGTTACAGATACACACTGTATAAGGCTTTGTAACAGAATAGGTCTTGTAAAAGACGAGAAAGAGCCTAAGAAGGTTGAGATGGCATTGTGGAAGATAGTCCCGCCAGAAGAAGGAAGTGGATTATGCCACCGGTTTGTAGACCACGGAAGAGAGGTATGTACGGCGCGTACTACGCCACACTGTGAAAGATGCTGCCTTAATGATATATGTAAGAAAAATGGGATAAAAGTGTGATTGAATATGCATTTTTATTATGGTAGTATTTTATTGTGGTTCATACTAATGAACAAAATGTATGGGAGGGGAACATGGAATTAAAAGAATTAATTAAATACGCAAGAGATAACAGGTGTTCAGATCTGCATATTACTGCAGGAGAAGCGGTTGCAGTAAGAAAATATGGTGAACTTGAGCTTCTTGATATAACACCTTCGATAGAAGAAACAGAAGAGATGATATTCTCAATTCTTGGTGATGAAGATATACAGAATGTTCAGGCAGGAAAAGATATTGACGTGGCATCTACTGATGAGTCTGGTGGACGATTAAGAATTAATATATATCATCAGAGAAGAAATCTTGCAGCAAGTATCCGTCTTCTTGATTCTGTTATACCGTCGTTTGAAGAATTGGGACATTCAGGAAAACTTTTTTCTAAGCTTGTTGAGAAAAGGTCTGGTCTTATTCTTGTAACAGGTCCTACAGGAAGTGGTAAGTCTACAACACTTGCAGCTATGATTGATTATATTAACAACAATATGTCAAGACATATTATAACAGTAGAAGATCCTATAGAGTATGTATATGGGTTTAAGAAATCTATGATACATCAGAGACAGGTAGGAAGAGATGTACCTGATTTTGCGACAGCACTTCGTTCAGCACTTCGTGAAGATCCGGATGTTATTCTTGTGGGAGAGATGAGAGATTATGAGACTATCAATGCAGCAATTACAGCTGCTGAAACAGGACATCTTGTATTATCAACACTTCATACAAGAAGCGCTACACAGACAGTTGAGCGTATAATCAGTGCATGCCCTATTGAGGCACAGTCTGCACTTATAATACAGCTTGCATCTGTATTAACTGGAGTTGTAACACAGACACTTGTACCTCGTGCAGAGCAGGAAGGACGAATTGCTGCAACAGAGATTATGCTTAATAATACAGCAGTATCTAATCTTATTAAAGAGAAGAAGACTAATCAGATTCAGACCGTTCTTCAGTCAAATATGCAGACAGGTATGCACACAATGAACTATTCGCTTGCTAATCTTGTTAAGACAAGAGTTATTTCAAGGGATGTAGCTTTGAAGTTTTCAGAGAATCCAACTGAACTTGCTAAAAGTATATAATAGTAACTTGTAGTGCTATGCAGTTTTAAAACTTTGCGAATAGTGTACAAAATACAGAACAACAAAAAATCATTTGAAAATAAAGCCATTCTACTGTATTATAGGGTTAGATTTATTACGGATAACACTATAGTACGGCTGAAAGGCTTTTTTTATGAAAAGAATTAAATTAGTTAACAGGATTTTTTACTGTATATTTTTATTAGGATTTCTGCTTTTTATGGCTTCAGGATTTATATTCAGCACTGTAGATAAGGTGACACCGGCAGATAAAAGAACGAGTGTCGTAGTTAAACCAGAGGATACAAGATATATTGGAGATGACACAATTGAATATCATGTGAAGATTGGAGCAGGTGCAGGAAATAATAATGCACTGGCATTTGTAAGCAGGCATCAGGAAGTAGAAGTATATGCAGGTGGAAGACTTATATATTATATAAAAGCACATAGGTCTGTATATGGAACAACCACTGGAACTAATTATACGATTGTGAACATTCCACCATATACAACAGATATAATCGTAAGGCTTACTAATGTATATGCTGGTCATAAGATAAGAGGAACAACATTTGAATATGGTGACGAGACAAAACTTATAAAAGAGCTTATTGCGAAATCGCTGCCATCAGCAGTACTTAGTTCGTTTATAATAATAGTCGGATTTGCTATGATTATATTATGGATTTTCTGCAGAAAGAAGATTGCACAGACACAAGCACTGTTTTATTTTGGTATATTTGCAATGATTATAGGTGCATGGGCTCTTAATGAGACTGATATTGCAACAATTCTTGTGGAGAACAGGAAGATAGGTTCACTGATAGGGTATGTACTGCTAATGATGATACCTATTCCTTTTATGCAGGCAGAGAAGAATTTTTTCCAGATAGGGAAAAGTGCTGCGAATAATATCTTGTGTGCCATATATGCTGCAACAGCTGTAATACTGCTTGTATGTCATATGACAGGTGTGTGGGAGTTTAAGAACAGCGTGTACATTATACATATGATGCTTGTTATGTCACTTGTATATTTCTGTACAGTTCTTATTAAAAGAGTATGGGTTAAAGGCTTTGACAGGAAAGTAAAGTCTAATATTATAGGTGCGGCTGCACTTGGAATTTCTATGATTGTTGATCTTATTGCATATTATAAGGGAATGCAGCAGACAGATCTTATAGGAAAACTGGGTATTCTTATATTTATTATTGTGCTTGGTTATGAGAGCATATCAGAAGCATTTGAGAAGATTAAAGAAGGCCAGAAGGCAGATTTCTACAAAGAGATGGCTGTAACTGATACTATGACAGGGGTTTATAATCGCTTTGCATTTGAAGAGTGGGAACAGGAAACTTCTGATTATGAAGGGTATTCTATAGTGACATTTGACCTTAATAACCTTAAGTGGTGTAATGATAATCTGGGGCATGCAGCAGGAGATGCCTATATACAGGCATCAGCCAGAATTATTAAAGAGATATTTGGCAGACATGGCAAATGTTATCGTATAGGTGGGGATGAATTCTGTACTGTAATTAATCAGAAGCAAAAAAGCTTTGATATTGGAAGACATGTAAAGCAGCTAAGGGAACTTGAAAAGTATACTGAAGAAGAACTTGGAATCAAAGACCTTAATGTGCAGATTGCATGTGGTTATGCTGAATATGATATAAAGACAGATAAGAACTTTGAAGATACAAGAAGCAGAGCAGATAAGAGAATGTATGAAAGTAAGAGAAGATTGAAAAGAGAGTGATATATGGATAAATACGGGATTTTAAAGCATTATTTTGGGTATGATTCATTTCGTCCGGGTCAGGAAAAGTTAGTTGATGCTATTCTTGCAGGGCAGGATGTGTTAGGAATTATGCCTACAGGTGCGGGAAAATCATTATGTTATCAGGTGCCGGCATTGTTAATGTCCGGCATTACTCTTGTTGTATCTCCACTTATATCGCTAATGAAGGATCAGGTTGGAGCACTTAATCAGGCAGGTGTACATGCAGCTTATATTAACAGTTCTCTTACAGATAATCAGATAGCTAAGGCACTCGCATTTGCAAAGCAGGGACGGTATAAAATTATATATGTTGCACCTGAAAGGCTGGAAACCTGGGGCTTTCTTGATTTTGCCACGCGTGTAGAGATATCTATGATTACTGTAGATGAAGCTCACTGTATATCACAGTGGGGGCAGGATTTCAGACCAAGTTATCTGAATATATTGTCTTTTGTTAAGAAACTGGCAAGGCGTCCTATAATAAGCGCGTTTACAGCTACAGCGACAAGCAAAGTAAGAGATGATATATTGCAGATTCTTTCACTCGAAAGACCTGTAATACTTACGACAGGTTTTGACAGAAGCAATCTGACATTCAAGGTCAAGCATATTAAGGACAAGGATTCATATATACTTGATTACCTTGTAAGCCACAGACAGGATAGTGGGATTATATACTGTGCTACAAGAAAAAATGTTGAAAAAGTCTATGACATGCTTAATGCTAACGGACTTTCTGTGACTAAGTATCATGCGGGTCTCTCAGCAGAAGAAAGAAAAGAAAATCAGGATTCATTTATATATGATATCAAGCCAGTTGTTGTTGCAACTAATGCATTTGGAATGGGAATTGACAAGTCAAATGTAAGATTTGTAATTCATTATAATATGCCGCAGTGTATAGAGAATTATTATCAGGAGGCTGGACGTGCCGGAAGAGATGGAGAGGATTCAGAATGCGTACTGTTGTATTCTCCACAGGATATTATGATAAATAAGTTTTTCATAGAACACAGAGAGCCTAATCCTGATATGGATGCAGAAGAACAGGCACGGCTTATGATTCTTGATAAAAGAAGGCTTAATGCAATGGTCGATTACTGCAAGACATCAGGCTGTTTAAGAGAGTATATACTTAAATATTTTGGAGAAAGGCCAGACAATCCAAAGGGTGGACGATACAACTGCCATAACTGTTCTAACTGTGTTATTGATGAGGCAGAACAAGAAGCAGACGAGGCTTATATGTATCCGGGAAACCGTTTCAGTGCACCTGTATCAAGGAATGCTGCAATGGTGGCAGACAGAATGAAGCGTTCTGCGGCTGCTGCAAAATCAGCATATGCAACGCCCAAGTCAAAGAAGCCGGAGGATGCACTTAATGACAGAGGTGTTATGTTGTTTAACAGACTGCGTGAGTTAAGAAAACAGATAGCTGTTTCAGTAGGTGTTCCGCCATATGTAATATTTTCAGACAGGACGCTTATAGATATGTGTCTTAAAGTTCCGTTTAATGAGGAAGAAATGCTGTCAGTAAGCGGTGTCGGTGAGAATAAATATGAGCGCTATGGCAAGGTGTTTATGGATGAAATATATGATTTTCTCGATGGTATGAAGCAGAATCTGGCAAGATGATATAAAAGTGTTTATGGACAGAAGAATGAATGGGAGATATGAATGAAGAATTATAAGATGATAATCACTTATGATGGTACAAGGTATTATGGCTGGGAACATCAGCCAACTACAGATATGACAATTCAGGGAAAGTTAGAATCAGTGCTTTCTGCCATGACAGGAACTGAGGTTGAGGTTATAGGTGCAGGAAGAACAGATGCCGGAGTGCATGCAAAGGGAATGGTAGCCAATGCACATATGGAAACAAAGATGAAGGAAGATGAGATATGCGATTATATGAACAGATATCTTCCAGAAGATATCTGTGTGCAGGAGGTTCGTGTTGCATCTGACAGATTCCACAGCCGTTACAATGCACAGGGGAAAACTTATTGCTATACATGTTATGTTGGGGATAAGAAGCCTGTATTTAACAGAAAATATGTCAATATAATTGATGGTAAGCTGGATGTTGATGCCATGAAGAGGGCAGCAGACATACTTACTGGAGAACATGATTTTGCATCATTTTGTGGCAATCCCAAGATGAAGAAATCGACAGTCCGTGAGATTTATTCAATAGATGTTTCTTTAAAGGGTTCATTCCTTAATCTTACATATCATGGAAGCGGATTCCTACAGTATATGGTAAGAATATTAAGTGGTACCATTCTTGAGGTTGGACAGGGAAAGAGAACACCAGAGAGTATGTATGAACTTTTAGAGGAGAGAAACAGAAGCCTTGCAGGTGCAACTGCACCGGCGAAGGGACTGTGTCTTCTGAAGGTTGACTACTCGAAGGAGGCTTGATAGACCGGACGCCGTACAGTAGCTGTGGGAGGGTGTGTGGTGTCCTTAGGCATCTGCCCTCAGGATTCCTATGTCTAGTGAAACTAAATGCCGCAATCTGCTAAGTTTTTTATGTGGCTTGTAATCAAACGCGCTTCGCTTGAACGAGATTACAAGCCACAATCTTTAGCAGATTGCGGCATTAACTTTCACACGACATAGGAATATTCGGGCATCTGCCTAAGGACACCACACACCTATCCCACAGTATACTGTACGGCTGACTTCTTCTTCACCAAGTAGTCAGCCTCCGGACGAATGCTCGCCTGCGGCATTGCATTCTGAGTGGGGATATGTTTGTTTTGATGGACTTGAACAAAATTTTTCATAACTTTTTGCATATAGTACAGGGATTTATTGAAGATAATGCAGAAGAAATATGGAATGAACATATGGGAATACCAATAGAGATGTAATGTATACTGTACTGCATGTCTGCACTTATTTTGGCTGCCTAGTAGAGGGGTGGTGGCTTTGAGATTGGGAGATGTTATGCAAGACCGATTTATGCCGAACCGTGTGTAAGTTAATGCCGTTATATACAAAAAGTGCTGTGTAAAAATCTCGTTCAAGCGAAGCGCGTTTGATTTTTACACAGCTAAAAGACATTGTATATGACGGCATTTACTTACACTAGGTGCAGGCATCCATGAGGTTTTGTATAACATCTCCCTATCTCAATGCCCACCTTTGTACTAATTAAAGCACCTTCGACAAGAAATCCTTCAATCGCTCACTCTTAGGATTGCCAAAGAATTCTTCAGGAGCCCCCTCTTCATTGATGACACCATCGTAGAAGAACATGCATCTGTTGGCAACTTCTTTTGCAAATCCCATCTCATGAGTTACGACAATCATTGTCATTCCTGATGCGGCAAGTTCCTTCATGATTGCGAGAACCTCACCAACCATTTCAGGATCAAGTGCGGATGTAGGTTCGTCGAAAAGCATTATCTCAGGATTCATTGCGAGTGCCCTTGCGATAGCAACTCTCTGCTTCTGACCACCACTTAACTGGTTAGGATAAGCATCGGCTTTGTCAGAAAGTCCCACTCTTGCAAGAAGCTCATCAGCCTTCTTATCAGCGTCCTCCTTGCTCATAAGTCCCAGCTTAGTAGGAGCAAGTGTTATATTTCTTCTTATAGTCATATTAGGGAAAAGGTTAAAATGCTGGAACACCATTCCTATTTTCTCTCTTAATTCATCCACATTTACGCTTTTATCTGTAAGATCCTGTTCATGGAATAATACATGACCTTCTGTAGGAGTTTCAAGAAGGTTAAGTGAACGTAAAAATGTTGATTTACCGCAGCCGGATGGTCCGATAATTGCAATAACCTCTCCTTTGCGGACTGTTGTATTGATAGATTCTAATACAACATGGTCGCCAAAAGATTTCTTCAGATCTTTAACTTCAAGTATGATTTCGTTAGTATTATCGCTCATTGCTTCTTAACCTCCTCTCAAGTTTCTTAACAAGCTGTGAAAGTCCCATAACCATTACAAGGTAGATGATGGCAACCCCGATAAGTGGAAGCATTGAATCATAAGTTATGCTTCGAATAATATCGCCGCCTCTTGTAAGGTCGTTAAGACCGATGTAACCGCTGATAGATGTTTCCTTTAACAGAACAATGAACTCATTAGCAAGTGCTGGAAGAACATTCTTGAATGCCTGTGGAAGAATAACACTTATCATAGTTGTTTTATAAGAAAGACCAAGACTTCGTGCTGCTTCAAACTGTCCGTTATCAATAGACATAATACCTGAACGGAATATTTCGGCAACATAAGCACCTGAGTTGATACCAAATGCAAGTATCGCAACAATAAGCTTGTCAATATGTACAGAACTGAATATTACATAGTAGATAATAAGCAGCTGTACCATAGTTGGTGTTCCTCTGATTACAGTAAGATAAATGTTACAAATAAAGTTAAGAATCTTCATGTGTCCTGTCTTATCATGGTTAGAACGGACAACTGCAATAAGGAAACCAATAACAACACCCATAAGTGCTGCAAAGAATGCAATAATTACTGTGTTTAACAGACCCTTAAGAAGATAAGTGTATCTTGCTTCTTTGATGAAGTCTGTCTTAAACTTCTCGGCAAAGCTCATGCCTGATGCAGACGCATTGTCGTCACGTACAATAATAACCTGCTTAGAAGTTGTATAAGTAGTTGTGAAATCGATATTTTTCTTACGCTCATCTGTAACTGTTATACCAGCCATACCAAAATCGGCTTTACCAGAAGATACAGCAGTAATAATTGAATCGAATTCCATATCCTCAATCTTTAAATTCATGCCGAGGTAATCAGCAATAGCCTGTGCAATATCAGCGTCAATACCGATAATAGAGCCGCCTTCATAGTACTCGTATGGCTTAAAGTAAGCATTTGTAGCCATAATAAGAGTTCCGTTAGTCCGGCTTACACCTTCTGGAGACTTGTAACCTGAAAATGTAGCATTATCGCCAACATAATCATCAATAAGCTTCTGGATAGTTCCATCTGCCATAAGTACTTCAATAGCTTCATTGAGCTTTGCAGTAAGGGAACTGCCCTTTGCAACACAGATGGCATAATCCTCATTTGCAAATTCTTCTTCGAGAATTGTAAGGTCTGGATTAGTTTTAACAAATGCTAAGGCAGGCTGTTCATCAATAACAACAGCATCAGCTTTACCCTGCTTTAAAGCCTGTATAGCATCAGAACCTTTGTTGTATCTTGATACGGTTGTGCCTGAACCGTCAGTTTCGTAATCACTTACGAGAGTATCACCAGTTGTTCCTAACTGAACACCAATAGTCTTGCCTGCAAGATCATCTACAGAAAATACAGTGTTCTTAATCTTCTTGCCCTGACATGAAGTAAGAAGAACAGAAGAGAACAAGAGAGTGAGGGCCGTAAAAACCAAAAGGAATCTCGACCTGTACTTTTTAAAATTCATTAGTAACTCCTTTCTATGCGAACTGTGTGTACGGACGCTGCAAAGTGAATATATTTAGCTGAGGAGCACGCTTTCGCTTCTTGTCGCTAGCAACGGACACTAAGTTCACCGCAATTAGGCTTTCTTCAAAAGCCGTTTGCGGTTTACTAAGTGCCGGCTGCTCCAAAGAGCATCCACAGCTAAATATATTCACTTTACGACTGTGTATACAACAGTTCAATATAATATATTTCATTAATTATACACACATAGTAGGGAAATTAGCAATTAAAATATTTGCGATGGAAGAAAATATGTACATGGAAACAGCCGCCAGGCAGGCGTCTGTTCCCACAGATTGAGGTTATTAGTTAGTCTTGCTGCATATGCCATTGCAAGGTCCGGTGCAGGCACCAGAGGAAGTCTGGCTGTTATTGCCATTATTACAAGAGTTCTGGCAGGCTGTGCTGTTAGTGTTAAGAGTGTCGGTGCAGTCATTCATGCAAGGCTTCTTGCAGTCTTTCTTTAAGTTACCTTCGCATGAAGGTGGACTTAAATCGAGAGGCTTGATGGCTCTGTCTAAGAGGTTTCCGCAAACAAACTTGATGCAGTCAGATTCTTCACCGGAAACAATGCTGCCCTTAGGCGTTGAGATTCTGCCGGCACTTGTTACGCGGTATCCACAGAAGTAAAGGCTCTGTAAGATGAGAGTAAGACCTACAGTAACCTCATCATCTGTAGTATCAAGACCTAAAAGCTTAGGTATTGCATAGAGGTTGAGTCCCTGGGTTACAATATTGTCAGATGATAAGAAACCTATACTGTTAAGTGCAGGCGTATAAACAGGTGGAGTTGCGTTATTTGAGTTGTAGGAAACTCCGTAAGGAGCGAATATTTCAAGGGTCACAGATGTCGGATTGGTGTCTTCATCATAAGTTGCAGCAGTAGTTGAGTTAGGAAGGTAGACTGCCGTTGGGGTAAGAGTTGCTAATGCCCTGCATGACTCATCATAAAGTGTTACTGCAAATGTTACAGTAAGGTTGGTAAGTTTCACAGAGTAGCAGTTAGGCCTTCCGGCTATCTGGGTGATTTCAACATTTTCATCACCATAAGTGTAGGTTATATCTATAACACTGACTGATGCGTTGGTAGCTGTTGGATAAGTCGTTGAAATATCTGTGCCGACAGCGAATGTGGTACACAGATTAATACCTATCTCGTCATAGATAAGAGGGGCAAGAATACTGAGTTCATCGGGTGAACCGCATATCGGGTTCGTGCACACATCAAAGCAGCCATTAGGCATGTTCTGCACAATATTGCTTACAATGCGGGTAGAACCACATTTGCTGCATTTACATTTAGCCATTATCTTTTCCTTCTTCGTTTCTTTACTACATTATATGTTCTATCTACATTCGCGTGACCATATAATAATGTAAAAACGGGAGTGTCCTTTTATGGCAAATGTATACACAGCAGGCAGCGACAGACGGCTTATAATCTATAGCATATCACGATATATATTTTTGAGAACGGCGTACATAGACGGTATAGAACGTCCGATAATGCTTGTGTCAGACTTTTTGGACGGACTTTCAGATGTAGTGTTGGGAGACACAATATATTATGCATATCAGAACCAGAACGGAGATATTCTTGTTAAAAATGTGATGAACAACGAAGCACTTTTTCGTGTGAAAAGCAGCGAGAACCCAGATATGCACTGTCCACAGCTTGTAGTAAATAAAGACAGGTTAATGCTGTTTTATATGGTGACAAACCCGCTTACGGACAGACTGTCGCTGCGAGCTGTCTACCCACTGGAAGAAGGTGACAGTCTTAATATTCCTGTTGATTGTGAAAATGTTGATATGTATGAAGTGTTTGGAATGCAGGGAAAAGCATTTTTGTATGTAGACAGTTTCTACGAAATAACATTAGATGGGAAATTCATTAAATGTCAGGATACAGACATGCTGATGCAGAATGAACAGAAAATATCAGAGTACGAAAACCAGCTTAATGCATATATGCAGGAAAACAGACAGGCAATACAGACAATAAGCCAGCTTGAGGCAACAATAGAAAGTGTAAAGGCACAGTATAATGAACTTATGGAGACAGCAATTGCGTATAGGGATGAGGCAATTAAGTGGCGCAGCAAGTTCATATAAATTACTTGAAATCTTCCTCCAGAATTGCGATAATAATACAAATGGAGGAATTATGGATAACAGGAAGTTAAACAGAAGGAATTTATTACTATTATTATTTGTTGTGGCGGCATGTATTATGGGAGGCCGCTCTATATTTGGGTTCTTTGCACTGCTTACAGGATATGAGACTGCGGCAACGGAAGTATCTGCAATTGCAGCTTCTGAGATGTATATGATGTTTCTTTTATTTCTTGTATGTATAATAGGAGGCATTGTTATGAGCTGTCTTAGTAAAGCTAAGGTGAGCAGGACATTTTTCTTAATACGCAATGCTGTGCTGGTTGTGGCACTTGTGCTTGGCAATATGTCTTTTCCTAATATAACAATCATGAGTACAGTTGTTATGTCTAAGTATATAGGCGATGCTGGAATGTATGATTTTGCAATGAGTTCACCACTTCTTGTGTCAGCGTTAAGACAGCCATATCTGTTCTATACATACATGGTAGCAGAGGGACTTATGATTATTCTTGCGTGTGTCACAGTGTATAAGTATATTGTGGACAAGAAAAAGAACAGTAATTATAATAATATGTACATGTAAATGTGTCTGCTGCACTAATAAGGTGTGGCAGACAATTTTTGCGCAGTTAACAGATGCGCTTAATATGCCGGTTTATATGCGGGAGATAATAAAATGAAAGTAATGACACCACATTATTATAAAGATTTCCGATGCATTGCAGGAGCCTGTACAGATACATGCTGTGCCGGGTGGGATGTCGATGTTGATAAGAATTCTTACAAATATTATAAAACAGTTAAAGGCGCTTTTGGAAAGCGCCTGAAGAGTGTAATGGTACCATCCCAGGACGGAGAATGTACATTTACACTGAAAGAAGGAGGACGATGTCCTTTTCTTAATGATGATAATCTGTGCGATTTATATATAGAACTTGGAGAGGATAAGCTGTGTGAAACATGTGCAGAGTTTCCAAGATTTATTAACGATTATGGCAATATAAGAGAAATTGGCATAGCCCCTTCGTGTAAGACGGCTGGTGAGCTGATGTTTTCTTATAAAGATGAACTTACATTTGATACGGCTGAGGATAACAGCCTTACGCCTGAGCCTAATGATATAGACGCATATACATATATGCAGCTTCGGCAGGCAAGAATAGTGGCTTTTGGAATAATATCAGACAGGGATATAAGTATATTTGAGAGGCTGATGCTCTATCTTGATTATGCAAAGCGTATCCAGAAGCATCTTGATGCTGAAAGGGACGAGCTTATAGCTGGTGTTGCAAAGCGGTTCTGTGGAGCTGATTACAGAGAGGAGCTGCTTGACAGACTAAAAAGCCGGGATGAGAAGCTGCATGGCAAAAGGCTGATAAAGGGATTGAGACATTTCTTTGATGACTTTAAAGGAATGGAGGTAATCAATCATGACTGGAATATTCATGTGGCGAGAGTAAGACAGTTCCTAGACGGGCTGGCGGATGATTCTGGGCTTGCAGCGGTAATGAAAACTTACCATGCGGGAAGTGAAGCATTTGCACATGAATATGAGCAGCTTGCAATGTACTATGTGTATAGATACATGCTTGACGCAGTGAATGATTACGATGTCCTTCTTAAAGCAAAGAATGCGGTTATAGGCATACTTGCAGTGGACATTATGGCAGCAGCTAATCATGCGTCCGGATGTACGCCTGATTTTACAATGCGCGTTGATATAGCGCATTTGTATTCAAGACAGTTTGAACATTCATATTACAATTATGAAGTTTATAGAGAATATTTTGGCACTAAGAGATGCTATTCGTATGAGTTTCTTATGGATGCTTTAGTGTCACTGAATTAACGGAGGAAGCTTTCTTATGAAAATGATTATGAGATTCCTTAAGGATTACAAGAAGGAATGCGTTCTGGCACCGCTTTTTAAAATGCTCGAAGCAATATTTGAGTTGTTTGTGCCGCTGGTGGTATCATCAGTTATCGATAGGGGTATTGTTAATGCGGATAAGGGATACATTATGCAGATGTGTCTTATGCTTATACTTCTTGCAATCATAGGACTTGTATGTGCCATAACAGCACAGTATTTCAGCGCCAAGGCTGCAGTTGGAGCAGCAACCGGAATGAGACACAGTTTATTTGCACATATCCAGACATTCTCATTCACAGAGATGGATACACTTGGTACATCGACACTTGTAACAAGAATGACAAGTGATATTAACCAGGTACAGAATGGTATTAACATGGTACTGCGACTGTTCCTTCGTTCACCATTTATCGTATTTGGTGCGATGATTATGGCGTTCACTATTGATGTGAAGGCAGCATTTGTATTCGTTGCGGCAATCCCGGTACTAGCACTTATCGTATTCGGTATCATGCTTGCAACAAGACCTATGTACAAGAATGTACAGTCAGGACTTGATAAGATTCTTGGAATAACAAGAGAGAACCTTACCGGTGTGAGAGTTATCAGAGCATTCAATAAGGAACAGGATGAGGTTAAGCGTTTCAAAAACGATAACGAAAGCCTTAACAGATTGCAGAAATTCGTTGGTAAGATATCAGGACTTATGAATCCGCTTACTTATGTTGTTGTAAATGTATCAATAATTGCACTTATATGGATTGGTGGAGTAAGAGTTAACGCCGGTGCGCTTACACAGGGACAGGTCGTTGCACTTTACAATTATATGTCACAGATATTAGTTGAACTTATCAAGCTTGCCAATCTTATCATTACAATAACTAAGGCACTTGCATGTGCAGGAAGAATTGAGTCTGTATTCGATGTAACATCTGGAATGGCAGATGGCAGCGTTAAGGAAGCTGTAGCTAAGGAAGAACAGCCAGGTGTTGAATTTAAGAATGTTTCACTTACATACAGTGGTTCAGGTGCACCTTCAGTTGAAGGAATTAATTTCAAGGCTATGAAAGGCCAGACAATCGGTGTTATCGGTGGTACTGGTTCAGGTAAATCAAGTCTTGTTAATCTTATTCCGAGACTGTACGATGCTACACAGGGTGAAGTACTTGTTGATGGTGTAAATGTTAAAGATTATGATATTGAGGCTTTAAGAAATAAGGTCGGTATCGTTATGCAGAAAGCAGTACTTTTTAAAGGTACTATAAGAGAGAATATGTGGATGGGAAAGAAGGGGGCTACTGATGAGCAGATAGATGAAGCACTTGAGATTTCACAGTCTAAGGAATTCGTAGATTCTAAGCAGGGACGTCTGGATTATGTTATAGAGCAGGGAGGTAAGAACCTTTCAGGTGGCCAGAGACAGAGACTTACTATTGCAAGAGCAATCGTAAGAAAGCCGGATGTGCTTATTCTTGATGATAGTGCATCAGCGCTTGATTTTGCAACTGATGCAGCACTTCGAAAAGCTATAAGGGGAATGAACAATTCTCCTACTGTGTTCATAGTTTCACAGAGAGCGGCATCACTTATGTATGCTGATCTCATTATCGTATTAGATGACGGACAGGTTGCAGGAATGGGAACACATGACGAGCTTCTTGCAAATTGTGAGGTTTATAAAGAAATATATGAATCACAGTTTAAGAAAGCAGATTCAGAAGGGGGTGTAGCATAATGAAGAAGAATAAATCAACATTTGTAAAACTCCTTAAAAGAATTAAGAAGCACAGCTTTTTTATAATACTATCGCTTATTATGGCAGCAGTAACTGTTGCAACTACACTTTATGTACCAATTCTTGTAGGCCGTGGAATTGACTGCATTATCGGTGTGAATAATGTGGATTTTGCAAAGATTGTGAATATACTTATTCGAATCGGAATATTTGTTGGAATTACAGCACTTTCACAGTGGCTTATGAACATATGTAACAACAGAATCACATATGAAGTAACCAGAGACATTAGAAATGAGGCTATAGAGAAAATTCAGGTTCTTCCACTAAAATACATTGACGGACATTCATATGGTGAGATTGTGAGTCGTGTAATTGCTGATGTTGACCAGTTTGCAGATGGTCTGCTTATGGGATTCACACAGTTCTTTACAGGTGTCATGACTATACTTGGAACACTTATATTCATGATTACAATTAATGCTAAGATTACACTGGCAGTTGTCGTTATCACGCCACTTTCATTTTTAGTTGCAAGCTTTATTGCCAGGAAGACCTTCAGCATGTTCAAACTTCAGTCTGAGACAAGAGGTGAGCAGACAGCACTTATTGATGAAATGATTGGCGGACAGAAGGTAGTTAAGGCTTATGGCTATGAAGATGAGGCGGTAAGAAAATTTGATGAGATTAATGAAAGACTTCAGAAGTATTCCTTAAAGGCAATCTTCTTCTCATCTATTACTAATCCTTCAACAAGATTCGTAAACAGCCTTGTATATGCAAGCGTTGCGATTGTTGGTGCATTTTCAGCTATCAATGGCGGTATCACAGTTGGCCAGTTATCAAGCTTCTTAAGTTATGCCAACCAGTATACTAAACCTTTTAACGAAATATCAGGCGTTGTCACAGAGCTTCAGAACGCTCTTGCCTGTGCAGCCAGAATATTTGAACTTATTGAAGAAGAGCCTGAGATTCCTGATGCTAAAGACGCTAAGGTAGTTGAAGAGGTTGACGGAACAGTTGATCTTAATGATGTATGCTTTTCATATGTACCTGACAGGAAGCTTATTGAGAACTTCAATCTTCATGTTAAGAAGGGACAGAGAATAGCTATTGTAGGACCTACGGGTTGTGGAAAGACAACAGTTATTAATCTCCTTATGAGATTCTATGATGTTAACAGCGGAAGCATTGATGTATCAGGAACTGATATAAGACAGATGACCAGAAAGTCTTTAAGACAGGGCTTTGGTATGGTTCTTCAGGAGACATGGCTAAAGTCAGGAACTATAAGAGAGAATATTGTTATGGGTAAGCCGGATGCTACAGAGGAAGAGATTATTGCAGCAGCAAAGGCAGCACATTCATATGGATTCATCAAGAGAATGTCTAATGGATTCGACACAGTTATAGGCGAGGATGGCGGAAGCCTTTCGCAGGGGCAGAAGCAGCTTTTATGTATTACAAGAATTATGCTTGCAAAGCCGCCAATGCTTATTCTTGATGAGGCTACATCTTCTATTGATACAAGAACAGAAATAAAGATACAGAACGCATTTGCAAAGCTGATGGAGGGAAGAACAAGCTTTATCGTAGCCCACAGACTTTCAACTATCCAGTCTGCGGATGTTATTCTTGTTATGAAAGACGGACATATTATAGAGCAGGGTAATCATGAAGAATTACTGGCTAAGAACGGATTCTATCACAAGCTGTATTACAGCCAGTTTGATACAGCAGCCCAGAATTAATGTGGAGATATATGTATGTTTATAGAGGCGGAGAATATTAGAAAATCATATGGCAGGAAAACGACAGTGCTTAACGGCGCTTCGTTTCATGCTGCCAGCGGAGAGTATATTGCCATAGTCGGTGCCAACGGCTGTGGCAAATCTACTCTTCTGGAGATACTGGCAGGAAGTCTTAAGGCAGATGGAGGAAGTCTTAAGATAGACGGCATTGATGCATTTGCAGATGCGTTGGTGTTTCAGAAATATATTGGTTTTGTGCCGCAGGAGAATCCACTTATGGAGAAGCTGTCGGTAAGGGATAATCTTAAATTCTGGTACTGTGATACCGGAAGAAATATGGAAGCTGACTTACAGGGCGGTGTTCCTGCTGTGTTAGGAGTGTCAGGATATCTTGACAAACGCGTTGATAAGCTGTCAGGAGGTATGAAGAAGCGTTTAAGCATATGCTGTGCACTGGCTAAGAATCCACCTGTACTTATATTAGATGAGCCGGGTGCTTCACTGGATATTGTGTGTAAACAGGATATTATGAATTATCTGTCTGCTTACACGAAAAGCGGAGGTACAGTCATCATAACAAGCCACGAAGAAGGTGAATTAAAGCTTGCTGACAGAATGTACCTTTTAAAGAATGGTAAGCTTAATGAACTTGACCATCCGGTTACCGGCAATGAGCTTTTAGAGATTATTCACAGATAGATTTAATTGGGGGATTAGATGAGAAGGAAACTGGAATTATTAAAATTGCAGATTAAATCCGCATTTTTATCTATACCGAAGATAATTCTGGGTACGATAGTGACGGCAGTGCTTGTTATTGCAATAAGTACATGCATAGGCATTGCAACGGCACAGGACAGTGACATGAGGATGAAGGTTGCTGTTGTGTATCCTGATTATGATGATACAGAAAACTCTGATTCGGTAGATAATAATAAGGAGTTTCGATATATTAAGATGGCATTCAATTATGTCAGTGAGATAGACACAATTAAGAATGTCTGTACATTTGAATATACTGACAGACAGAAGGCTATAGATGGTTTAAGAAATAATTATTATGTTATGGCTATTATTGTGCCGGAGAATATGATAAGTGATATTATGTCGGGCGAGAATACACCTGTTGAGGTTGTGTGTCAGTCAGAGGGTGTTAATAATACTTCGATGATATTCCGTGAGATGGTGAGGGCAGGAGGCTCTGACCTTGCAACTGCAGAAGCGGGGATATATACATTTGACGATTTGTTCAATGGTGTGCTTAAGAATTACAGGGGGCTGCGTGGAACACACGAGAATAAGCTTAATGACATATATCTTTCATATGCGCTTAACAGAAGCATATACTTTAAGACAAGGGATATATCGGCTAAAGAAGGTCTGAGTACAGTACAGTTTTATGTATGTACAGCAATTGTAATGCTGCTTTTACTTAGCACAATAACATGTGCCGGCAATATGAAGGGGGAGAGCAGGTCGCTTGCAAAGAGCCTTAAAGGTGCGGGAATATCAGCATTTGATACCGGAATTGCAAGAACCGCAGGAGTTGGCATTGTGTATATAATGATATTTGAAGTGCTTTTTATTATAATTAATGTAATGAGGCTGGGGGTGCCTGCAATATCAGGAGTTCTGGCAGTTTCGACAGTTGGAGAATTCATTGCTTCCATACTGGGGATTGTGGTGCTTGTGTATGCGGCAGTTTCATTTATAAACTGTATATTCTCAGTAGTTGACGACATGGTGTATTCAGTTATTACGGTGTGTATCCTTGGAATGTCGTGCATGTATGCATCCGGATGTATTGTTTCATCAGCATTTCTTGCGCCGGGTGTGAGGGTTATTGGCATGTATCTTCCGACTAACGGCTTATTCACACTTGCATGTCAGATAATCAAGGGAACTGTGGATATCAGTACCATTATGACAAATGTTATGTGGATAATTATATTTCAGGCAGCAGGGGCATTGGCGGTTAAGATAAGGAGAGACAGATAATGAAGAGATTGTTATACTGGCTGTATCTGCTTGTTAAAAGGCAGTTAAAGAATCCTGTGATTGTCGTGGTGCTTATTGCAATGCCTGTTGCAGCGTTAATAGTTACGAATACAGCATCTCTTAAGGAGAAAGAGCCTGTAAGGGTTGGGATAGTGCTTGAAGATGACGATAAGATTGCCATAATGACAAGAGATTATCTTGTAAATGGCGATTATTCAGTTCAATTCTACGAAGCAGAATCGCAGGAAAAGCTTGAACAGGATATAATGAATAAAAGAACAGAGTGTGGCTACGTAGTTGGTACAGGGCTTAAGGATAAGCTTGACAGTGGCAGCTACAGAGACATTATAGAGCTTATTATATGCAGGTCAGATTTTGTCAGTTCAATGACTGACGAGATATTCTTTTCTGCTATGTTTAAGGCATACTCGCCCGAGGTTGCAGTTAATTATGTTGATTCTGTAGACATATTTAAAAAGCATTCAGAAAAGGCAGAGGAAGAGATAAGAAAAGGGTACGAGGAATACATATCCGGAGATGACACATTCAGAATTGATTTTAAGGTGCTAGATGGTGTACAGGATAATGGGACACAGCTTGAAGATAAGACAGGAGAGTTTCCGTTAAGGGCATTACTTATAATTCTTGTATATATAGGCGGACTTTTTGGAATCGTGGAATATTATCTTGATAAGAATTCCGGAACATTTATAACACTGCCTCGTATGTACCGTGTGGCAGGAAAGCCGTTGTATGCATTCATATCATGTGTACTTTTTGCAGTATCAGCAATGTTAACACTTGTGGTGGCAGGACAACTTAAGGGGGCAGCAGATATACTTCATATGGCTGTGTATGTAATAGCAGTTACTTTATTTGCATGGCTTGTGGCAATACCTGTAAGGAGAGCCAATGCAATGATTTCAATAATACCGGTGCTTCTTATAGCGTGTCTTATATTATGTCCGGTATTCATTAACATAACGGCATATGTGCCATTTGCAAAATATATAAGAGCATTGCTGCTTCCGTGGTATATGCTTAAGTAGGAGGATGGGATACGGTGAATAATAAGAAAAAACGTATATTTGACATTATCCAGATTGGATATGCGGGCGATGTTGCAAGCCGTACAAGTTTTAAGAAATGGTGAGACACTTATTAAATCAGGTGATATAGTATTCGTGTTCTCAAAGCGTTATATGGCAGATGCACAGACAATAAGTGTATAGATGGTGATTGATTATGATGATATTTGTGACAACTACAGATGCATTAGCAGATGAAAAGTTATATGAAAAGGCTTATTCGCTTATTCCGGAATACAGGAAAACTAAGGCTGATAAGATGAAAATGCGTGAAAATAAGCTGCAAACCGTGACGGCAGGCCTACTTCTTAATTATGCGGTAGGAAAATGGTCTATAAAAACAGGAGAAAGAGATTATAAAACAGATGAAAATCTATATGAGAAGGTGGATATTATTTCTTTGATTGAAGCGAATAATCCGTACTTTGATTATGAAATAGTATATAATTCGCAAGGAAAACCTTATTTTTTGTCAAATCGTGAAATTTTTTTCAATATTTCACATTCGTCTAATTATGTAGCGTGCGTGATAGGCGACAGACCGGTAGGAATTGATATTGAAAAAGCCCGCAAAGGTAGACAGAATCTGGCAAAACGCTTCTTTGACATATCTGAAGCAGAATGGATTAAAGAGTGCGATAGTGATCAAAGATTCTTCAGAATATGGACATTAAAAGAGGCTTATGGCAAGGCTACAGGTCAAGGTGTGCTTGACATTTTGGACAAAATAGTTTATAGATTAGAGAAAGGGAAAATGAAAGCATATATGTGCGGACTTCCCCAGAATTTCACTATTGTAGAAAAGGAATTTGATGGATTCAGTTTATCGGTAATACAATTGTGAAATCCATATCCGACTATTCATTATACAGTTGAAAAATATTAATAATGGCAGTATAATATAGAATATGTATATCTATGGAAGAGCCTAAGGAGGGTTTATGAGCAGAAATCATTTTAATGAATTAAGTCCATGTGAAGCATTAATTATGAAGCTTATATGGGAAGCACCACAGGATATTCCTGTACAGGAACTTATTGATCAGTTAAGAGACGATTATGGTAAGGATTACGCAAGAACAACAGTTGTTACTTTCGTAGGTAAGTTGAAGGACAAGAGATTTGTTGATACATACCGTAAAGGAAAGGCAGCTTTCATTCATCCACTTCGTTCAGAAGAAGAATATAGAAGACAGCTTTTAAAGGAAGAAGCCGATTTCTGGTTCAATGGAAAGGCTGTTGATATGGTTGCTTCTATTTGTGAATCACAGAAGTTAGAAGACGATGAAGTTAAGAGAATTAAGAAGATTCTTAATGGTCTTAATAAATAATAATTTTATAAGCAAAAGCAATAAAAAACATCACCTGATACGAAAGTCGGATTCGTCAGGTGATGTTTTTTGTTATGCATATATAATATAATTAATGGTTTTTATTCTGATATTCAAGTGCTGCTGTTATGAAGCCTCTGAATAATGGATGTGGACGATTAGGTCTTGACTTTAACTCTGGATGAGCCTGTGTGGCAATAAACCATGGGTGATTCTTTAATTCTATCATCTCAACAATTCTTCCGTCAGGAGATATTCCTGAAAGCATCATACCATTCTCAGTAAGAACTTTTCTGTAATCATTATTAACTTCATATCTGTGTCTGTGACGTTCATGTATAAGCTCTTCGCCATAGAGTTCATAAGCCTTGCTTGTTTTATCAAGTACACAAGGATAAGAACCAAGTCTTAATGTACCGCCGATATCATCAATGCCTTCCTGGTCTGGCATAAGATGTATAACAGGGTGAGTTGTGTTAGGATTAAGTTCAACACTGTGTGCGTCGTCATAGCCTATAACATTTCTTGCAAATTCAACAATTGAAAGCTGCATTCCCAGGCACAATCCTAAGAATGGAATATTATGTTCTCTGGCATAACGGATAGCTTCAATCTTTCCTTCTGTACCTCTGTCACCGAATCCACCTGGAACTAATATGCCAGATACGTCAGAGAGAAGCTCATCAGCAGTTTCAGGAGTTACAGTTTCTGAATCAATCCATTTGATAGTTACATCACATGAATTATATACACCCCCATGCTTTAATGCTTCTACAACACTGATATAAGCATCATGAAGCTGGATATATTTACCAACTAATGCAACAGTTACCTTCTTAGTAGGATTCTTCCAGGCCTTGCACATTGCTCTCCATTCATCAAGGTCTGGTTCTGGACAGTCAAGGTGTAAACATTCACATGCTACCTGTGCAAGATGTTCTTCTTCCATCGCAAGAGGTGCATCATAAAGAATCTCAACATCTAAGTTCTGAAGTACATGAGACTTAGGTACATTACAGAAAAGTGCTATCTTGTCCTTTATACCTGCCTCGAGAGGATGCTCTGTACGGCATACAAGAATATCAGGACGGATTCCCATTCCCTGAAGTTCCTTAACACTTGCCTGAGTTGGCTTAGTCTTCATCTCACCAGATGCTTTAAGATAAGGAATAAGTGTTACATGAATAAGAATTGCGTTCTCATGTCCGACTTCATGCTGGAATTGTCTGATTGCTTCAAGGAAAGGCTGACTTTCGATATCTCCGACAGTACCACCTACTTCTATAATTGCAATCTTAGTTTCATCAGTTGAATAATCTCTGAAAAAACGGCTCTTTATTTCATTAGTAATATGAGGGATTACCTGGACTGTGCCTCCACCGAAATCTCCACGTCGTTCCTTCTGTAATACAGACCAGTATACTTTACCTGTAGTTACATTAGAATTCTTATTAAGGCTTTCATCAATAAATCTTTCATAGTGACCAAGGTCAAGGTCTGTCTCAGCACCATCGTCAGTTACGAAAACTTCTCCGTGCTGGATAGGGTTCATAGTACCTGGATCAATATTAATATAAGGGTCAAACTTCTGCATGGTTACAGAAAAACCACGGGCTTTAAGCAGTCTGCCTAAAGATGCGGCAGTGATACCTTTTCCTAAACCGGAAACAACACCACCTGTTACAAATACATATTTAACAGCCATCTTTTCCTCCAATCTGAATGTGTAATCAAAAAAATATGCAATATTATACAGCCCTGTATTATAAATTTCCATAGTTTAAAGAAAAAAACTAAGAATATAAAGTAAATATAAACATCTTATTAAACACTTAGATTTTGGTTGATTTATATTTTTTCCTTCTTTATAATGAAAACAGACTTATTTGGAAATGCTTAAGATAAGTACAGTATCATATCAGGAGAAGAGTATGGATAATTATAACAATAACGGTTATGACAATGGTTATAATAATAACGATAACCGCAACAATAATCGTAATAACAACAATAATAATAAGAAGCCAAAGAATGTTAACCTTATAATATTCATTATTATAGCGGCAGTTGTAACATTTATAGGGCTTACGCTTCTTAGCAATATGTTTAGGAATGCGACATACAAGGAGATAAGCTACGACCAGTTCATGCAGATGATTGATGAAGATAAGGTAAAGAAAGTAGCATTAGAGCAGGACAGAATCCTTATTACACCAGTTGAAGAGGAGAAACAGTCTGGCATAGCAGGAGTTTCATACACATATTATACAGGATATGTTAATGATGATACTCTTGTACCGCTTCTTAAGAGAAAAGGAATTGAGTTTGAAGGATATATTCCGGATTCAAGTTCTTCAATCGTAGAATTTCTGCTAGCATATGTACTGCCATTTTTATTCATATATATAATCTTTGCATTTGTATATAGAAGAATTGCTAAGAATGGTGGAATGATGGGTGGAATGGGTGTTGGAAAGAGCAATGCCAAAGTATATGTCCAGAAAAAGACAGGTGTTACATTCAAGGATGTTGCAGGTCAGGATGAAGCTAAGGAATCACTTACAGAGATTGTTGATTTCTTACATTACCCTGAGAAATATGCCAAGATTGGTGCAAAGCTTCCTAAGGGTGCACTTTTAGTAGGACCTCCTGGAACAGGTAAGACGCTTCTTGCCAAGGCTGTAGCCGGTGAGGCAGATGTACCTTTCTTCTCACTCGCAGGTTCTGATTTCGTTGAGATGTTCGTAGGTGTTGGCGCATCACGAGTAAGGGACTTGTTCAAGGAAGCAACTAAGCAGGCTCCTTGTATTATATTTATTGATGAGATTGATGCTATTGGTAAGAGCAGAGATTCCAAGTATGGCGGTGGCAATGACGAGCGTGAGCAGACATTGAACCAGTTACTTGCAGAGATGGATGGTTTTGATTCTTCTAAGGGAATATTCATTCTTGCAGCAACTAACAGACCGGAAGTACTTGATAAGGCTTTACTTAGACCAGGTCGTCTCGACAGAAGAATTACCGTTGACAGACCTGATAAGAAGGGAAGAATTGAGACTCTTAAGGTACATTCTAAGGATGTGCTTATGGACGATACAGTTGATTTTGATGAGATTGCAATGGCAACAAGCGGTCTTGTTGGTTCAGACCTTGCCAATATCATTAATGAAGCTGCTATTGCGGCAGTTAAGAATGGAAGAAATGTTGTTACCCAGAAGGACCTTCTTGGTGCTTTTGATACAGTTGTAGCAGGTAAGGAGAAGAAGGAAAGAGTTCTTAGCAAGAAGGAAAAGCAGGTTGTTGCTTACCATGAGATTGGACATGCCCTTATAAGAGCTATCAAGAACAATTCTGATCCGGTCCAGAAGATTACTATTATACCTCATACTAATGGTTCACTTGGTTATGTGCTTAACTTCCCAGAGGAAGAGAAGCATCTTGAGACTAAGGATGAACTTATGACAGACCTTATATCACTTGTTGGTGGCCGTGCTGCAGAAGAAGTTGTATTTGGTTCAGTTACTAATGGTGCTTATGATGATATCAAGAAAGCAACTAACCTTGCCAAGACAATGATTACAAGATATGGTATGTCAGACAGATTCGGACTTGTTGCATTATCAACAGTTGAAGATGAATATCTTAGCGGAAGAGCATCTATGAACTGTGCACAGGCAACTGAGGCAGAGGTTGATGACGAGGTAAAGAAGCTTATTGCGTCATGTTATGAAGAGGCTAAGCAGATTATAAGAGAGAACAGAGAAGTAATGGATCAGCTTGCAAGATATCTGTATGACCATGAGACTATCACAGGCAAGGAATTCATGAAGATATTCAGAGAGGCAAAGGGAATACCTGAACCGGTTGATACTTCATTATTCTCAACATCAGAGAAAGTGGCAGAAAGCGTAACATTTAATGAAGATGGAAGCTATTCATCGACAGTTAGTGGTGAGCCGGAAAGCGATATATGGAAGAATATTGGCAGTCATTCAGACGATAATGAATCTGATGATACAGCTAAAGAAAAAGAAGATGATTAATAATAAAGGGGCATATCACATTGTGATATGCCCCTTATATCAACGCTTATTCTTTTCAGATATGTGTGAATGATATCCTGATGAAGTGCTTTCAATAGATTGTGAAGCAACGTCAGCAGCATCTTTAAGAGCGGTCTGTTCAGACTGTTCTTTAGCAGAACTGATTCTGGATTCAATTTTTTTAAGAAAAACATATGTAAGATATTCGCGGGACGGAGTTGGGATAATACATCCATAAATGTAGCGTTCGCCATACAACTGGCTGCGTATGATAAAACATTTAAAATGAAAGTTAAACTGCTTTCCGTTTGCCTGATCTGAAAATGTTATATATGTATTATTATAGTTATATAATAGTTCGTTGCTGGTTGAAAATGAAAGTCCTTTATCACTGACATCAATTAACGTTACCGGAATATCAGCTTCTGTGGTATCTGATGAGATATGTCCCAAAGCCATGGTTGAAATGCGCTGATTAAATCTTCTGTCGCATTCAGAGGCTATGCTGGCATAAACATTGGTCGAGATTTTGTAGTAAGCAGATGCGAAACCGGTTGATTTATAAGTGATAGTTTCTATGTTAATATTCTTCCAGACTACACGGTTCTTTGTTGCTGGGTCTATGGTATAAAGATTAAATAAAATATCCTTATAAGAAGAAAAATCTATTACAGCACCTTTTGATGTAAAAGGCGCTATGAGAATGTAGCCATTCTTGGATGCAACAACAGAGGAAGGCATTTCGTAGCTTACATTATCTATGGATATTTCAATTGAAATTGGTCTGCCTACGGGAATATCAGATATTAACATAATACAACTCCCTTACATTAATAATTAAATATAGAATATCATAAAATTGCTGATTAATAAACGAAAATATGTTATATTTTTTTACATAGGGAGGAGATGCTATGAGTTTTACACATTTGCATGTGCATACTGAATATTCATTGCTGGATGGCTCCAGTAAGATAAAAGAGATTACTAAACGGGCAAAGGAACTTGGCATGGACAGCCTTGCAATAACTGACCATGGTGTGATGTATGGTGTTATTGAATTTTACGAGGCGGCTAAGAAGGCAGGAATCAAGCCTGTTCTTGGCTGTGAGGTGTATGTAGCTCCGGGGTCAAGGTTTGATAAAGGCGCAGGACAGAGTGAGGATAAATATAATCACCTTGTATTGCTGGCAGAGAATAACACCGGATATCAGAATCTTATGAAGATAGTCTCAAAAGGGTTTACAGAAGGCTTTTACTATAAGCCGAGAGTAGACAAGGAAGTGTTAAGGGAATATCACGAGGGAATTATTGCTACGAGTGCGTGCCTTGCAGGTGAGGTGCAGAGATATCTGTCAAGAGGCATGTATGAGACGGCCAGAGATGCTGCCCTTGAACTTCAGGATATATTCGGAAGGGGAAATTTCTTTCTTGAATTGCAGGATCACGGAATAGCAGAACAGCACTATGTCAATCCACAGCTTATGCGTATGCATAATGAGACCGGAATTGAACTGGTATGTACGAATGATGTTCATTATACTTATGCAGATGATGTAGATGCACATGATATATTATTATGTATACAGACAGGTAAGAAGCTTTCTGATGAAAACAGGATGCGATATGAGGGTGGACAGTTCTATTTAAAGTCAGAGGAAGAGATGGCGGAATTGTTCAAATACGCACCGGAAGCAGTTGAGAACACTCATAAGATAGCAGAAAGATGTAATGTTGAGATAGAATTCGGAGTTACAAAGCTGCCAGCGTTTGATGTGCCAGAAGAATATGGAAAGAATTCATGGGTGTATCTTAATGCTTTATGCTATGAGGGGTTAAAGGAGAGATATCCGGACAAGACCGCAGATGTATGTATTGAAGATATTATAGAGCAGGCAAAAGCATCAATAGTTGCAGACAGAAAAGATGTTGTTATAAAAAGGGCAGAGGATTCGAATGATATATTCCAGAGACTTTCTTACGAGCTGTCAGTTATCTATTCAATGGGATATGTCGATTATTTCCTGATTGTGTGGGATTACATTAATTATGCCAAGACACATGATATTCCGGTTGGACCCGGACGAGGCTCGGCGGCAGGAAGTCTTGTGTCATACTGTCTTGGAATAACAACGCTTGACCCTGTTAAATACAATCTTGTATTCGAACGATTTCTGAATCCTGAGCGTGTGTCCATGCCCGATATTGACGTGGACTTTGCACCAGAAGGCAGACAGAAGGTTATTGATTATGTTATAGAAAAATATGGTAAAGAATGTGTGTGCCAGATAATCACATTTGGAACTATGGCAGCAAGAGCCGTTATTAAAGATGTCGGAAGGGTTATGGATCTTCCATATGCGATGGTTGATAACATTGCGAAGATGATACCACAGAAGGTTGGTGTTACGATTGACAGTGCAATGAATGGTGACGCAGACAGGGACATTAAGCCAAATGCTGAGTTTAAGGCATTGTATGAAGCTGATGAGACAGTGAGAGATCTTATAGATAAAGCAAAGAGACTTGAAGGACTGCCAAGGCATGCTTCAGTTCATGCCTCAGGTGTTCTTATCAGTCAGAAGGATGTTGGAGAGTATGTTCCGGTTGCAGTTGGAGCAGATAATGTTAAGGTTACGCAGTTTGAAGGTCCTACTCTGGAACATCTGGGACTGTTAAAATTTGACTTTTTAGGTCTTAGAAACTTAACTGTAATCCAACAGACTGAAAAATGTGAACAGCAGATTGACCCTGCATTTTCGGTGGATAATATACCATATAACGATAAGGCTGTATTTGAATGTATAAGTCAGGGCAAATGTGCAGGTATATTCCAGTTAGAGAGTGGCGGAATGAGAAACTTCATGAAAGAGTTAAAACCGGATTGTTTAGAGGATTTAATTGCTGGTATATCGCTTTACAGACCGGGACCAATGGATTTCATACCACAGTATATTAAAGGAAAAGAGAACGCGGGAAACATAACCTATGAATGCCCGCAGTTAGAGCCAATCTTAGAGCCGACATATGGCTGTATGGTTTATCAGGAGCAGGTTATGCAGATTGTCCGTGACCTTGCCGGATATTCGTGGGGCGGTAGTGATAATGTGCGAAGAGCAATGGCTAAGAAAAAGCTTGATGTAATGGAGCAGGAACGTCAGAATTTCGTATATGGTAATGAGGCTAACGGAGTACCAGGCTGTATTAAGAATGGCATAAATGAAGAGACTGCCAATAAGATATATGATGAGATGATGGATTTTGCAAAATACGCATTTAACAAATCACATGCGGCATGCTATGCGGTTGTGGCATATCAGACAGCATATCTGAAAGTACATTTTCCTGTACAGTATATGGCATGGCTGATATCAAGTGTAACTGATAAAACAAGTAAGGTCGCAGAATATATTCTTGCAGCAAGAGAGATGGGAATTAGTATTCTTCCTGTTGATGTCAATAAATCAGTTGCTGATTTCGGTGTTGAAGGTAAGAATATAAGGTTTGGATTTAATGCGGTAAAGAGTATGGGAAGACCTACAATTACTGCGATTATTGAAGAAAGGACCAATAATGGCGATTTTCACTCCATGCAGGATTTTATTACAAGAATGGCAGGGGCAATTAATAAGAGAACAGTTGAGCATCTTATACTTGCAGGTGCATTTGACACATTTGGTAATACAAGACGGGGCATGATGAATGTCTATGAGAGAATGATTGATAGTGCTGTTAAGCAGAATAAAGATGCTATTTCAGGACAAATGTCACTATTCGATTTCGTAAGTGAAGAGGATAAACAGAGCCTTGAAATGAAAGTGCCTGATATTCAGGAGTTTGAAAAGGAGGATCTGCTTGAACGTGAAAAAGAAGTTCTCGGTGTATATGTAACAGGACATCCGCTGGATGAATATACTGGTATGTGGGAGAAGCATATTTCTGCGAGAAGTACAGATTTTCTTATTGATGAGGAAACCGGACAGGCAAAGCTTATGAACGGTTCAAAGCAGACGATAGGTGGCCTTATAAGTAACATTAAGGTTATTACTACCGGTTCAGGCCAGCAGATGGCGTACCTTACAATAGAAGATTTTGTTGGAAGCGTTGAGGTAATCATGTTTGCAAGAAATTATCAAAAATATAAAAGACTTTTTGATACGACCAACAAAGTATTTGTTACGGGAAGAATACAGGCAGATGCCGACAAACCTGCAAGACTTACGGCAGACAGTGTTGTGAGCTTTGACAGTGTTCCAAGAAGATTGTGGCTCAGGTTTGACAGTCTTGCTGAGTATGAGACACACAGGGATGAGCTTGCTGATATTTTCAAAGAATCGGACGGTAAAGACACAGTCACAATATATTGTGTGGCAGAAAAACAGAGAATAGCGCTTCCACAGAGTCAGTGCGTGAAGGTGACATCAGACCTGCTTTATATTCTTAAGAGTAAATATGGTGAGAAAAATGTTGCTACAACATAAATTTTAATTAACATTGGTAAAAAATTATCAAAAAAAGAAGATTTTTCTTTTATAATGTGGTAACATAAAGCAGAAAATAATATTAAGAGATAAGAAAGGGGAAGTTATGGCAAAGGAAATTAAAACAATCGGCGTATTAACAAGTGGTGGAGATGCTCCAGGCATGAATGCTGCTATCCGTGCAGTTGTAAGAACTGCTTTGAATAAGGGACTTAAGGTCAAGGGTATTCAGAAGGGCTATAACGGACTTCTTAATGATGAGATAATTGATATGGACAAGCGAAGCGTTGCTGATATTATCCAGCGTGGTGGAACAGTCCTCTATACAGCACGATGCATGGAATTCATGACTGAAGAAGGTCAGAAGAGAGGTGCTGAAGTATGCAGAAAGCATGGAATTGACGGTATAGTTGTAATCGGCGGAGATGGTTCTTTCAGAGGTGCACAGAAGCTTGCAGCACAGGGAATTAATACTATCGGACTTCCGGGAACAATTGATCTTGATATTGCATGTACAGATTATACTATTGGATTTGATACTGCTGTTAATACAGCAATGGAAGCTATTGATAAGATAAGAGATACATCTACATCACACGAAAGATGCAGTATTATCGAGGTTATGGGAAGAAATGCAGGATATATAGCATTGTGGTGTGGTATTGCCAATGGTGCAGAGGATATCCTTCTTCCTGAAAGATATGATAATGATGAGCAGACTCTTATTAATCATATTATAGAAGGAAGAAAGAAGGGCAAGAAACACCATCTTATTATTAATGCTGAAGGTATCGGACATTCTACAGGAATGGCAAGAAGAATTGAAGCTGCAACAGGTATTGAGACAAGAGCTACTATTTTAGGATACATGCAGCGTGGTGGTTCACCAACATGTAAGGACAGAATGTATGCGTCTATTATGGGTGCTTATGCTGTTGACCTTCTTGCTGAAGGAAAGAGTAACAGACTTGTAGCATACAGGGATGGTAAGTTTGTTGATTATGATATTGATGAAGCACTTGCCATGACTAAGGATATTAATGATTATGAATTTAATATAAGTGCATTACTTTCTAAGTAATGCATGGCAGAAAGGTAACCTCATAATGATAACCAGTACGAGCAGTTCACAGGTAAAGCATGTTATATCATTGCTTTCTAAGGCCAGGGAAAGAAAGAAGAATAAAGAATATGTTGTAGAGGGAGTCCGCATGGTATCTGAGGTGCCGGCAGATTTGCTGGTGAAGATATATATGTCTGAAAGATTTCATAGTAACAATCCTGAGTATGTGCATGAGCTGGTTAAGAAGCAGGGGATTTCTTCTGACAGTATTGAGATTGTCGCCGATAATGTATTTGACAGAATGTCACAGACACAGACACCACAGGGGATTATGGCGGTTGTAAGAATGAATGACAGCAGTATTTCAGATATGCTTACCGACAATCCGTTGCTGATTCTTGTTGAGAATCTTCAGGATCCGGGTAATCTGGGAACTATATTAAGGATGGGTGAAGGTGCAGGTGTTACCGGAGTTGTTATGAGTTCTAATACTGTGGATATATATAATCCTAAGACAATAAGGTCAACAATGGGTTCTATATTCAGAGTGCCATTTGTATATGTGCAGGATTTTAGCGATGCAGTTTCACAGTGTCAGAATGCCGGAATTAAGGTATATGCTGCACATCTTGACGGAAAGAATACATATCTTGGTGAAGATTACAGGGAAGGAACCGCATTTCTAATAGGCAATGAGGGAAATGGACTTACAGATGATATCACTAAGCAGGCAGATACACTTATAAGAATTCCGATGCAGGGAGAGGTTGAATCTCTTAACGCGGCAATAGCATGTACAATTCTTACATACGAAGCTGTCAGACAGAGAAGTGTGTAGATAACCAACTATATATATGGTCATATACTATATTTTGCAAAATGAATTTAATAAACAAACCCGCAAACCCGCTCATAGAGCGGGTTTTAACATATTTGACAAATTACTGTAACTTTGCTATTATATTTCCGTAATAAATTGTAACATTTCTGTAACAATTTACAGGCGAAGCTAAATAAGCCGCCGGAAAGGGAAGTATAATATGAAACTTAGAAGTAGCAAAGCTGCTTGCTATGTGGGAGCTGCGATTGTATTATTTATGACACCGGTTCTTCCAGCAGTGGCAACTACCTATGAGAAAACACAGAATACTGACATGGGAATTAAGGTTGCATCTTATTCAGCTAATACAGAAGAGGTTCTTGTGACTGGGTATGAAGAAACAGGAACATACAAGAACAAGGCAGTAGCAATTACTGATCCTTATCTTGATGTTTATGACACTTCTGACGAAGAGACAGCACAGGTTGTGGGAAGATTATATACTAACACACTTGTAGATGTTGATATGGTCGGAAAGGAATGGACTAAAGTTAGTTCAGGAAACTGCGAAGGTTATGTACAGACACAGTGCTTATGTTTTGGAGAAGAAGCAGAGGCTATAGCAGAACAGATTGGAACAGATAATCTTCTTGCAGGATATACAATAGCAGAGATTGAAGCTATTGAAGCAGAAGAAGAGGCTGAAAGACTTGCAGAAGAAGCAAGACTTGAGGCAGAGGCAGAAGCTGAAAGAGCGGCGGCTGCAGCAGAGGAAGCAAGACGACAGAAGATAATTGCTAATACAATATCAGGAACAGATATAACATATAACCCAACTATGAGCGTATCAGATGATGATATATGGCTTATGGCATGTATCATAGACTGGGAGGCTGGATACCAGCCATATGCAGGAAAGCTTGCAGTTGCAAATGTTATTCTTAACAGAGTAAGAAGCGGACATTATCCTGGTACAGTTACAGGGGTTATATATCAGAGATCACAGTTCTCAGGTGTATCAGATGGTGCAGGCAATCCATCAGACAGATTTGCAGCAAGACTTGCAAATGGTCCAAGAAACACAGAATGTATGCAGGCAGCACTTGAGGCATTATCAGGCGTTAATAATATAGGTGGTTATACATCATTCAGGGCATTATATACTGTAGATGTTAACAACTATTCAGATTTTGTAATAATTGGAGATCATATATTCCATTAAGGGATAAAAAAGGTGGTGTGGTTTTCTTCCGTACAAACTACGCTACATAATAATAAGCATTGAGCGTGGAAGGCTGTTTAAGTTCTCGTTACGCTGTCAACGCACATCCGTGTGCGAGACAGCTCGCGCGTCCGTCCGTGGACGCGCGTACACTTAGGTAGTGACTTTGCTCAATGCTTTTATTATGTGCATAGTTTGCAGTCAGAAAAGCCACACCACCTTTTTTATTGGCGGACGGAAGGCGTGGCAGATGCGGAATATTCATGGGACGGGGCAAAGCCCCTCCCATGAATTTTGATGGAAAGTAGAGTGGTTGTGCAGCCTTTTAAACTGGCAGCCGAAAGTCGAACCAGTCCGGAGAGGTGTAGGAGAGGAAAGTTACTCTGCCATGAATTTGGAGAAGTGTGGAGAAAGGGAGGTTGTGGGGGATGGCGGAAAGCTGACTTTAAACTGAACGCATAATAAAGGTACTGGGCATGTAGAAAGAATGAGTGTACACGCGTCCATGGACGGACGCGTGAGCTGGCGCGCACAAGGATGTGCGTTGCCAGCGTTAACGGTCGGGGACGAAGCATGGAACGCCCAGTGCCTATTATTATGCCGGGAAGTTTAACGGAAGCTCTCCGCCATCTCCCACAACCGACCGTCTTGCCACTACACAAATTAAACAACGCATTTGACGAAGGACTATAATTGCGATAGAATGAACAAAGTTATTAATTATTCAATGTAGGCGAATTTGCCATACAGACAGGAGGATGTCATGGATTTAAAGGGACGCGACTTTTTAACACTCAAGGATTACACACCTGAGGAGATTTTATATTTGATAGACTTAGCAGCAGAGCTTAAGGATAAGAAGAAAAAGGGCATTGTAGAACAGCCACTTATCGGAAAGAATGTTGCACTTATATTCGAGAAGACAAGTACAAGAACACGTTGCTCATTTGAGGTGGCAGCACATGACCTTGGTATGGGTGTTACATATCTTGACCCTACAGGTTCACAGATTGGCAAGAAGGAGAGCATTGCTGATACAGCAAGAGTTCTCTGTACAATGTTTGAAGGAATCGAATACAGAGGATTCGGTCAGGAGATAGTTGAAGACCTTGCAAAATATTCAAGCGTGCCTGTATGGAACGGACTTACTAACGAATACCATCCAACACAGATGCTTGCAGATATGCTTACAATCAAGGAAAAGCTTGGCAGATTAAAGGGCGTTAAGTTCGTATACATGGGTGATGCAAGATACAACATGGGTAATTCACTTATGATTGTCTGCGCTAAGTTAGGACTTCACTATACAGCCTGCACAGCAAAGGAATATTTTCCAGACAAGGAACTCGTTGCACAGTGTGAGGAATGGGCAAAGATAAGCGGTGGTTCTGTAACACTTACAGAAGATGTTAAGGCAGGAACTAAGGACGCAGATGTATTATACACAGATGTATGGGTATCTATGGGCGAGCCTGATGAAGTATGGGCAGAGAGAATCAAGGCACTTCTTCCATATCAGGTTAACAAGGCAGTTATGGACAATGCTTCTAAGGATGCAATATTTATGCACTGTCTCCCAGCATTCCATGACCTTAAGACTAAGATTGGTAAAGAAATTCATGACAAATTCGGTCTTGATGAGATGGAAGTTACTGATGAAGTATTTGAGTCAGATCAGTCAGTTGTATTCGATGAGGCAGAGAACAGAATGCATACAATCAAGGCTGTAATGGCAGCTACACTTGGAGCTTATAAGTAAAAATGTAATTCGCAACGGTTAATTCGTAAGGTATGGAGGCGTTATGTATTATACAACGAGTGGCGCGTACAGAAAGAGCAAGATGCTCATAGACTATGCCAATATAGCACTCACATTTGCAATAGGAGTGGTATTCATAATTATACTTTTCCTGCGCAGTGGAAGCGGAATATTATTCGCTGTGGAATTCATGCTGGGAGCATTAGTTAACGGACTTACAGCGGCTAAGAATTTCATGAGCGACAGAACAGTGTCAGGTGTTATTCTTACAGTTGTTACGTTAGGACTTCTGCTTATGGCAGTAATAGCATGGCGGGTAATGGTATGAAGACTAAGATTTTAAATGTTTTGAGAAAATCAGATGGATATGTGTCAGGGCAGGCACTGTGCAATATGCTGGGGGTTTCAAGAACGGCTGTTTGGAAGGTGATAAACCAGTTAAAAGAAGAAGGCTATGTTATAGAGGCAGTCCAGAATAAAGGCTATCATATAACACAGTATCCTGATATTCTTACATCAAGCGAGATAATGAGTCAGCTTACCTGTGTGGATACAGGCAATACGACAGGGATTATCCGCGAAGTAGTATATTATGACGAGACAGATTCTACCAACAATGAAGCTAAGAGAGCGGCAGAGAGAGATAATGCAGCTGATGGAACACTTTATATAACAGAGAGCCAGACAGGTGGTCGGGGCAGACGCGGCAGGAATTGGGTTTCTCCTGCAGGAAGTGGGATATGGATGTCACTTCTTTTAAGACCGGATATTGCACCAGTCAATGCGTCAATGCTTACAATAGTGGCAGCCATGGCTGTGCAGGAGGCAATCCACAAGGTTCTTACAGAGGACGGACATGATGCAGAGTGCCGTATAAAGTGGCCTAATGATATAGTTCTTAATAAGAAGAAGGTATGTGGAATATTAACAGAGATGAGTGCTGAGATGGATTACATACATTATGTAGTTATTGGTATGGGAATTAATGTTAATACGACAGAATTTGATGATTCAATCAAGGCAACAGCTTCTTCTCTGTATCTTGAGACTGGCGACCATCTGAAAAGAAGCCGTATAGTAGCCGCATTTTCAGAGAGCTTTGCAAAGTACTATGATACATTTGTTAAGACACAGAATCTGGCTGGGCTTAAAGAAGACTATAATTCAATGCTTGTCAATAAGGGCGGCGACGTCAAGGCAATATATGCTGACAAGGAAATTGTTGGAAAAGCACTTGGAATCAACGATGAGGGCGAACTTATCATTAAGACAGACGAGGGCGAGAAGATTATCAGAACCGGAGAGGTTTCTGTGAGAGGATTATATGGATATGTTTGATGAAAATGTAGTTTTATGTGTATCTAATTCTTATGAGAAGAAATACTATTTTAACCCTGATTTCGATAAGCTTCCTGATGATGTAAAGAACGAGTTAAAAATTATGTGCGTTCTTTTCACAGAGGAAGTTGGTGGGATACTTGATATGGAATTCGATGAGGAAGGCAATCTTTTGTTCAAATCATCAGCAGACGAGGGCGATTTACTGTATGATGAGATAGCATGCGGTATGCTCGTCAAGAAGTATCAGTATGAGAAGAGAGAGCTTCTTGAATCACTTGAGATGTTCTTCAAGGTATTCTTCTTAGGCATGGAGTAATTATGAGAATTGGAAATGTTGAGATAAAGAACAATATTGCATTGGCACCGATGGCAGGAGTAACAGACCTGCCATTTCGACTTTTATGCAAGGAGCAGGGCTGCGGGCTTATGTGTACCGAGATGGTCAGTGCTAAGGCTGTGCTGTATAACAATAAGAATACAGAAGACCTGATGAAGACAGTGCCAGAGGAGAGGCCGCTTGCATTGCAGCTTTTCGGTTCAGACCCTGATATCATGGCTGATATAGCGAAGAGACTTTCTGAAAGAGAGTTCGATATAATTGATGTCAATATGGGATGTCCTGTTCCAAAGGTAGTCAATAACGGTGAGGGTTCGGCACTTATGAAGGATCCTGTGCTTGTCGGAAGAATAGTCGAGAAGATGGCTAATGCGCTTGATAAGCCGCTTACAATCAAGATAAGGGCAGGATTTGATGAGAATAGTATAAATGCGCCTGAGATAGCACATGTTATTGAGGAGTCTGGCGGGGCTGCCGTTGCAGTCCATGCAAGAACAAGGCAGCAGTATTATTCAGGACATGCAGACTGGGATATAATAAGACAGGTAAAAGAAGCAGTATCAATTCCTGTTATTGGTAATGGCGATATTAAAAGCGGCGAAGACGCTGTTAATATGATGAAGCAGACCGGCTGTGACGGAATAATGATTGGAAGGGCTGCAAGAGGAAATCCATGGATATTCAGACAGGTTTCTGAATATATGAATAATGGTACAATAATTGCACCTCCATCTGTTGAAGAAGTATGCCAGATGATTAAGAGGCATGCCAAAGGACTGTGTGAGATAAAAGGCGAGTTTACAGGAATCCGCGAGATGAGAAAACATTTTGCATGGTATACAGCAGGAATTAAGCACGCAGCGGCATTAAGAAATGAAGCTAACCAGGTTACTAATCTGGAACAGTTTGATGGGCTTGTGGACAGGATACTGGAAGGGCTGCATTGACAGACAGGAACTGATAGTTTATAATATTGTGACGCTTGTGGGGTTTTATTCTCTAGTAGAGCAGAAGCATATTAGTGTAGCATATATATAGAAAGGTGATAAGAACATGGCAGAGAAACAGTTTCTTACTAAAAAGGGGTATGACGAAAGAGTAGCAAGACTTGAGGAGCTTAAGGTTGTCAGAAGAAAGGAAGTTGCCCAGAAGTTAAAGGAAGCAAGAGAGCAGGGCGATTTATCAGAGAACGCTGAGTACGATGCAGCTAAGGACGAGCAGAGAGATATTGAAACAGAAATTGCAGAACTTGAAGCAATTCTTGCTAACTGTGAGGTTATTCAGGATAACGATAAGAATAAAGATGTAGTTAAGATGGAGAGCGTTGTTGTACTTCACGACGTAGAATTCGATGAGGATATCGAGTATACAATCGTTGGTTCATCAGAGGCAGACAGCCTTAATAACAAGATTTCTAATGAGTCACCACTTGGTGCAGCTCTTATTGGAAAGAAGAAGGGTGATACTGTTAAGGTAGAAGCACCTGTTGGAGAGATTGAATATACAGTTGTATCTGTAAAGAACGACTAATAAAGATATATTTCAATAACGTATAGAAAAGGAGATACTCATTCATGGGAGATAATAAATCTGCACAGCAGCCTGACGTTAACGAGCAGATTAAGGTTCGTATGGAAAAGTTAAAGAACCTTCAGGACGCAGGTAAGGATCCATTTCAGATAACAAAGTATGATGTAACACATCACACAGATGAAATCAGAGCCATCTATGAAGCACATGAGAAGGAACTTCTCGGTGACAGACCAGCAGTTAATACTGAAGGTTTAGATGAGCAGCAGGCAAGAGAAGCAGTTAATGCCGATTACAATGAGAGAAGAGCCATTATGGACGCTTCTCCAATTAATGTGAGCTTTGCCGGACGTATGATGTTCAAGAGAGTAATGGGAAAGGCATCTTTCTGTAACATTGCTGATCTTAAGGGCAGAATGCAGGCATATATTTCAAGAGATGCAATTGGCGAAGAAGCATATGCAGACTTTAAGAAGTCTGATATCGGTGATATCTTCGGTATCAAGGGATTTATCTTCAGAACTAAGACAGGAGAGATTTCAGTTCACGCTGAGGAGATTACTCTTCTTTCTAAGAGCTTACAGGTACTTCCAGAAAAGTTCCACGGAATCACAGATACTGATATGAGATACCGTCAGAGATATGTTGATTTAATAATGAATCCTGAGGTTAAGGAAACATTTGTAAAGAGATCAAAGATTATCAAGGAAATCAGAAAGTTCCTTGATGGCAGAGACTTCATGGAAGTTGAGACACCAACACTTGTATCTAATGCTGGTGGTGCTGCTGCAAGACCATTTGAGACTCATTACAACGCACTTGACGAGGATGTTAAGCTTCGTATTTCATTAGAGCTTTATCTTAAGAGACTTATCGTTGGTGGTCTTGAGAGAGTTTACGAAATCGGACGAGTATACCGTAACGAGGGTGTTGATACAAGACACAATCCTGAGTTCACACTTATGGAGCTTTATCAGGCATACACAGATTACGAGGGTATGATGGAACTTACAGAGAGTATGTTCAGACACCTTGCCGAGAATGTATGCGGTACAACTAAGATTACTTACAACGGCACTGAGATTGACCTTGGAAAGCCATTCAGAAGACTTACTATGAATGACGCAATCAAGGAATATGCCGGTGTTGATTTTGATACAATTAAGACTGACGAAGAAGCTAAGGCTCTTGCTAAGGAGAGAGGAATTGAGTTCGAGGAGCGTCACACTAAGGGCGACATCATCAACCTCTTCTTTGAGGAGTACTGCGAGGAGAATTTAATCCAGCCTACATTCATTATGGATCATCCTCTTGCAATATCTCCACTTACTAAGAAGAAGCCATCTGATCCAGAGAAGGTTGAGCGTTTCGAGCTTTTCATTAACACATGGGAAATGTGTAATGCATACTCAGAGCTTAACGACCCAATCGATCAGAGAGAGCGTTTCGCACAGCAGGATAAGAACGCAGAAAACGGCGACGAGGAAGCACAGCACACAGATGAGGACTTCCTTAACGCACTTGCAGTAGGTATGCCACCAACAGGCGGTATCGGTTACGGTATTGACAGACTTGTTATGCTGCTTACAGATTCACCTGCAATTAGAGATGTTCTGCTCTTCCCGACAATGAAGAGCTTGGATAAATAAACCTAGTGTTTATGCGGGGTTGAGGCATTTGAGTACGTCAAAGGACGCATTAAAAGACGCATTTTGACATAGTCATTTACATCAGTATGAAAGAGTACACAATCTGAAAAGAAAAAGATTCAATCAAATATGAACTACTAAGAGGACATTTTCTAAAGAAATTTAGAAGATGTCCTCTTTTTTGCGTTATGGAGAAAATACGTCATTTGTTATGAAGTCAAAGTGAAAGGAGCACAGCAATGAATGAATCAAAGAAGAAAGATAGATATGAGGATGCAAAAAAGTTTGTAAGATATTCAGATGGTGCAAAAATGTACAGTATGGGAATGACAAAATTTCAAGAAGTGGCTAAGGATGCCAAGGCTTGTTATAAAATTGGTCAGCTTGTACTTGTTAATACAGAAATATTGGATAAGTATCTTGAAACTTTTCATATTACAGATTCTGAGTTTTATAAGTAGGTGATGTTATGGTAAATACATTGAGTGGTTCAGTTTGTGCCTATAGAAAAGAAACTGTAAAACCAAGATTTATTCGTATTGATGAGGTAATGGCTTTATTAGATGTAACACAAGATGAGGCAATGGATATAGCGTTGGCTGCTGGAGCAAGATATCAGCTTGCAAAGATTATATTAGTACATAAGGAAAGGTTGATGAAATTTATGAAACATTCTGCAAGAGTTCCTAGTTCAAATAAAATTGTGGAAAAGAAGTTTGTGAGAATCGGAGAGGGTTCAATGACTTACAGCATAGGACATCATAGATTTATCGAAATGGCTAGAGCAGCTGGAGCTGTATATAAGATAGGCGAAGCAAAAGGAAATACTATTCTGATTAATCTGGAGGTGTTTGATGAATATATGGAGCAATTCAGAGAACCGCCAACAGAAATGAAACATCCATTGCCAAATGTGAAAGGAGACTGATGAATGAGTTACTCATATAAGTGCTATTCAGATACAAAGGATTTTATGAAAAAATTTGTCAATGCAGAGGAAGGAGCGATTATTTATGGGATAAGTAAATCGAGAATCATAGTAATTGCGAGAGAGGCAGGAGCAGTCTATAAAGTCGGTAATTCAGCATTAATCAATACGGAATTATTTGAAAAATATCTTGAACGATTCAGAGAGCCGGCAAGAGAACTGCCTAAGCATACATGGAACAAATTAAAGGAAATGACAAATACACCAAAAACTGGTGAAAATTCGTAAAAATACACCAGTGGTGTCACTTCCGTAAAATTAAAGTGCATTGTAGAATATCAATTGTCCAAGAGAGATTGGACATAACAATTGAATAATCAGTTACAGATTTGCAAAGTAGTTTGCACTACAGAATTTCTGTAGGTAGTAAAATTACGGGGCATGTACCTGGAGGATGAAAGTCACAGCTATCATATTAGTAGTCTGATGGATCGAAAGATGAAGGGCGAGAAGCTGGATGGAAATCTGGTAAAAGGAATCGGCATGTTGCGTAAGGATAATTAACCACAGAGGGCGAGAAGTTCGTCCTTATCCTCAAAAGGCTAAAAGAGGAGATAGTGCTTCTGATAATTCAGAAGGGCGTCGTGAAACACATTTTGTGGCTCGTCTGTAACTCCCGGAGGTGAGAACACCTCTTTGTACACGGGGCGATATAGGAGTCTAGAAGACTGGCGTGTACCTACATGCTTAGCATTAAGCATAGCCATGTAGACTATATCACTTCCAA